>FKKE01001840.1_pt2 | contig 43420 bp, 31 predicted proteins | sample 1106331 | NCBI WGS metagenome assembly FKKE01 (sample SAMEA3931202, study PRJEB13176) | freshwater metagenome | biome: Drinking water system; feature: drinking water; material: freshwater | place: China | collected 2013-02-06
TACCGACCCGATAGCAATAGCCTCAGTGCTTGGAGATTGCTTCGCTGCGCTCGCAATGACATATGTTTTGCAGTCATTTTGTTAGGCACTCGTAATGAAACTTGAGCAGTTCCTTGAGCAGTTCCGCTCCATCACCGATGGTGATCTAAAACAGGATCTGCTCATCGAACTCGCCGAACAGTTCAAAGAGGTTCCCCCTACTATCGCCTTCCGTCCATTTCCTCCAGAAAACAAAGTCCCAGCCTGTGAGTCTGAAGCTTATATCTGGCTTACCAAGTCGGACGAGGGAAAACTGAAATTTTATTTTGCAGTAGAAAACCCTCAAGGTCTTTCTGCAAAGGCGCTCGCGGTAATCCTTGACCAAAACCTCTCGGAAACCCCAGTGGATGAAATTCTCGGGGTCAAGGAAGAGATCGTTTACCAGATTTTCGGGCGAAATCTCTCCATGGGAAAGGGTGCAGGGTTAATGAACATGGTCGGCTTTGTCCGAAATCTTGCACGCCTCGCTCTTGCCGAGCAGTCTTCTGCCCCGTAAGCTCGCCGGGTGCAGGAAAACGATCTCCGAACAACATCAATCACTACCGTAAATGACGTCTTCCGGCTGTGGCTCCCCCTTGCCGCAAGTTGGATGCTGATGGCGCTAGAGCTCCCAGTGGTCAGTGCGGTCATCGCAAGACTGCCAGATTCAGCGGTAAATCTCGCCGCCTTCGGTAGCGTTGCGCTTCCACTTGCGATGGTCATTGAGGCGCCAATCATGATGCTCCTTGCCGCCTCAACTGCACTCTCAACGGATCGACAGTCTTATACTCGATTGAAACGGTTCATGCTTGGACTCGGAAGTGCGCTCACGTTATTCCATGCGTTGCTTGCACTGACTCCGCTCTACTATCTCCTCGCCCATAACTTCCTTGATGCTCCGCAACCGACACTTGAGCCTGCACGGATGGGGATGATCGTGATGATCCCCTGGACATTTGCAATCGCCTTTCGTCGGTTCCATCAGGGGATACTCATTCGGTTTGGCCGTTCACGGGTGGTTGGCTGGGGAACATTGGTCCGGTTACTCACCGACCTAACATTCCTCGGTGTCGGTTACTTGCTACACATCACTCCAGGAGCGGTGCTCGGCTGCTTTGCTGTGACTGCGGGAGTAATCGTCGAGGCATTATTCATCTGGAAATATGCGAGCGAGACCATTCGCGAGCGAATGCCGGAAGCAGCTCCCGGCGTAACACTTGATTGGCAAGCGCTCTTACATTTCTACGTCCCGCTTGCACTTACACCATTCCTCACAATGCTCATCTATCCAATGATGAGCGCTGCGCTCAGCCGGATGCCCGATGCACTCGCATCGCTTGCCGTCTTTCCGGTCTTAAACAGCTTTACGGTAATAATTCGTGGTCTTGGAATCGCTTACAATGAAGTCGTCATTGCGCTCTCCGGAAAGGAGAATGCGTTGGTGTCACTTCGAAAGTTTATGCAGATCCTCGCGCTTGTGACGAGCACACTGTTGATATTGGTCACGGTGACGCCCGCAGCAGAAGCCTGGTTCTTACATTTCACTGGACTTGCACCCGAGCTTGCCGAGCTCGCGGTGATGAGTCTCTGGTTCTATCTCCCCGTTCCCGCACTCACAGTGCTTCAGAGCTGGTATCAGGGAATTGTTACGGGGAGAAAGCAGACTCGTTTAGTGATTGAGTCAGTAGCGCTCTTCTTGCTCGGTGGTGCCTTCGTCCTCCTTGTCGGCGTTTGGTGGGGCCGGACGACCGGGATCTACGTTGGTGCGATAGCAGTGCTGTGCGGCAACTTCTGTCGTGTGGTATGGCTTTCGCGGAAATTACGGCTGGGGATCGGGTAAACCACGAAGACCACTAAGAACACAAAGGGGTTTTTGGGCCTCCTTCGTGGTCTTTGTGGTCTTTGTGGTAAATCCTAACTTAACTCCACCACCAGATCCCCAACCTCAACCCGCGTCGCTGCCGGGATATGAACTTTCTTCACCTTCCCGGCAAGTGGGGCATGAACGACGGTTTGCATCTTCATCGCCTCAATGACAAAGAGCTTCGCGTTCTCTGCGACCGCAGCGCCCTCGCTCACGGCCATATTAACGATCACACCGGCAAGCGGTGCTCCTACCTGACTTCGATTTACTGGGTCAGCTTTCCTGTGTCCTGCGTCTTCAGGGGCGAGCTTTCGGTCACGGACTTCAATGTTTCGCGGTTGGCCATTGAGTTCAAAGAAAACCGTTCGCTCGCCACGCTCATCTGGCTCGCTCACAGCAACAAGCGTAATAAAGAGCCGTTTCCCCGGTTCAAGATCGACTACGATCTCTTCCCCTTCAAGCAACCCGTAGAGGTAGCCAAGCGTTGGCAGGAGCGAGAGATCGCCAAAATTCGTCCTCGCCTCGGCGTAGTCTCGATAAACATGGGGGTAGAGTAAGTGGCTCAGAATATCTCTCCTCGTGGGAGCTCGCCGGAGGAGAGTTGCAACTATCTCATGCGCCGCTTCAAAATCAGCAGGCGGGAGCGTATCAGCAGGTCGAAGCTCAATCGGAGGTTCGCCGCGGAGGATGGCACTCCGGAGCTTCGGGTCAAATCCGCCGTATGGCTCACCAAGCTCCCCACGAAAGAATTCAATAACGCTTGCGGGGAAATCGAGCTCACTCGCTCGCCTCACGAGGTCTTCAATCGTCAGATTGTTTGCCACCATGAAGAGAGCGAGGTCACCGATTACCTTCGAACTCGGTGTTACCTTAATCACTCCACCGAGCAGTTTATCGACCTCACTGTATCTCCGCTTCAGCTCGCCCCAACGATCAGCAAGTCCCAGACTTGCCGCCTGTGGTCGAAAGTTCGAGTACTGACCTCCCGGAATTTCATTTAAGTACACCTCACCGGTGTTCGTTTTCAGATCACTCTCAAACGGTTCGTAGAAGGTGCGAACGACCTCCCAGTATGCACTAAATGGCGCAAGCTGCTCGAGCGTCATCCCCGTATCGCGTTCCGTACCCTGAAGTGCTGCGACAAGCCCTTCAAGTGGCGGCTGACTTGTCACGCCGGACATCGAAGAGAATGCACAATCGACAATATCAACGCCACTCTCGCTCGCCTTGAGATAGCTTGCAGCCTGAACACCCGCCGTATCATGTGTATGAAAGTGAATCGGGATATCCACTGATTCGCGAAGCGCTCGAATGAGAAGTTCCGCCGAATAAGGCCGGAGCAAACCCGCCATATCTTTGATTGCAAGAATATCCGCACCGGCGTTAACGAACTCTTGTGCGAGTGTGGTGTAATATTTCAATCCGTATTTCGGTTTTGCGTTTCGCTTCCCCTTCGCCTCTTCTTCAATCAAGTCACCGGTATAGCAGAGACACACCTCAGCTATACCCCCCGCCTCCTTGACTGCTTGGATGGAGAGCTGCATCTGCGAGAGGTTGTTGAAACAATCAAAAATTCGGAAAATATCAATCCCTGAATCCTTTGATTCCTTAATGAATGCCTTGACGACGTTATCGGGGTAGCTCGTGTAGCCAACGACGTTCGCTCCACGAATAAGCATTTGGAAGAGAATATTTGGAATTCGCTCCCGTAATTGCGCGAGTCGCTCCCACGGGTCTTCACGAAGGAAGCGCAGGCACACATCGAAGGTTGCTCCACCCCACATCTCAAGGGAAAAGAGCTGTGGGACTTGCACTGCAAGGGCGTCTGCAACCTGGAGCATGTCGAACGTTCGAAGACGCGTTGCAAGGAGCGACTGGTGAGCATCACGGAACGTGGTGTCTGTAACAAGGAGTCGCTTCTCGGCCTTCACTTCTGCAAGAAATTTCTTAATTCCAAGCTTCAGGAATCGGTCACGCCATCCTGGCGCCGGTTCCTGTGGCCGCCTGTTCCCGTTACTATTCGCTTCGACCGAAATTATCGGTAGCGGCGGCGTAAGTGTCACTTTCGGACGTGTGAGGTTCGCCATCTGCTGGTGGCCGTTCACCGTCACATCAGCAAGGAATCGTAGCAACCGGTTTGCTCGGTCACGGCGCCGGGGGAGTTGGAAGACCTCCGGGTGTTCTTCAAGGAACGTCGTTCGGCAGTTCCCCGCCAAGAACTGCCCTTGACCGAGCAAGTTCTCGAGGAAGGCGATATTTGTTTTTACTCCGCGGATACGGAATTCCCGAAGTGTTCGCCGTAATCTACTTGCCGCTTCGGTCATCGTTCGCCCACGAGCAGTAACTTTAACAAGCAGCGAGTCGTAATAAGGGGTGACGACACCGCCGGCAAAAGCCGATCCCGAATCAAGCCGTATTCCAAATCCAGCGGCCGAGCGGTAAGCAACGAGTTTTCCGTAATCAGGTTTAAAGTCCTGGAGTGGATCTTCGGTGGTAATCCGACACTGGATCGCGACTCCGTGCGTTATAAGCTCCTCTTGCGAAAGACCCATATCCGAGAAGCTTGCGCCCGAGGCGATCTTTAGTTGGCTCTGAACAAGATCAACCCCGGTAATCTCCTCGGTTACCGTGTGCTCGACCTGAATCCGAGGATTGATCTCGATGAAGTAAATATTTCCATCCTCGGCAACAAGGAATTCGGCGGTGGCAAGTGACAACAAGCGAAGCTCTCGTCCAAGGCGAAGCGCATAATCAAAGAGCACTTCCCGTTGCTTCGCCGTCAGGCTCACGCTCGGTCCATATTCAACGAGTTTCTGGTACCGTCGTTGAACTGAGCAATCGCGCTCAAAGAGGTGGAGCACTTTCCCAGTGCCATCGCCCATGAGCTGAACCTCAACGTGCTTCGGCCGAGCGACAAATTTCTCGAGGTAAACATCAGCGCGCCCGAACGCTGCGAGCGCTTCCGCTTGAGCTGTTTGATAGGCGACCTCGAGCTCGCTACTCGTTCGAACAACGCGCATCCCCCGTCCCCCACCACCGTAGCTCGCTTTGAGCATCACCGGGAAACCCACACGCTCAGCGAATTTGAGTGCATCAGCAGCGTTCTCGATTACGCCGCTCCCAGCGATGGTCGGAATCTTCAACCGCTCGGCAAGTGCACGGGTTTTTACCTTATCACCAGCGATGCTGAGCGTTTCCAGGGAAGGACCAACAAAGACAATTCCTGCTGCTTCCGCCACATCGCGAAGTTCCGCGCGTTCGGCGAGAAAACCATAGCCGGGGTGGATTGCATCGACACCAGCACGTCGGCTGATGGCCACGATCTCTTCGATGTTGAGGTACGAGCTAACTGGCGCGCCGGCTACTCCTACTTGGTACGCTTCGTCCGCCTTGTAACGATGGAGTGAGAAACGATCTTCATAGCTGTAAACCGCGACAGTGCGGATACCGAGCTCAGAGCAAGCTCGAAAAACTCGAATGGCGATCTCGCCTCGGTTAGCGACGAGAAGTTTATGGATCGGGCGAAACCCTCGGGTAGCATGGGACATAGCAGGGGAGAGACTAGCGCATTGGCTATTGGACTCAAGGGGGTTAGGGGCTAAGGCAGAGGCAGAGGCCTTGGCGACGACGAGGGCAGCGGCAAAGGCAGGGGCTGGGATTCTTTTCAAGGTCCTCTTAGTCCCTGCCTCAGCCTTTGCCTTCGTCGTCGCCTAAATCGTTGTCTCTGCCCCTGCCTTTGCCTTTGTCTCTGCCTAATTAGCAACGACCCGATCCAGCATCCCCTCCCCCACCGGATCGAGCACATTCGTCAGTTCCCCAATCACCTCATCCCAGGATGGATGAACTTGACTCTCCTTTGCTCCGCGAGCGAGACGTTCGTAGAGCGACCGATCGGTAAATAACCGATTCATCGCGTTTGCGATTGCTTGTTCGTGAGCCTCAACAATAAGCCCGTTCTCTTCATCGCGGATGAATTCGAGCACTCCTCCGCTGTCATGTGCAGTGACAAGAGGTCGGCCACTGGCGAGCGCTTCCAGTGTGACAAAACCGTAGTCTTCGTCAAACGGCGCATAGTATACGGCAAAAGCTCGGGCATAGAGTGAGAGGAGTGTTTGATCGTTCACCCGTCCGAGAAATTCGACCCGCTCCCAGAGGTGGTGTTTGTCGATCTCGCTCTCGAGATAGCTCTCGATTCCCGGTTCATCGGCAACCCCAGCAATTTTTAATTTTAGTTCGGGGGCGATCTGCGCCATCGCTTTGATGATCAGATCGACACGTTTACTGCTACAGAGTCGGCCAACACTTAAGATGTAATCCTGTGGATCTCCCACGCGATAGGCCGTCCCAAGCGGAAGTGGTGGGGCAAGTGGAGTGGATTCGATTCCGAGAAATGCTCGAAGCCGCTCGGTGACATTGGGCGAAATGGTGTAAATTCGCTTACACTCGCGGAGTGCTATCTCGTCGGCACGGACAATGAGCTGGCGAAGTGCTTCATCAGCCATGTTACTGTGAAAATCCGTAAACCGGGTACCGTAGAGATCATAAAGCTGACGATGTTGATGGACAAGCCAGAGCACCTTACAGGGATGTTTTACCATGTACGAGGGGAACTTCGTTGCAATTACCAAGTCCACTTTTCGTCCAGCAAACGCGGTGAGATCAAGTGCTCGCCAGATTGCTACCTGGTTGAGCAGTGTCTCCTTTGGAATTGCTCCGAATGGCAAGCTCACCACATCGGCAGTGTAATCCCGAAGCTCAAGCTCACGACGGAGCAACTCTACCTGTAGCTCGACACCGCCTTTCGTAAACGGAACTTGTGCGGTGACAATTAAGATATTTGCCCGACCAGGCGTACTCACTACGGCACAATTCCTACGAGACAGTATCGTTGATATCCAAAAAGAAAGTCATTCAATCGGGTAACATTCGCATTCACCGAGCGAAGCATTTCAGCCCAGCGTGGCGGAATCGCAGCTGAAATCGCCACAGGCTCGAGGGCGGCATCATGCGGATAGGGAGAACGAAACATGATCGGTTTCACCTGGAGGCCGCGCGACTCCATTAAGAAACGGAGCGTCTCGGGATGAACTGGGCGCTCGCCGGTGAGCTTCCGCGAGAAGGCCACCAGGGTCGCAAGAGACTCCGGATTCATTGCCTCGATGACAACACTCCCGCCTCGTTTTACTTTTCTTGCTGTAAGTTCAATAAATTTTACGGTCTCCTCAGGCGAGAGCTCTTCAATAAAATCTCCGGCAAAAATTCCACCGATCGAGCTATCCCGAAGTTGCGCGACGTAGTCCTGAGGGTCTGCTGCTACAACCGCGAGACCTTTCTCACGACATCGTGAAATGACGACCGGATCCGTATCGATGCCAAATGCTTCAATCTGTTGCTTCCCGAGTAACTCAAGGAACTCACCTCGTCCGCATCGAAGGACAACTACTGGATCGTTCTCGGGCGTAAAAAAGGTGAGGTAATCTTGATACCGCGCTTGCACTTCAGTCTCGCTTTCACGCAGTCGCAGAGAGAGCAGGGCATGGTCAACCGCGGTTAACTTCTCCGTTGATGATGGTCCGCCGCTTTTTCGTGCGGGCGTTCCGTTCCCTGATACGTTCTCCGTTACGCGCTCACTTACCTTCTGGCCGACCATCGAGATCGTCGCCTCGAGGCTGCGCATTAACTGATCGAGTTGGAGGATATCGCGGTGGCCACGCTCCGCGATGTCGGCGAGCGCATCGCGGTCGCCCTCAAGTTGCACCAGGCGAGCACTCAATTGACCGCGGAGTGTCTCGAGGTCTCCCTGCCCTGCTTCAAAAATGCGGTCGAAACGCTCGTTCAAACTCCGAATATCGGTATCAATTTTATTGACCAGCTCCCAGAAAATCTGCGCGTCGCGAGCTTCAATATAACGAGCGGTTGCATTCAAATGGCGAACGAGATGCATTTGGAAATGTCGCTCTCGTTCAAAGTATCCCTTGAGCAAGTAATTCCAAGCGATGTTAACGAGGAAACGCTTCAGTCGGACGATGATCGGACCAACGAGAGGACGGTGCGAGGTAATCTCCACCGCCGATGCCCAGTTCTGCCAATTGGCGTTGAGATAATTGAGCTCCTCGGAATAGAGGAGCGGTATCTGCCGCTCTCGTTCAGCCAGCGCCTGGCTCGCACGCTGCGTTGAGATGGAAGCTTCCGAGTCTTTGAGATTTTCCTTCACCGATTTCCGGATGCGCGCCATAACGCTCTCAACATCCGGTTTCTCTAGTTCATTGTGTTGATACAAAATAAGGCTCCTGGGACAAATGATGAACTGCCTTATGGTGTAGTAGCAGAAATTAGGCTGGTTTTGAAGTGTTTCCTATATCTCTGTGTCTCTGCGGCCTCTGTGTGGGTCTCGATAAAGTGTTTTAATTAACCACACAGAGACCACAGAGACACAGAGGGGAAGGAAAAAACCCGTGACACTACCCGAAAGGGTAATGCCACGGGTACGTGTGTTGTGTCGAGGGTGCATACCAACTGCGACGCGAGACACGCCGTGACAGTTGGTATCGTTTGGTACTGAAACTAATTCTCGCGATCGGCGGGCGTGTCCTAGCCACGTTCCGAGACGCGCCCGCCGCCGTTTCTATCCGAGTAAGGACAAGGCGAGTGCTGGTTGCTGGTTCGCTTGTGCGAGTACCGCGGCACCTGCCTGTTGCAAGATACTCAGTCGAGTGAGATTCGCTGCTTCGAGCGCCACGTCCACGTCACGAATCTGGCTCTCTGCAGCTGCGAAGTTCTCACGGGACACTTGCAAGTTGTTAATCGCCACTGTCAACCGACTCTCCGCAGCGCCGAGCGTGCCTCGGTTCGTGGTAAGCGAACCAATTGCAAGCTTTACTGCGTCAAGTGCTGAGCGTGCCGCGATTTGCGCCTCGGTTGTCGACGTCGAATTCAGCGAATAGATCAACGCCGAAGCGCCCGTCGCTGCAAGCCCCATTGAAGCGAGCGTGCCCTGAACCCCGGAGAAGGTGATTCGCGAGTTTACTGACGAATCAAATCCTACCTGGAGCTGAATTTCAGACCCACCGGAGAGGAGTGCAATATCGTTAAACTCCGTAGTCTTCGCAATTCGCTCAATTTCGGAACCGAGTGCCGCAAATTCAGCATCGAGAGCCGACCGTTGGGACGTCGACAATACACCGTTTGCTGATTGCTCGGCTAGCTCTGCCATACGGGTGAGCACTGTTCCGATTTCGTTGAGCGCACCGTCTGAAATCGAGATCAGCGAAATACCGTCGTTTGCGTTTCGAATTGCAACGCCGGCGATACGCTGGTCTGCCTTCAGACCTTCGGCAATAGCTAGTCCGGCAGCGTCATCCGAAGCACGAACAATTCGCAACCCCGATGACAACCGCTCGAATGTTTTCTGGAGCAAGTTCGTCGAACTTCCCAACCGACGTTGGGCGTTCAACGACGCAATATTGGAATTAATGGTAATAGGCATAACTTTCCTCCTTGATTATTACTATCCGCACAACACAGCCATTCCGTTGGCCCTAATAGTGAGGGACAACCGCCCAAAGCGTTCGGGATAGGCTAAGCCAAGCCGGATCTGCTTAGGACGAGTTACAACTTTTACTGCTTTGGTACGACTCTCTCTGAAGAACTCAGAGTTACTGCCTGCACAACACTTACGGGGAGTGCATCGGCGGAGATGGAGAAAGACTTAAATCTTTTTTAACAAGAGAAGCCTCAAGCACGTAAAACATCTACGTGCTTGAGGCCGGAAGAGGACTACTCTTCCGAAAAATTACATCAGCTTACTGCGTTAACCGAGCAGTGTCAGAGCGAGTGCTGGTTGCTGATTCGCCTGAGCGAGCACAGCAGCACCGGCCTGTTGGAGAATGCTCAGCCGTGTCAGATTCGCAGCTTCGAGCGCAACGTCTACGTCTCGAATCTGGCTCTCTGCAGCAGCAAAGTTCTCACGCGATACCTGCAAGTTGTTAATCGCCACCGTCAATCGACTCTCCGCAGCACCAAGTGTGCCTCGGTTCGTCGTGAGCGATCCAATTGCAAGTTTTACTGCATCAAGTGCTGAACGAGCAGCAACCTGCGCGGCGTCTGAGGACGCAGCATTCAATGAGTAAATGAGCGCTGACGAACCGCTACTCGCTAGTCCAACCGAGGCAAGTGTTCCTTGCACTCCGGAGAAACTAATCCGCGAGTTCGCAGTTGAATCAAAACCCACTTGTAACGATATTTCGGAACCTCCTGAGAGGAGCGCAATATCGTTAAACTCCGTGGTCTTTGCAATTCGCTCAATTTCAGACCCTAATGCCGCAAATTCCGAGTCCAGAGCTGAGCGTTGTGCTGTGGACAACACTCCGTTCGCTGATTGCTCGGCAAGTTCCGCCATACGAGTCAGCACGTTTCCAATCTCATTTAACGCACCGTCTGAAATCGAAACCAACGAAATACCATCGTTTGCGTTTCGAATTGCAACACTCGCGATACGCTGATCGGCTTTCAAGCCTTCCGCAATAGCAAGACCTGCAGCGTCATCCGAGGACCGCACAATGCGAAGTCCCGATGACAACCGCTCAAATGTCCGCTGTAAGAGGTTGGTTGAACTACCTAAGCGCCGCTGGGCGTTAAGTGAGGCAATGTTACTATTAATGGTAATAGGCATATCCTTTCCTCCTTGAAAGTTATCCTCAGGTGTTCAGTTTATCCTTAAACTGAAAGCTTCTTGCCGCCTCCCCGATAAGCGCTCAAGCTTCCTCGGAGAGCCACCTTATGGTTTGGGCATGCTAGTCGAGAGCGTGCCCACAGGGACCTATCGACTACGAGTGAGAGAAGCTTTAGACTATTTTTTTACAAACATTGCTTTGGCATACATATAATGACAGAATAATCGCTTTCCTTGGCGGCAGGAGGGAACGATGGCCGAGCAGTCGGTGCCATTTCTCCGAGAAAATTCGACAAACAAGTTGTTTCGGCTAGACGCGCGAGCACGGGAAGCTCTTGCCGAGCGCCTTGAGAAACGGACAAACGTTAACTTCGAAGAGATCGAAGAGGTTTCAACTCTCTCACGACGATTGTTCCCTGTCGGACTTGAACTCGACTTCCGCACGCTCGAGCGCTTCCGAGCGCTTGCAAGCTTCTCCCAATTTCAACTCCTCCCTCACACGCAGATTACGTCACACCGACGATTCCTCGGGCCGATTATCGTGGCCCTGAAGCGGCTCAGTTGGCCAATCCTCCAAGTGCACCTGCGTAAGAGCTTCGAGGGACAGCAAGAATTTAATGCTCGAGTGGTTGAGGCGCTCGCCCATAATGTTGTTGCGACTCTCGAGGGATCCCGGGAAAAAAACTAAGAATTCGAACCTACTATAATAAGAGTTCGAGAGCGGGTAGAGTAGGAGTGTCGGATTCAAATTCAAATGATGAAGTCTGGAATCACCGCGAGAATTCTCCTGATCGATGATGAGCCGCTCGTGCTCGAGATGTTTGAGAGTGCGCTCAGTTCTGAGGGCTACGATGTAGTCCTCGCCTGTAATGGCCAAGAGGCTGTCTCATTGCTTGAGAGCACGTTTTTTGACCTCGCTGTCTGTGACGTCATGATGGATGGCCTGGATGGATTCGACTTCCTGAACCTCGCCCGGAGAAAAAATCCGTCCATGGGAGTGGTCCTTATCACCGGTGCACCGTCGAACAACGATGCGCTCCGAGCTGCCGGCCTAAACGCCCTCTATCTCTCAAAGCCAATCGGAATCAGGGCATTACTAGACACTGTAGAATTAGTGCTTCGCCCGAAGGGAGTTGGCGCTTCGAGAGTTTCTGCCAATTCGTCGTGACACACCACTAAGACCACAAAGGTTACAAATCTTAGACCTTTGTGGTCTTAGTGGTCTTCGTGGTGCAACTAAAGTTACAACAACACAGGCGACGTTTAAAATGATGCCAACAATTCTATTAACTGCTGGTCCGCGAGTATCTGGCTAATCGCTTCGGACATTGCAGTCCCAAGCGCGCCTCGGATATCCCGTTCATCAACTGAGGGCGTTTCAAGCGCTGCGGAGCCTTGATAGTTCCCGGAGAATATTCGCTTGTTCGCTGGATCAAAAACGTCGATTTGAATTGAAGCATTACTGTCAACCGAGCCAGGCAAGCCACCGCGGACGTTTGCAAACCAATTCTTCACCTCGCCGGTGACAATGATTGGCGCTGAATCCGAAATGGTAAACCCACGACCCTTGAATGCCTTCTCTAAGGCTTCTCGTACCACAGGGCTTACCTCCCGATCAGCATTGATATTTTTTCCGGCATAACCAACGAGTGCGTTTTCCGCTCGCACGTCCTTCACCTCATCGATAAAGAGGAGCGTTCCAGCTGTTACGGGTCGGACCGCCGCTGCACCACCAGCGGGCACTTCCGGAAGCGCAATAGTTCGGCCAAGTGACGGGCCGCAGCCGAGCGCAGCACTCAGCAATAGGATGAGAATCATGGAAACAAAGCCCTTCATATCTTCTCTCATAACGATCTCCTCCAATACCGAACGAATTCTTAAAATCCTTATCCGTCGATCTCGATTCCGACGCCACGACTGCTATACCATATTTTCCGTCGAGCCGAGAATCGCCTTAATTTGCCGGTGCTCGAAACCAATCGCATAATGAGCAAGCGCCGCGAGTGACGCTCGGGCTTGTTCGCGTACCATTGCTGAGGGGTCATTTCGAAAGAGACTGAGGAGGTCGGAAATCGCAGCGGTAAAGCCAGTATTTGCCGCGACACATGCCGCATTTCGAATCAATCCTTCGCGCTTCGCCCGCATCAGTGGAGTTCCGGCAAACCGACGTTCAAATTGCTGCTTGTCCTGAAGTTCAAAAACCTCCTTCAGTTTGAGATAGGGGCCAACGCTTCCATCCCCACCAAAGGGAGAGCGATCGTCCACCTGCACGTCCTGATGATTAAACGGGCACACCTCCTGACACACATCACATCCAAAGATCCAGTCACCAAGTGCGGCCGCTTCCCATTCGTTGAAGGAAGTTCGTTTCTCGATTGTGAGATAGGAAATACATCTCCGACCATCGAGAACACCGGGGGAAACGATCGCCCCTGTCGGGCATCGTTCGATACACCGCACACAGGCTCCACATCGTCCTTTAGTTAGGGGCGCACTCTCCCCGGTTTCATCGTGCTCAACTCGAACGTCACAGATAATCTCGGCGAGAAAGAAGTATGAGCCGGTTCCGGGACGAATCAACATCGTGTTCTTCCCGATAAATCCCATACTCCCAATACTTGCGATCGCTCGCTCGAGGAGTGGAGCAGCGTCGGTGTAGAGCCGCCAATCGAGCGCTCGAACACTTTGAAGCTCCGCCGCGAGCGCCGAAATGAACGGCCGCAACAGGCGCTTTACCACGCGGTGGTAATCACGCCCCCAGGCATAACGGGCGATGCGGCCGTAACCGGCCGGGGCGGGTGGAAACTCTCCCCGATAGTATGGGATTCCAATTGAAATGATTGATTGAAACTGCGGCAGAGAGACGTTCACATCGAACGATGCAGACGGGCGATTCATATAGCCCATCTCGCCAGCGAATCCTTGCTCCTGCCACCGTTCTAAAGCCTGGAGATGACTTGCGAGGTCTGAGGTGAGCTGATTGCGCGTTACCGCAGCAACGAGCGTAACTCCGTTTTCAATGGCAAGGGTGCGAAGCCGAGAAAATGTAATCCGCTGCAGGTTAACCACCCTGGTCGGAATCGTCGTCTCCGGACCAGAGCATATCGTCGTCTTCTTCCTCGGAAGGACCGTAACGTCGTTCATTCTGCTCTTGTTCCGTTTTACAATCGATACAGAACTGAGCTACGGGACGCGCACGGAGTCGTGCAGGAGAAATTGGCTCACCACAGTTCTCGCAGACCCCGTAATTCCCAGACTCGAACTTATCGAGCGCGTGGTCAATTTTCGAGAGGAGCTTTTTTTCTCGGTTTCCAAGCTTCTGGATCGCAGCTTGGGTCACCTCAGCGCTCGCGATATCTACAGAATCACCGAGACCTTGGGCGAGCTCATTATCGCTATCGCCCTTGAGTTGAGCGAGGTGTTGGAGAACCGATTGCCGCTCGAGCAGCAGGAGCTTTTTGAATTCTTCGAGCTCCTTCTTTTTCATCGCCGTTTTGGTAGGCATATACTAACGAACCAGATTATACTCCCAAATTTCTCCCCGGCCCTAGAGCGAAGCCTCTTATAGCTTACCGTTAACGCACCGGCAAAAGGAAACTCGAACGTTTCTATAAAAGTCCTGCTAAAACTAGAGAAAAAATCAGGATACGTCGGCTTCGGCAGAGTGTTAGCCGTGGTATTCTCCATAATGCCTACGAAAAAGGTTGGAAATTTCGCCGAGCGTGACCCCAACTGCTACAGCATCGATCAGGCTCGGCATGACGTTTCGCTGAGCGCTGACCACGCCATCTAACTCACCAATCGCGCGCGCTATGGTGTCCGGGTTGCGATGCGCTTTTCGCTCGCGAAGCCGTTCGATCTGCTCCTCTTCAAAGCGTAAATCAACTTTGAGTACCTCGGCACGACCTTGCGAAGGCGCCTCTCCTTCAACTTCAGTAAAAATATTTGTCCCTACGATACGCTTATGTCCGAGCTCGAGGTCGCGTTGATGGCGGTACGCTGCGTCCTCAATTTCCCGTTGTGGAAATCCTTTCTCAATCGCTTGAACCATTCCCCCGAGCTCATCGATTCGGGCAAGATATTCAAGACTCCGCTCTTCAAGCTTGTTGGTGAGATCTTCAATGACGTAGCTCCCCCCAAGTGCGTCAACCACATCGGCGACACCACTCTCGTAGCCGATAACCTGCTGGGTTCGTAGTGCAAGAAGTGCGGCATGGGCAGTGGGGAGACAGAGTGCTTCATCATAGGAATTGGTATGGAGCGACTGCGTTCCGCCGAGAACCGCTGCCAGCGCCTGTAAGGTGGTTCGGATAATATTCACCTCCGGCTGCTGCGCCGTGAGTGTTGAACCTGCTGTTTGTGTATGGAAGCGTAGCATCCAGGATTTTTCATTCTTCGCCTGGAAACGTTCACGCATGATCTTTGCCCAAATCCGTCGCGCAGCGCGAAATTTCGCTACTTCTTCAAGAAAATTATTATGACAATTAAAGAAAAACGCCATCCGTGGGGCAAACGAGTCAACCTCAAGGCCAGCGTTGAGCGCCGCTTCCACGTAGGCTACGCCATCGGCAAGGGTAAAGGCGACTTCCTGCGCGGCGGTCGAGCCGGCTTCACGAATGTGATACCCGGACACACTAATGGTGTTCCAGGCAGGAACAGCGTCTCGGCAAAACTCAAAGGTATCGGTAACAAGCTTCAAGCTCGGAGCCGGCGGGTAGATATAAGTACCCCGGGCGATGTACTCTTTTAAGATGTCATTTTGGATCGTCCCACGCAGGCTTGTCCAAGGAATGCCCCGCTTTTTTGCGAGCGCAAGATAGAGCGCGAGTAAGATCGGCGCCGTCGCGTTAATCGTCATGCTTGTGGAAACCTTCTCCATCGGAATTCCTTCGAAGAGCGTTTCCATGTCCTCAAGCGAATCGATCGCGACCCCTACCCGCCCGACTTCGCCACGCGCAAACGCGTCATCGGAATCACGCCCCATCTGGGTTGGGAGATCGAACGCAATACTCAGTCCTGTCGTCCCCTGGGCCATCAGGTAACGGTACCGTGCGTTTGCCTCGCGAGCAGTGCCAAAACCTGCGTACTGTCGCATCGTCCAGAGGCGGGAGCGATACATGGTTGGTTGAATGCCACGGGTGAAGGGATAGCTCCCCGGCAAGCCGAGAGAGGTGAGATAGTGTTCAGCAGATGAATTTTCCTCACTCGGGATGTATACATCGTCGAGTGTGATGCCAGAGGAGGTCGCAAACGAAGCTTCGCGTGGTGGAACTTCTCGCTCAGCTACCTCGCGGACCTGTTTTCGCCATTCTTCGAGATGAGAGTGAAGCTGCGCGAAGTTAGTTTTCCCCGGCAATTTCTCATGATTCCGTTTTGGTTTCTTCTTGGATTCGCTCATTTCGCTTGGCCGCCCTAGCCCACTAGCTAAACATTTTCTATAAGTTGTCACCAGGTTGAGAGGTGAAATAACGTAACCGTTCACGGGATTCAGGCCAGTATATATAAAGCACAGAGCACCGGAGCAGCAGAGCACCAGAGAAGTTAGATTTTCCCCTCTGCTGCTCTGGTGCTCTGGTGCTCTGTGCTAAATCTAGGGTTGGAAGTAGCTAATATTTTTGTATTTATAGCCTTCGTAAAGAGATACGAAACAATGTCTTCAAAACAGTTAGCCGAATTAAAACGACGACACCGTGAGGCCGAAGCCGGTGGTGGAAAGGGGCGAACCGAGCGCCAACATCAGGCCGGGAAGCTAACCGCACGAGAGCGAATCGACGCGCTCGTCGATCCAGGAACATTCGTCGAGCTCGACAAATTTGTCACCCATCGGTGCACCGACTTCGGACTTGCTTCAGAGAAATTCTACGGTGATGGCGTAATTTGTGGCCACGCCCAGATCGATGGACGTGAGGTCTTTCTCTTCTCGCAGGATTTCACAGTATTTGGCGGCTCGCTCTCTGAGAGTTACGCGAAGAAGATCGTAAAAATTATGGACCTTGCGGCTGAAGTTGGCTGTCCGGTAATTGGCTTAAACGATAGTGGCGGGGCACGGATTCAAGAAGGGGTGCAGAGCCTTGCCGGCTATGCTGATATTTTTCTCCGAAATGTGCTCTACTCTGGTGTTGTTCCGCAGATCTCCGCGATTCTCGGCCCGTGCGCCGGCGGCGCGGTGTACTCTCCAGCAATCACCGACTTCGTGATTATGACCGATAAAATCGGGCACATGTTCATCACTGGGCCCGATGTGATCAAGACGGTGACGAAAGAAGTCGTGACCAAAGAGGAGCTCGGTGGCGCCCATACGCACAACGAGGTAAGCGGAGTTGCACATTTTCTTGCGGATTCCGAAGCCGAGTGTTGGGAACAGATTCGGAAACTACTGAGCTTCCTCCCGCAGAACAATATGGAATCGCCGCCGCGCGCTGCGCATCGAGACGATCCGCTCCGGCGCCTCCCAGAGTTAAACGGGGTCGTGCCGGAGAACGCGAATCTTCCGTATGACATTAAACAGATTATTCATCCTGTCGTGGATGATGGCGATTTCTTCGAGGTGCACGAGGGGTTTGCAAAAAATATTGTCGTCGGCTTTGCACGGCTTGCTGGTTACAGCGTTGGTATTGTCGCCAATCAACCGCAGGTGCTTGCCGGATGTCTCGATATCGATGCGAGTGTGAAAGCGGCTCGCTTTGTTCGCTTCTGCGATTGTTTCAATATCCCACTCATTACCTTCGTCGACGTTCCAGGTTTCCTCCCTGGAACGAAACAGGAGTTCGGTGGCATCATTCGTCATGGCGCGAAGCTCCTCTATGCGTTTGCTGAAGCGACCGTGCCAAAGATAACGCTGATTACGAGAAAGGCTTATGGCGGTGCTTACGACGTGATGAGCTCCAAACATATTCGCGCAGATATTAACCTCGCCTATCCAAGTGCCGAGGTAGCGGTGATGGGTCCTGAAGGTGCGGTGAGTATTATCTTTCGGAACGACCTCGAGAAGTCTGAGGCCCCAAATGACCGACAGAAGGAACTAGTGAAAGATTATCGGGATCATTTTGCAAATCCCTGGATCGCGGCGAGCCTTGGCTATATCGATACCGTTATTGAACCAGAAGAGACGCGAGTTCGACTCATTCGTGCGTTAGAGATGCTTCAGAACAAACGTCAATCGAATCCACCAAAGAAACATGGAAACATCCCGCTCTAATATGTTGCTTCCTCAAGATCGCGATGAGCGGGCGGAGCTTGCGATCGCAATCGGCGCCATGCTCCTCCTCCACCGTCGAGCGGAAGGTGGGCCAGATGGACGGGTCAGTCGGTCTATTGAAGTGTACCGAACGAAACAACCGTGGGGCAAAGTTGCTCGTCGTGAAGCGTTACGGGGAACGCTCCCTCGTTGCTCCCCGAGCGGATGGAAGGACCAAGGATGGCGGAGAAGTTACGACTCACGGTAAATGGCGAGAGTGTAGAGGTCGAGGTCTTCACGCGTTCGAGAGATCGTGTCTCCTTTGCCTTTGACGGCCGCTCATATGAAGTCGCATTTGAAGATGTCGTGGCATCGAGTGGCGCAAAGCCTCAGCAGCAACAACGAAGCACGCAGCGGAAGACTCGCGAGCGGCGCGAAGGAGAAGAAGGTGCCAGCGTTCCGATTCTCGCTCCGATGCCCGGCATCGTACTCGAGGTCCTTGTCGATGAGGGCAGTGAGGTCGCTGAAGGAGATATCCTCGTTCGTATCGAGGCGATGAAGATGGAGAATAACGTCTTTGCGCCGATTTCAGGAGTTGTTTCCAAGGTGTATGTCGAGGCTGGAAGTGAGGTAGGAAACGAGGCGTTGCTCGTTGAGCTTTGTTCGCCGGGAGCTAAGAAAGGGGGATAAATGACCATTAAATGTGACTAGACATAATTTATGACTTATGATAGTATTCGGTTATGAAAACTATCGCAGCTGCAAAATTTAAAGAGCAGTGTCTAGCAATTCTCGATACTATTGATCGAGAAGGAATCGTCATTACAAAGCACGGGAGACCGGTTGCGCGACTTTTGCCGATTTTAAGTTCTAGTTCGGAGTTGATTGGAAGTCTCAAGGGAAAAGTAAAGATCAAAGGAGACATTCAGAGCACCGGAATAAAGTGGAATGCTCAATCTTGATACGCACATTCTCATCTCAGCGTTTGTCTCCGATCTCTCTGCAAAAGAGCGCAAGCTGCTCAGTTCAGACCAGTGGAGTATTTCTGCCATCGTTCTTTGGGAGCTTTGTAAACTTGCGCAATTAAATCGCATCGAACTGGACCTGGATGATCCGGAAATTATTCATAAACTGTTGCAAATTCACACCTGGCCTCTTTCATTGGAAGTATGCCGAGCCATTACATCGTTGGATTTTAAAAGCGATCCAGCTGATGAGATTATCGCTGCGACGAGTATCGTTCACAACGTTCCCTTAGTGACGAGGGATAAGAGAATTCGGAATTCGACTATTGTTCCATTAGCCTAAGGAACAAAGCACAACCACGCTAATCAAACCAAAACCGTGTTAACCATTTGCTTGCGTGCGCGCAACGAGCCATGAAATAAGCATGACATGACCGTAATCGGTTCAAAGCCAGATAACTTCTTCAAAGCTGGACTGATAGCATCCCTGGCTACGATTGGAATATTTTTCATTGGGGCGGTTATCACCATTTATAACTTTGCTCGTTCAGGCCCGCCTTATTTTTGCGGATTCGCGGATGTCTCACCATGTTCGCTATTTCAGTCGCTGTTGTTTGAATTGCAATTTGGTTCAGCATGGCTAATAATTTTACTAATCCCCGTCTTTTTCGTTTTGTATGGCATAATATTCTTGGTTACGTATGTGACGTTAAGAATACGGCGTGTATAATCAGGACCGGATTTTTCACCACGAAGATCACAAAGACCACGAAGTGGTGGCCGAACTTCCCCCCTGGTGGTCTTAGTGGTTTCCATAATCATGTTCAGTGCGGAAAATTGACCGGCGGTTCGCTGTTTGGTGCCTGCCGTGTGCTACCAGCGTCCCACCACCCTCTCAATGATAATAGATCTAAATGCAAGAATGAACAGTGCCGCCGCCATAACTGTAGCATGCCACGTTTAAGATCTGGTTCACCTGTCCGCAGCCATCCTCGATGTGTATATCTAGGGCTGATCTAAACTCCGAGTCGCTGATCACGTCAATTACCGAAGGACCAGGAACGCAAGAGCCACTTGGAAAATTTGTTCTCATTCCTATTGCTCCCCAATACGCCTGGATGAAAGTATTTTCGATGATCCCGATCTCGGCTCCTGGCCGCATCTCAATCCCATGAACGTACTTTTGCGAAATATTCACGTTCGAAATTCTTTCAATACGACTACTTCCATCAAGGGTCATCCCTCGCCCGATTATAGAGTTCTCTAGAGTTTCGATCTCCGATGCGCTATAAATCGCGAACGATGTGCCGTAAGGAACATGGCCTAAATAATCGACGTAAGAAGTATCGACTCCGCTGATCAGATCGATTGTTGACGTTTCAACCCCCAGTCCGCTTTTTAGGACTGCGTTTTTGATTGCCTTCACCGTCGATCCACTCACATAAATCTGAGTTCGATAGTTGCTAAATATGTTATCCAGGTGCTGCATGCCATTTACTTCGTCGACAATGCTGTTCTTGATGTACAACGCGGCGGATTCCATCGTAGACGCAAGAAGATTGGTTACTCGAACATTTGTTGATCCGTCGATAACAAGGCCGCTCCCACTGGCACCTTCTGCTGTCAAATCCAAATTTGAAATTCGAAAGTTTTGCACTCCATTTACATAGAGGACTGAATTTGCGAGTTCACTTGGCGACACGCTATTGCCCTGGTTCTTCATCAGAACTGAGCTCCCTGGTCGCGCATAGAGATACACATCATTCCGTGTAATCTCAATCCGTTGATTATTGAAGTTTAATGGTTCGAGTACGATTGTTCCATTTGCAAAACATAACCAATGGATTCCATCTTGATTAACGTCAACCAACGTATTGATTGTGTTCTCCACGGCGCTGAAAAAGAATTCGCCACTAATCTGAAGATCGCACTCAGACGGGCACTCATCCGGAATGAAATTACCATTTACGTCCTCACTAGCGCCAGTTGAGATGTCGATAGAATCAGATTGTTGATTTTGATTACAATCTAGGAAAGTTGGGTTAACGCCGCTACTACTCCTCGGAGGTCGACCCCCGCCACCTTCAGTCACCGGGACGAATAGGGACGCTTCGCGCGCGATCTCACCGTTCACTCCATTAACTCCATGTGCGTCGTCTTGAGCTGCAATTAAGGTACAGCTGACAGCAATGAGCGTACAAATTTTGGCCGGACGAATAGCATGAACAACTTTCATTTGCCCTCTTGCGGACAATCCGCGATCTAATGAACCTTATTTTTTAGCGTTCGATGAACCAAACAACTTAAAGCTCAGCAGCAGAAACGAGCTCATCCCGATTTGTTGCTGAACGGACACCCAGACAGGCGCGCTTTCTAGATTATTGAGCGCCTCCAAAACTGTCTTTGCAAAACCCGAGCCAACTACTCGAGAGCGTCTCTCTCGTTTGGGAACCCATTGTATAATACCCGGGACAATGATGGAGAGACTGACCATTTGGATGAATCTAGAGGAATTTGTCGAGGCGAGAATATTCGAGCCCCTAATCAAACCAAAACCGCGTTAACCATTTGCTTGCGTGTCCGAGGGAGATGCAGCTTACGAGTAGGGCAAGGGGAATCAGCGACTCGAAATAGCGCGGAACGAACGTTTCAAGCAGCGCTGTGCCAAACATGATTGCGAGCGAAATGAGCACAATTGCGCGCACTTCGGTTCGGCGAATCACCGTGAGCGAATAGACAAAGCCGAAAATAAAGAACGAGGCGAAAGCGCCGCGCCAGGTAAAGGGTGGTGAACCAAAGAAACCTGCCCAACGGTCGCTCACCCTCCCAAATTTGCGCGGCGGAACATAGAACTCAGTTTTTTGAAGTACGAGCTCTCGCGCTTCTAGTTCCGCCGGTGGAACAATTCCAGGCGACTGCCCGACCCAACGAGCGAGATGCGCCGAGTAGGCGTCCCACCGAGCATAGGTTTCAAGTGGTAGCTGTTTATTTGGCAGGAATAAGTTCAAGCCCATAATCACAAACGTATGGAGAAGATATTCACGGATATTCGCCCGAATTCCAGCGAGCGATGCGCGGCGTAGCTTCTTATCGACCTCCTTTGCCGACGATCCATCAGCACGTAACGCGCGATAGTAATCCCACCAGTAGGAGGGAAACTTGTGTGGGATGTCGCTTGTAGCGAGCTGTTGCTTAATACTCTGAACGTCTGGATCGTCTTCGACGATGAAGCGATCGTAACCGAAGACGCGATCTGCGAGGTGAATCCCACCCGAGGTAAGAATCCTCCACTCTCCGTAGAATAAGCCATTGTGCACCAAATTTCCGGAAACGACGAGAGATAACGAAATGAGAAAACCAGCAATGGTGAGCGCTCCCGACCTCCGCTTCAGGAACACATAACAGAAACCAAGTGCTGCAAGGAATGCGAGAGGTTTGGTGAGGACTGCAAGGCCCATCAGAAAACCAGAAGCAAGTGCGATGGTGAGCGTTTTCCGCTCAGCAGCAAGAATCGAAAGGTAGATCGAACAGACAAGGAGAAAGGTAAAGAGTGTTTCTGCCATAATTGCATGAGCGTAGAGGACACGCGGCACGTAGATCGCATACAAACACGCCGCCACTGTGGCTGGGCGCACAAAGCCGACCCGCACACCGATGCCGTAGATTGCAAGCACAGTGAGAAAGGAAAGCACGTGTTGCGCAATGATTGTCGCAATCGCCCACTTTTGTAACGGAACAACGAGGCTTATAAGATCGAGGAAGAACGGATATCCGTAGGGGTAGAAGATATCATACTCGGTCGCAACTCCTGATGCGGCATACCAATCAACGGGACGTTTCAAGGGGAAGAAATGAGTCAGCCCAAGATAAGCAACAGAGTCATTGAGTAGGATAATCGGGAGAATTTGACTAAGGACGTACTGCGAAATAGCAGCGATGATTGCAATGAGGATTAGTTGTCTCACGAGAGGTAAGTCTCGCGTAGTTTCTTTGAGGAAACAAGTCATAAAATATGAAACGGCGCCCGAAATATCGAATCTAAATTGCTACCGAACATCACCAAGGCGCGCATGGAACGAGAAGCCGCATATTATCCGTACCGGAGCAACCTCCTCGAACCAAAGCGGGTGCGAGAGCTCAGCAAACTCAGTCCAATTCGCCCCATCTTTGATTCGCTCCTCTGTTGGAGCTGCATTATCGCCACCTGGGTGTTTGTCGCCTATCATCCGCAGTTACTCTTCGTGCTCCTTGCAATTCCGATCGTTGGGAACCGTTACTACGCGCTGTTCATTATCGGTCACGATGGTTTCCACAAACGCATCTTTGATGACCTGAAGCGAAACGATCTCTTTGCCGATCTCTTCATCTACGGCCCAATCGGTGCAATCACGCATTTAAATAAGCGAAATCATCTCGCACACCACACACACCTTGCAACGGAAGAAGATCCCGATCGCCACAAGCATTGCTGTTTCAACAAAGTAAACTTCATCCAGCTCATAGGCTACTTAACCGGCCTCAGCAGTGTCCTTCGCTCAGTAAGAAATGTGTTCCTCAGCGAACGGAAACCTACGGCAGCCTCATCTCAGCAGGAGAAGATGTCACACTACACGAAGCGCGACCTGCTCATCCTTGGCTGTTGGCAACTTGTACTCATCATCGGCCTTTCCACTACAATCGGTTGGTGGGCCTACCCCGTGCTCTGGCTTTTTCCGGTCTACTGTTTCTCGTTCCTCGCTGACAACTTGCGTTCTTTTGCCGAGCACTCCCAACCGTATCGCGACACTCATGCGGATGAGCACCGGCTTATAACCTACCTTGCACCGTGGTGGGAGCGGGTTCTCCTTGCGCCGATGAATATGAACTTTCACGCGGTCCATCACCTCTGGCCATCAATTCCTTACTACAACCTCCCGCATGCCGATCGCGAAATTCGTGCACAGAGTTCAGCACAGGGACTCGAATGGCGCGACAGTTACCTTCGCTATCTCACCTCGTATTTTCGGAAACTCCCACTTGAGGAATGTCGGAAAAATCCCAGGATGCCCGAAGAACTCGAGAGCATCGCACCGATTGGAGAAACTGACGTTCCAATCTGCCCGGTCTGTAGCGGTACTCAGCACGAGCCTTACACAACCGGTTACGATTATGAGAGCCTCACCTGTAAAAACTCCTGGCAGTTTGTGCGTTGCGCGCATTGCACGCATGTGTGGTTGTCGCCAAGGCCAGCGGTGGAAACTCTCCCGGTTATCTACCCGAAGACATACTACGCCTACAATTACGAACAACGAATCAATCGGATTGCGGTCTGGGGCAAGGAACAACTTGATCGTCTTAAGTTTGGGAGCATCCTCCGTTACCGAAAGACAGCACCGAAGAGTTACCTCGACATCGGCTGCGGAAACGGCCGGTCGCTCAGATATTTTGAGAAACAAGGAATTCCACGGGAACAGCTGTTCGGCCTCGAGTTAGATGAGGCCGTAGTCGAGCGCCTTGCGCGCGACGGTTACCGCGCCTACCATAGCCGAATTGAATCCACTACTGGTCTCCCACAGGGAGCGATCGACCTCGCCACGATGTTCCACGTGATTGAACACCTTGCTGATCCTACACTCGCTCTGCAGAAGATTCATCAATGCCTTTCACCCGATGGAGTACTTGCCCTCGAGACACCAAATATCGAGAGTCTCGACGCTCGGCTGTTTCGCCATCACTACTGGGGCGGATACCACTTCCCACGACATTGGCAGCTCTTCACGCCAAAGAGTATTACAGAGCTACTGCAGAGAAATGGTTTCGAAGTTATCGGTGTCAAATTTCAAACCGGTCACTCGTTCTGGATGTTTTCCTTCCACCACATTCTCCGCTACGCATGCGGAAGCAGGAAGGTTGCACGGTGGTTCGATCCATTTCGTGGACTACCGCTCCTTGTGACCTTCACAGCTTTTGACAAGCTTCGAGCCCTCCTTGGGGCGAAAACCTCGGCTATGCTGGTCGTAGCGAAGAAACGCTAGAACGCGTCTAAAAAGTCTGCTTTTGGCCGATCTCGGTCGAACGGAAGATTGCTCCGGTGCTCGTTTGCAGCAGCAAAGTCCGCTCCTCGCAATTTCCGTTCGCCCAACCTCGTCTCAAAATCAGACTTTTTAGACGCGTTCTTAGTCTCTATTCTCGACTAAAACACTGGACTGGTTCGTCAGCCCATGCCTTGGTTCGGTTCTTTGCATCTTAACTCAAGAATAAGTCTCATCTCCCCGCCTGCGAGGATCCGTGGAGGAAGCCGCTCAACCTGAAGTGTCAGTTGTTATTCCCTGTCTCAATGAGGCGGATACGATCGGCATATGCGTGTCAAAGGCGCAAGAAGCACTCACTCGCCACCAAATTGTTGGCGAGGTGGTCGTTGCGGATAACGGAAGTAGCGATGGATCTCAAGAGATCGCAAATCGACTTGGGGCAAAGATCGTTCCAGTATCCGAGCGTGGCTACGGGAGTGCATTAATCGGCGGAATCAATGCCGCGCGTGGAAAATTCGTAATCATGGGTGATGCTGACGACAGCTACGACTTCTCTGAGTTACCGAAATTCGTCGAGCGGCTACGCGAGGGGTATGACCTCGTTCAAGGATGTCGTCTACCAGCCGGAGGCGGGAGTGTAGCGCGTGGTGCAATGCCACTCTCGCACCGATGGTTGGGAAACCCGCTTTTTACTTCGATAGCGCGGTGGTGGTACGGGGCACCGATTCACGACGTCTACTGTGGCTTTCGCGGTTTCCGACGCGATTATTATCACACCCTCAATCAGCGATGCACTGGGATGGAGTTCGCGATCGAAATGATCGTGAAGGCGAGTCTCTTCGGTGCGCGAATCTCTGAGGTCCCAATTACACTCCATCCTGATGGCCGCGTTGCCCATGCACCGCACCTTCGAACTGTTCGCGATGGCTGGCGAACGCTTCGCTTCTTCCTGCTCTACTGTCCCCGCTGGTTGTTCTCGGTACCAGGGATGATCCTCATCTGCCTCGGCCTCATCGGCTACATTATCGCGATGCCTGGACTCTCCATCGCGGGAGTTACTTTTGACGCACACACCTTATTCTTTGCGAGCCTTGCAATACTTTGTGGCTATCAGGCACTCGTCTTCGGCTCGCTTGCCCAAATCTTTGCCGTAAATGAAGGGTTCCTCCCCGAAACAGAGAAGTTTGTGCGATTCTATACGGTGCTCAATTTGGAACGTGGACTACTCGTAGGATTTAGCGCGTTGCTCTTTGGGTTGTTCTTTCTCGTTCACGCGGTTTATCAATGGTACATGGTGAATTTTGGCGAGCTTGATTACAGCTACACGATGCGCTGGGTTATTCCGGGTGCGACCCTTACCGTGCTCGGGTTTCAAACCATCCTCTCGAGCTTCTTTGGCAGCATTCTCGGCCTTCGGCGACGATGAAATCCGATTCGGAAACCTCCGATGTGAACGTTTGTGATGACCCCTTCGCCTTGTCGAGCGCCGAGTACGACATCGCCCTTAATCGGGGATTGTCGATCACCGGGGAATCGAAATACTACTTCGCTGAGCGGCGGCTCCAGTGGTTGCGAACAAGACTTTCTGCCTTACAGGTTAGAGCAAACGCAATCCTTGATTATGGTTGTGGAAGCGGGACAAGCATTCGACTCCTCCGGGAAATTCTCGGCGCAGAGCGGATTGTGGGTGTCGATTCATCGACACCACTTCTCGAAGATGCACGCCGTGGAAACGATGGTATCGGGGCTGAGTTTTTCCTGATCGACAACTTTCGACCGGAATCACTTCCAAGGGACACTCTGTTTGACCTCGCATTCTGTAATGGCGTGTTCCATCATATCCCTCCCAAAGAGCGTCCCGCAGCGGTCCGCTACGTTTCGGACTGTCTCCGGCCAGGGGGAATTTTTGCACTGTGGGAGAACAACCCATACAACCCTGGCACTCATTTGGTGATGCGTCGAATTCCCTTTGACCGCGATGCTCAACTCCTCACTCCGAAGCAAGCACGCACGCTCTTATCAAACCAAGGGTTCGCACCGATTGAAACCACCTCGCTTTTTCTCTTCCCCCGCTTTCTCGCGCCATTACGCATCATCGAACCGTTCGTTGCAAAGATTCCAATCGGCGCGCAGTATCTCGTGCTCGCAAGGAAAAGTTAGATACCAATGAGCGGCACGCTGGAAACAGGATTATCGCGGCGTGAGGTGCTTACCGCTTATACCGTGCTTGGTGCCCTGCTTATTCTCTTTGGAATTCTTGCGTACTTTCGACTCAATCCTGATGCGATCGCTTATTTACGAATTGCCGAGTATTACCGTCGGGGAGAGTTTTCCCTTGCTCTCTCGGGATACTGGAGTCCGCTCCTGAGCTGGATCTGCCTCCCGGTACTCGCCCTCACGAATGCGCCACTACTTGCAGCACGGATCGCGCTCGGAATCTCTGCCCTCGTATTCTTTAGTGGGGGCTTGAGTTTGTTGAACAGCTTCGGATTTGCTCCGCCATTTCTTCGCGCGGGGATGTGGAGTTTGGTTCTGATGAGTGCGGTTCTTAGCTACTATACAATCACACCCGACATACTCGCCGCTGGATTCATTTCTCTCACGCTCGCCACAGTCATACGTGTTGACTGGCCACACTCAAAAGGTCTCTGGGTGCGCGCTGGAATTTTTCTCGCCCTTGCTTCACTTGCAAAATTCGCCTCGTTACCAATTACAACCTTTGCACTGATCGCAATTGGATTCCTCCATCGCTACGGGAAGGGCGACACCCTACGCGGGGTGTTAAAAGCGTGCTCGGGAACGCTCGCTACGAGTTTTCTCCTACTCCTTCCTTGGATTACCATCCTCTCCCTTCACCATGGCAGTTTCACTGTTTCAACTTCGGCTCGACTCTCCCATGCAGCAAAAGGTCCATGGCCCGAAAACATTCAGGGTGAAGTTCATCCCACCTTTCGAAAATTTCATGTTCCGCCTGCGGGGAGAATCAGTAGCTGGGAAGAGCCGACGATGCTCGAGTACCGCTACTGGTCGCCATTTGAAAGTCACACGCTGTTCAATCATCAACTGACGATGATCTTTGGCAACATAAAAACTCAAGTATCTTCGTGGTTGCTCCTCGGAGTACTCGCGCTTCTCTCCGTCAGTGTCCGGCGTGATCGAGAGCAAATCCGCTACGCCGCCTTGGCACTGCTTCCAGTTATCTGTAATCTCGTTGTCTACCTCCCGACACATGCTGATGATCCGCGTTACTATTTCCCGTCGTATCCCTTCTTACTCGCTGGCCTACTTGTTTCAATTCAAGCGCTTGCTGAGAAGTCGTTACTCAAATGTGAGAAATGCTTCGCCGTAATCGCTGGAGTATTCTCACTCTTCCTCGTGCATGATTCCGTTTTGCCACTTACTCAACAGATCCGTGGACAACTCACCGGGCATGCGCCGCCAGCACCTTCACTGCCGGTGGAGCTTTCGCGGCGGTTACGTGCGCGAGAGATTGGGGGCCCCGTGATCGGTGGCGGACCGTTCGGCCTCTATACAGCGTTCTTCCTTGACCAACCGTGGTATGGCGATCAAGCTCAATTTTCTCTTGATGAATTTCGTGCCACCGGTGGACGTATCGTCATCGTTCCCCGAACGAAAGAGCGAGCGCAGGCCCTAACGGCGCTCGCCCAGTCCAGTGATTTCCACGATATCACGCAATTGTTGTTTCCTGAGCGAGAAGTTCCCTTTACGGTTTTCGTTCGGCCGATGGGATCTGGATAAGAAGCGCTTCATTATTCTCGAAGAGAATCTCCCCGAGCTCCGTTGCAACGCTTCGCGGAAGTGACATTTCGCCGGTTAAATGGTCTTCGGTGATCAGGACGTACTCGACCTGATACTTTTTTAATATTTCACGCCGCATGTCGCGTGAAGATTGTAGCTCAAAAAAATGCTGGATGTCATTGACCCGTTCTTCATACGATGGCCCAACAAACGATGGACGGGGATACACTACGACTTTCCGGCCAAAGACTGGAGGGAATAGGCTTGTTTCTTGCGTTGCAAGCACGACCTCGTCGCGCTCAGTGAATCGCTCAAGGAAGCTGTACTTTTTAGCCGTCTCGTTGCTCTTCTCGCCGTACCCGTAGCGATAGGTAACAATGGTAATCGCCATCATCGCAACAATGATTGTAGGAAGCACAATTTTCGTCGTCGCTTCTCGAGTCCACCGAAGAATGAATGAGATGAATTCGCTAGTAGCGCTTGCAAGCACTATCTGAAGTACCATCACCGCTGATGCGATTATTCTTCCGTAACTCCAACTCTCCCGCGCAATGCCATACGAGTACAGGCCTGCAAAGCCAATAAACATCCAGACAAATGGATCGCGAATGTCTCGTTTCAAACGGTAGAGGAGGAACGGTAGTCCGATAAGCGCCGGCCAAATTCGTGGAAGCACCCGGTAGTAGAGAACGACCGTCCCCGGGTCCGCCGCATACGTCGCATCAGAGACGGCAGTAAACAGCGGAAAGTATGGCCAGACTGCAGCCGCCCCAAGGCTGAGAGCAAGGACGACCAAGATCGGAAGATAACTCTCCCAATTGTGCAATTGGAATTTCCTCACCGTTAAGGCAAGAAGACCACCAGCGGTAAAAAGGAAACTCAGTGGATGGGTAAGCGCGATAGTAATACTCAGGGCAAAGAGGAGAACAAAACTTTTCCACTGTTGTTTCGCTTGAAAGGAAAGATAGAGGGAGAAGCAGATGAAACTCAATGCGATAGCGAATGTCGACGGGTAGGGCGTAACATAGAATAGCGTCCGTAAATGAAAAAAACCACTAACAAGCCATGGGTGACTTCCCCAGAGGAGGAGTACTGCGCATAACGACAGGAATACAGCGAATTCACCGCCAAGGAGTGGCAAGAGAAACTTTCTAAAGAAGTAGAGGAAGAGTGAAAGATTTATAACGCCGAGTATTGCAAGCGCCTGTTCAAAACTCAGTTGAAAAGCTTCTCCAAAAAATGAAACCCCAAGAAGGTAGGGCATGTAGGGAATGTTCGGGGGAACGCCCACGATAAATGGATTCCCTGGATGGAGCGGATTCTTTGAAATCTCCTGGAGCAGCCCGACGAATACCCAAAAATCAGCGATCCACCGCTCATGAATTGAGAAATGCACGTTGAGCGCGATGAGAACAAGCGAGAGGGCGAGATAGCCGAGTTTGCCGTAGTGATGAAGTGCTCGTTCGGTATTCATTTCACGTAGTAATTAACCGCAGCTGTTTCGACCGGAGATAATTGCTCATCGTAGTACACCCGCGCGCGAACAGTGTGAGGTCCATGCACAAGTGCCCAGGGAAATTGCGACACGCCTCGACCGGTCACGCCCACCATATGCTCATCAACGAGCCATTCTGTTCGCGCTGCTGGATGCGAGGATTCGACCTCAAACGGGAATGCTTCGAGTTCGTCTGGAATCCTCGGATCGCGAGCAAGATGTAAGCCCGGCGTTGGGAGTTTCAATCGAAGCGCAAACGACGGAGCTTCGGGTTTTGCATCAACCGGTTGATGGTGAGTGCAGTGCGCGTGTGGGATATTGTCTCCGATGAACCATTCACTCATATCCGGGCAACTCTCGCTCGCAAGCTCTCCGCTCTCGCGACAGATCCGCGCTTGCACGAGTTTTGGGCTGAGGAAGAGCGGTTCACTTTCGATCTGTCTCCGATACAACTCGGAGAATATTGTGCGGAGAACCATTCCAGGCCCAGCCATTCCGGATACTTCATGCATCGGCTCGCGTGTAAGATTCCCGATCCAGACACCAACGGTATAGTGGGTTGAATATCCGATGGCCCACGAGTCGATATAGTCACTCGATGTTCCGGTCTTCACTGCTACCTGCATCGGAAAATGAAAGCTCATACTTGAACCAAATTCCAAGCGTCGTGCTTCGGGGTCAGACAGTACATGGGAGAGGAGTGAACTCACCTCAGGCGAGAAAACTCGACTCGCTCGTTCCCTCGGCTCAAGCGCAAAGGGCGTAAGCGGGATGAAAGCTCCACCACGCGCAAGGGCCGAGTAGGCCTGAACGAGCTCAAACAAGCTCACCTCACCATTTCCGAGAGCCAGGCCCTCGCCATAAAAATGAACACCACGCTTCAGACTTGAAAATCCGAGCTCCCGAAGGCGGCGAAGGAAGTTCTCCTCGCCAACATAGCTGATTGTTCGCACTGCCGGGATATTGAGTGAGTTCCCGAGTGCCTCGCGCAGGCGAATTTTTCCATAGTGCGTCCTGCTGTAATTTCGAAAAACATGAAGGCCGTTACCAACACCAACCTGGAGTGGCGAATCGTCGATTAGTGTTGCCGCATTCCAGCCATTCTCCAAGGCGATCCCATAGAGGAACGGTTTCAACGTCGAGCCTGGTTGACGTATCGCCATGACCGCGTCAAGCTCGCGCTCTCTCGCGCCCGATTCATGAGATCCATTCACCCAGGCAAGAATCTGCCCTGAGCTATTTTCAACAATGAGCACTGCGCCATTCCTTACAGTTCGGGAGCTGAGATCGGCTAACCTACCATCGAGGAGCTTCGAAGCTTGGATTTGTAAGGTTCCGTCCAGTGTGGTGAGGAGACGTCCTCTATCGACGAGCATCGCTCGTCGCTCAGTCGACAACTGATTTTCAACGAAGCGGAGGAAATGCTCACTTTGAATGTCGAGTGCAGGCTTTTGCAACTCTAGGGAGGCATGTTCCAGTGTTTTGAATTCGTGCTCGTTAATTACGCCATCGGCAAGGAGTTGCGATCCGAGCGCAGTGACTTTGCCACCAATTTTGGAGCCCCCTTGGTGTAAGTCAAGACGCGATGGTGCACGAACAATGACTGCAAGAGCAAGCATCTCGGAGATACTGAGTGTGTCGAGCGAACGGTCGAAATAGTACCTTGCTGCTTGAACAACGCCACGACGTCCGTTCGCATAGGGAACCTGATTCAGATAGAATTCAAGAATGGCCTCTTTGGAGAAGGACTGCTCGAGCTCGTGCGCCTCAATCGCTTCTACGATCCTGGACCAAAGTGTACGCTTGCGTGGGTGGAGCAAACGCACGACCTGTTCGCTAATTGAACTTCCACCGCGCACCACCCTCATTGCTCGAACATTTTGCACGACCGCGTGAAACAGAGCGACCGCATCACTTCCGGAGTGCTCGTAGAAACGCTTGTCCTCTGCACGAATGAAAGCGTGGAGTAATAGCTCGGGAATCTGATGGAGCAAAACCGTGTCGTGATAATTCCAACGGTTTTGGTAGGTGTGGGAGAGCGGAGTTCCATATTGGTCGAGGTACTGAATACGGCTCTGATGTGAGTAGTCAGGCACAAGCGTATCCGGCAGTGGGAGGAGCGATGCGCGGAGTGCTCCGATTATCACTCCGAGGAAGAGAATGCCGATTCCTATTACCGCGCCGATTTTCACTTCGCTGACGAGGGTTCGACGATTAATGTTCCGGGCACACCAAGGCCGAAGACGTCCGGATCATACATCTCCTCAGCCCGCGCTGGGAGTACTTGAAACTCTCCTGAGGCGACCGCTTGTGCAACGTATGAGAGGTGATACTTCCCTTCAGGGAGGTACTCGGAATAGAACCGTGCCGAATCGTGCCGGAGCTCTTGATGATAGAAGCTCCACCGTGAAAAGCCATAGAGATACCAACCACTGTGAGAGTGCCAGAAGGAATTGTCCGCGGCACGAAACTCGGCTTTATCTGCATCGACAGTCGAAGCCGTTTTCAGTTCCCGATTAACTGGTTCTAAGCCGCCGGGTACGGGATCATGAACGACGACAAAATTGCGTGCAGTGGGGAGCGATACATAGAGATCGACGCGAACAAGCTCACCACTTTGAATCATCATCGGGTTCTCGAGTAGTTTCCACACACCACCCCGTTCCACGCTATACTCGCGCACCACTTCAATCCCTGAATTGGTCGGCGTGGTTCGTAGCTCTCGTGGCGAATAATGAAGCCGCCCACTGTAATAGAATCGGCCAACTCCTTCCCGGAGGATATTGAGTGTGGAACTCGTTCCCGGATCTGTAGCACGAATCGGTCGCGCGAAAGAAAGTGCGGTATCGCGAAAATCTTTAAATTCGCCCTGTCCAATAACTTCTTCCCCGACTCGAGCGACAAGCTTCATCTCTGGCTTCACGCTCTCGTAGATTCGGCTGTATTCGACGAGAGCATTCATGCAGAACATATTCTCCTGGGTATTCTCCCAGTAGTCCCGATTGCTCCGAGCTTGCGTGATGGTTCGAACTAATTTCGGGGGAAGATCGCTCAGATCCCCTTCTGTCGCATTCCGTGCCGCAACTTCGAGTAAAGTGCTGAGCACGATACAGTTGTCGCGGATTGGTGTGGCAAGTATCCGTTCAAATCCAGAATCAAGCGTTTCACTAAAGATTAACTTCCCGCTCGTTTCGTTTGCATGAGAGAAAATGAGGTCATAAACCTCACGCACAAGTTGGGAATCTCGCTCGCGTTGTTGGTTTGCCGCAGATAAGAAGTATGCCTTCCCAAACAGGCTCATCTCTGGGATATGCCGTCGGTACCGCTCAACGTCACTCGCCGTAAGACCTGAATTCTCCCGTCGCATGAGTGCTGCAAGCGCAACCGCACGGACCGAGGAAGCCATCCCAGGGGAATAGAACGATGGGAGCTCGTCCTTGCGTAAAAGCTCTAACAGGTACTCATGGAGCCGTTGCTCCACGTCATTCGGAATCTGGTACCCATGGGCTCGGAGCCAATGGAAGGCAATCGCTGTGTAGGCACTGAGGTACTGGTCGCCACACGGCGTTGTATAACTGTAATACGTCATTGCACCATTGGGGCATTGGTGGTTACGGGCTGTGGCAAGGATGCGATCTGGTAGTTCTTTTGCCTCCTCCCAAACAAATGAATCAGGAAGGTAGGGTTTCAACTTCAGGTAGTGCGCGGCCATCACGCCTTTCGTGAGCATCTGCTCCCAACAGATATAGGGATACTCGCTCATGTAGCGAAATGCGCCTTCAAGCGCACCGATCACCGACGGACTGAGAACGATCCCTACATCTCCAACGTCGCCCCGCATGTCTTCGGGAAAGGTAAGGTTCGTCTTCGCCTCTGAATCCGCGGTGCTCCCGTAAACGGCTGAAGTCTCAAGTGCCTGCCTGCGATGCACTGCAAGCGTTGCCTTTAAACCATCAGTATCGAGTGCATCCCCCGCCTTCACCAAAAATTCAATCGTGCCGGGACCAGTCGCCTTGATCGGAAGTGTAAAATGGTAGCGCTCGTACGGTTCAGCCTCTACTTCACTTTGCACTTCAGGCCCAGATTCAATCGGACCCCTCGCACGAATGTTGAGGCTAAGTTTCCGCTTGATGTCGCGGCGATTCATTACGGTAAACTTCGCGACGAACGTATCTCCTTCGGTCACTTGATTGGGAAGTGCGGAGCGAATTTCGGTGTCACGATTGACGATAAAACTACCGTCACCGAGACCAAATCGATCGGTCTCTGTTACACCGAGCGCGAAAATCCTCCACTTTGTGAGGTTGTCCGGAAGGGCAAAGCTTACCTTCGTCTTCCCTGAACTATCGAGCTTAATTTCTGGGTTCCAATAGCCAACGTACTTAAAATTTCCCCGTTCTTTCCACTCCTCGAGCTCACCGCCGTCACCCCCAGAGTTCGCACCCTTCTTCTCGAATTTCCGCCGCCCGACAAGCTGCTGGAGGATATTAAAATTGGTAACGTCAAGCGGTTCGAGTTTGTAAAAGCCTCGATAGGGATCAAAATAGCCCTTCCCCGATGGAATGAGATCCAACACCGCTTCGTCGAGAGCGAGCACGGCGAGCTCAATTGGCGGCTTATCTCCCTCTTGCGTTTCCGCGTTAATATGAATGGTGACGTTCCCTCCAGGTTTGTAGAGCGGTGCCTCGCTCTGAACCTTTATCTTAAGCTCGCGGGCGACATCTTTCACCGTCACCACACTGTAGCCGAGGCGAAAGGCGGGTTTCCCGAGATCGACCTGGTCGGAAGATTCGTCTGTCTCCACTCGCGGAGACATCAGCACGACTGAAAGGTAAAAGCCTGGGAGATGATCTGCTGTGATTGGAACACGAAGTACATGTGTGCTTTCGGTAAAAGTCTCAGTCCACACCTTCTGCATCCCGAAACGCTCGACGGTAATGAGGGCCTGTGCTCCGGGGAGCGGGTTCTTGATCAAAAACTGAGCGGTGTCCCCAACCTTATACTCGTTCTTCTCCGGTGTGACATCGACATGGTTTACGTCCCCTTCACCTTCATCCCAGAGCGTTACTCCTTTGCCAGTAACGCAGAACCAGAGCTTCGTCTCATGCGCGCGCCCTTGAGTATCAACGATCGATGCGATCGCCTGGTAACTCCCAGAACTTTGAGGAGTGAATGAGCACTGTTTCGCTTGTTTCCCCGAGGTGATTTTACATTCCGTCACCTTTACCCACTCGCGGTGGTACTCCGTGAGATAGGCATTCCCTGCCCCTTTCACCCGCGACGCTTTCAACTCTTCTCGCTCGATAGCGACCGTCACGGGTGTACTTGTTACAATTTTTCCCGCTTCATCAATCACGAGGGTCTCAACCGAGGCGGATTCTCCCGCTTTAAAGTACCAGCGCGCAGAGCGAAGGCCAACGTAACGATCTCGTCCTGCATACGGCACAATACTTTCGCTTGCGATGTATTTTCCGCGATCGTCTCGCACGGCACTCTCCACACGCAAGATGCCGTAAACAGTCCTTACATTTTCGAGTGGGAAATCCGTGGTGAGTGCGCCTTGGTCGTTGAGATACTGTTCCGATTGATGCACGGTTTCAGTGTCATGTTCGCCGTCAGATACCTTGAAATGAAATCCACTTGCTGGTGGGGTAAGTCCGGCGATCTCCTGCTCGCCAACTCGCGCAGTAATTCTTGCACTCGCTCCACCATACGGTCCACCGGCATGTAAACTTGCTTGTGTTTCAACCCGTACCCGCTCCCCTTGCTTGAACCGCTCCCCGTTTAAACCTGTTCTCACTTGAAATGGCGCAGGCGTAAAATCGCTCACCAACACGCGAAGCGAATTCCAGCTTAGTTTCTCGGCGAAGTTCGCTCGCAATTCAAGCCGGTACCAACCGACCGCGCCTGTCTCCGGTAAGCGAATTTCACCGCTGTAACTGCCGTAGGAATTGAGTTCCATATCCGCGACCGTATGAACGACCTTCCCCGTCGGGTCAAAGAGCTGAAGCTGATAGGTCCCAGCTGGCGCTTTCGTAAATGTGCGCGCATCCTGGTGTCGCACGTAGAGCTTGTATTGAATTAATTCGCCGAGGCGATACACCCCTTGGGGAGTAGTTCCCCAGGCGACCAGGTGGCCGTAACGTGGTTGTTTATCAGCCTCAATCCAGGTACCCGCAGGCCCTATTGGGTAGCGGTAGACTGGTTCGACAAGCGGGACGAGCGCCATATCGTCGTCCTTGCCAACATGAACGAAGAGGCGCTCCCGATCTACTTTGCCGCCGTACCCCCAGTAGTACCAATCATCGCGAATAGTTCCGAGGGGATCGAGTTCTTCGGTCCCTGCAAATGTTGCAATACCACGCTCATCTGTTAACGCTTCAGCCTTGATCGCGGGATAATCAGAGAATTTGTCGAGGTCGTCCTGATAGACAATCACCCGCGCACGAGGAACGCCCCTTCCCGTTACAAAGTCTGTCACCCAAGCGAGTGAGTTAAAATGACCAAGTTTTACATGGACATGAAACGGGGTTACCTGACTGAAAATGCGATCGGGTTTCGGTTTCGTCGCCGGAATTGATTCGAGATACCCGTTCACCACACCAGATCTCCCCTGGAGCAGTTCTCGAATTTTTACCGGGTAGTAGTAACTGATGTCTGGCGCAGGATCGACCGTGAGGACGTCACGTTTATCGCGCGTGACCCCTCCTACTGTAAGCGTATCGTAGTTCAGCACGAGCGCGTCGAGATTGGTCACTGCAACCGGGAGATGCGACTTCGCTTCCTTCTCGAGGGTCGAAAAACCTTTGTCGATCACATAGCGTGGATTACGGTGATCAGTTTCAAAGCGAATATCGATAGTGTTAGTGAGTGGACGGCCGAATACGTCGAGAATGAGTGAAGGGTCCTTCGCCGACAGATGATACTGCGCATACGCCTTCAGGCCATAGGGAAGGTAAATCTCATACTCTTCATCGCGTTCATGCGGAGATCGCGTGGACGAGTAGGAGTAGGCGCTTTCCCAAGGGTCGAAATCGGTTCTGCCTCCAGCCAGGTCAGGCACAACGGTGAGAAAATCCTTGAGTGCTTCCTTCACTACTGGTGCGGAGAAGACGAGCATCACCTCTTCTAACGGATTACAACGAGGTATCTCGCCTGCCGCGCTTAAGTCAACGCGTAGCTTTACGCGCTTATTTCCATTATCCCGGCAGGTGACACCAAGGAAGCGAAACTCGGGGAAGGTATGGAAGGCAACGACAGCGCGCTCGTCGTCGCTTGGCTCAGGACCAACGAGCGACCGAATGCCAGGCTCGACCTGTAACTTTACGGAGGTATCAAGCGGAAATTCTTGGGTGGGGGCGATAATCCACGCGACGTCTTTCTCATGGTACCCCGGATGTGGAGTTGCAGAAATCGGTACTCGGCCCTTGCCATCAGCATAGAAATAGAGATGGTCCGCAAGTGTTCCTTTATCAACTGGTTGGTTAAATACCACCCGTATCTGTGGCCAACTCGGAGACCGCCATTCCTCAAAATAGTAGTAACCAATCTTCGCGAGTTGGGTCTGAAACTCGTGTTCCTCTTCGCTCTCAAGCGTGATCCCATCCTCCGCCTTAATTCCGGGGCGAACGGTAATCTGATAACTCGTTGCGGGCTTCAGTTCGGTTTGTTCACCTAGCTGACAGGCGAGCGTCTTTAAATTAAGCCACCGCCATTCGCACCGAACACCCGGTTCGATGCTAATTGGGATCTCCTCCCGTCTTCTCTCCATCCGCCCAAGCGGGACGACTGGGCGATTGAATTCGAAGACTATCTGGCGCTCACTCGCCACGTCCTCCCCACTCGGCGTCACGCGGACCAATTCGAGGGGCTCGGCGAAGGCTAGCGTGTGGCCAAAGAGGAAACTCGCCAGTATGAGCGAAAGAAAAGGTCTGTCAGTTTTTTGGCGGTGGGCCTGCATTTCTCACAACCTCCGATGGTGGAGAAGATATGCTGGCGAGTTTCAACTGGCAACGGTGAACTGAGGCATCTAACCCATGGCCCTAGACGTAACCCGTTATCGTAGAACATGAACGTAAACGTGACCGTGGACGTAAACGTATACGTATACGTAGACGTAGACGTAGACGTAATTTTCGGCCACGTTCACGGTTACGGCCACGGGAATAAGGGGACAGACAGAGCAATAGAAATTACTTATAAGAGGACCGATGGACTTAGCCAGTTACCTCAAGAAGGAATCCATACCCCCCGGAAGTAGGTTAAGCCGCTTTGAATGGGACGGGGCCCACGCTGAGGCAACAATCAAGCTATCGCTCCCCCCTGGTTCAAACGGGAACGCGAAATGGTCACTCACCTTTGTGCTTTCTGAGGTACTCGAGTGTTCCTTTCATAAGCCCAAAACACCACCGGCTGGGGAGGAGGCGGTCACCATTACGCAGGAGGACCCTTTCCTTTGGGATTACGGGCCATGGACAGCGCTTTTCGCTAATACCCCACTCCCCGACCCTCGGGATTTCCTCTTTGAATATCTAAAACTATGCGCTGCGCTTAGGATCGCCCAGCCGCTTCGGTATCTCAATCACGGGGAGGACTTAAAGGCTTGGGAATCAATCGTCTTTTCAACTGCTTATCTCCTCCTCGAAGCACCCTCCCCCCTTGCCGCAAAAGTGGAGGAACTGCTCACCGAGCGGAAGGTCTTCTATACTTCTCTCCCCGTGAGCACCACAGATCCGACCCCGCCACTCGTTGTCGTCCGACTGAATGAGTGCTCGGTGGTGTGCCGAAAAGCGACAGTGCGGACTTAAGTCCCTTATCTCTCCATGTTTCTTGGGGCGATGCAGGTGACATTCTTTGACAGATACCGAAACCGCTCTCTGGCACTACCAGCGGGTCGCATCTCACAAAACTTTTTGATTGATCGGGTCTTTCGCCTAGGGGACGACATCATACTTATGTTATAATTTACTTACGTTAGATCCTTTCCTCGTAGGTCAGACAAGGTTCTCAAGGGTTCATGGATCGGGGTCAGAGTTTTATATGTAATGGCGGGTGGCTCCCAGTCTATACCGCTATTAAGCCCAAAGCGAATTTATTCATTAACCTTTCGATTATCTCACTCTTTCTGACACTCCTTTCGCTCTCATCAGTACCAGAAGGCTTCATTGAGCGTGTGATGGCGAGTCTTCCAGCGTTCATGACGACTTCAGAGCAACTCTCAACCGCCGAATGGTTGAGTCTCACCATGATTACGGTGAATGCAGTATTTATCGGTATGTCAATTGTCTATTACCTCATCGAAGAGCCCGTCCACGGTCTCATCTACAACAGAAAGCCGTTCTAACAATCAGACCATGACGAACTCTGGCGAGAGCTAGTCGCATCTGCGCCTAGCTGATCGCTCTAGTGAGTCGATTTCTCCGCACTCTCCGTTCCCAGCAAAATTGATGCGACACCTCCGGGATGCACTGACATAACTGACTAAACAGCGTCTGGGTGCTCGTACACGACGCGGTTTGTTTGGTTGTCAGTTTATCGATCCTGGACGCGCAGTCCAGGTGGGTTTTGCAGGGGTGGTTATGTTTCAACTTTCTCGTCAGTTTCGATATATGTCTGTAGCTGCGAGCTTCCTTGTCGCTCTACTTTTTCCCGCGTCGCTCTTTGCTCTCGACGCTAACGGATTTACAGTGAACGCCTTCGGTTCCACAACACCAGTTGGGAACCTGTCGCACGGTTTCATCGAGTACTACATCCCATTTACTCCCGCGAATAGCGGAGTCTATGCGGTCGATAATAACGGAACGGTCGGCACAACCTCTGATTCGACGCCTCCAAATACTACTGTTTCCGGCGGAACGCTTACGATGTTTCTCGCTTTTGGCCCACTCACCGGGCCAATTGGCAGCGGGCAACTCGCCTTTGATTTCGCTGACTTAGACCTTGAAGGCGCTGATGACGGCGGAGTCTTTCGCGAAACAATTCAAATTCGCGGCGCAACTGGGAGTACTCCGGCTATCGACAATATCAATGACGATACCTCCGCCTATACTATTTCAGGGGGGAGTGCCTTCCAGAAAATTGAGATTACGGATCTCTCTGGAATTGCTCCGCTCAGTAATCAACAGTACCTCTACTTAGAACTCACTTTCACTAGCCTCAACGCGAATGGTTCGAACACCGCTGAGCTTTTAAAAGCGAAGCTCACGTATCTTCCACCGGTTACGATCTCCGGTCGGGCAACTCTCCTCGGGAGCAATCTTCCAGTAGCTGATGTTTCAATCGTCGATCAAGTCTTGGGCTCAAAGCTCACGAACACAAACGGTGAGTATCTCTACACCGGTGTAAACCAAGGAACTTACCAGCTCCAAGCGTCAAAGACGGGATACATCGTCGTTTCTAATCCAAATCCCCTAATCGTCACAAATCAAAATATTACGAACGCAGATTTTGTTCTCGATTGTGCACCAGGATATCTACGTGTTGGCGGTGCGTGTCTTCCAGTATTTTCGATTCGGGGAGACGTGACACTTCAAGGCTCAGGAGCTCCAATTGCCGGTGTAACCATCACTGGCGATAATGGACTCGGGAGCACCCTTTCGGCAACTGACGGGACTTACAGTTTCACTTCGTTACTGAATGGGACCTATACCTTGACCGCGAGCGCAGCAGGGTATGTGGTAGTCTCGAATCCAAACCCAGTTATCATTAACAACGCGGACCGAAATGATGCTGACTTCGTGCTCGCCTGTGCCACTGGTTACTCTTACCGAGCAACCACGAAGCAGTGCGTCCCCGATGGAACGCCAATCGATATTGAGGCTTCCGACGGAACTTTCCCCGATTATGTAGAAGTTACCTGGACGGCTGCTAATTGCGCAGCAAACTACGTACTCTATCGTGCAGAGAAGGTGACGGATGTGTTCGCCTCACGCCTCCTCACTGCCTCACCGATTCCAGCAGCACAAGGACAACTCTACCTTGATCGTTCGGCGATTCCAGGCGTCACCTATTACTACGGGGTGATCGCGCTCGATAGCGCCGGTTCTGAGTGTAATCGAAGTGATACCGATCCAGGTTATCGGCTTTCTTCGGAGGTGGACTGTGATGGCGATGGCATCTCAGATGCTCAAGAAGCACTTGATGGCACCGAGGTTTGCGATCGTGGGAGCAACCATCCGCGACTCCGAAGCCCAGCGTTTGCCAAGTGGAACACCTTCCTCACGCAGTCAAACTTCCTCGAGCTTGCTGCAGTTGGGAGTGGAACCGTCGTCGCTCAAGTTACTGTGTTTAGCATTAACGGCGAAGTGCTAGACAAAGTGACCGTTACGCTCACTCCAGGAATGCAAACTGACGTGGACATCAATGCCATGGCAAAGGTAATTGATACATACGGAATCGTGCGGATCGATTGGAACGAAGAAGACGAGGGCGCAGAGCTTGGCGGACGGTTAAGTCTCTATCGGCCAGATCCCACAGGGGGAACCTACTCCTTCGCCTTTGCTCGCGAGTTGATTAACCCCGTAAAAGGTCCGCAGTACGGCACTGGGAATAGCTTTGACCCACAAGGACAAGGGTACACCGTTCCAAACTGGGGTGAGATTATTAACGTTGAAAAGGACCCGCAGACGTTTACCTATAACCTCTATAATCAGGAGGGAGATCTGGTTCAAACTGAAGTGGTGAGCATGCCTGGGCTCTCTGAACGAGATATCAATGCTGGCCATGAATTTGGCGAGGGGGTATATCTCGCCGAAGTCATCCCCCATGATGCGAAGAAGGAGTTCTACTTCTCCGTAGCCCGGTACAGCTCAAACCATATCGGTGGAGACGAAGCCGAGACCTACAACTTTGCAATGGCTCGTCGTGGTCAAGCCGGCACCGGGAGTCGTCAGTACGCGCCGATCTCAAACCTCCTCGGAGCGTGCTGGTCACAGACCAACTGGGTTGAAGTAGTGAACGTGCTTCAGGTCGGCGTAACAGCTAACCTCACCTTCCGCCGAGCTGATGGGGCACAGATCGATACCATTGAGCTTCCGCTCGATGCGCATTCACAGTATCACATTCCAGGAAGCGCGCTTCTCGAGAAGGGCGCCACTGGCTCCGTCGAGGTAAAAGCGAATACGAAGAATGCGCTCCTCGTTCAGAGTCTTGTCTACTATCATGACTGCGAGAGTAACTTGACCCAATCGGCCTATCTTTCGCCTGGGCGAATTGGCGGACCGAAGAACCAAATGGGTTCCTACAATCGTTTCCTCGGTATGGAGAATCTCCTCACCGTCTTAAACGGAACAGAGAAGGCGATTGATTATGTGCTCAAGCTCCGAAATGGTGCGACATCAATTGGATCGTTTAACGAAGGGGTTTCAGCAAGTGTTGCTGCGACGCACAATCTCAGTAATTCAGAGATTTACGGCACTGCACCCGATACGTACGGCACGGTAAGTCTCAAAGCATCGGAGAGTGGTGCACTCACCGCTGAAGTTGTGCGCCTACGAACGAATCCAGATAATCCAGGAAAGATCGATTTCGTCTTCCAGACCGAGGTGCGCTAGGGGCTCCGCACTCTTTCCCGTATACGTGAACGTAAACGAAATCCGTTCACGTATACGTAGACGTCTCCGGTCACGTTTACGTTCACGACCGACCACGGCTAACGAAAGGAAGCGCCCCGGCGTAATCCTTTAATCCCACCGGTCAACATCATCGTTGTGACATTTGATTCACTCTGGAACGAGCATTTCAGCGTTAAACATATTTCTGGAAGAGTCATAGCTGTTTATACACAACATCTTGTTATTATACACATCGATATGTATAATAGCACTATACGCTGTTTCCCCATTGGTAGTGCTTTGCTTAGCATGACGGAGAATTGTTTATGCTGTTGTATGGTTTGCTCGCCGGTGGTTCGAGTATTTGGTGGCTTTTGGTTTTGACTCTATTCCTCTTTCTCCTTGTTGCGATTGCCCGCAGCGCGGATCAGGAGAATTTTAAACTTTGCTCTTTTTTCTTTATCATTACACTTACCGCACTCCACCTTTTTGGCCTTGTTGACATAGTGAATCTCGCTTTTCTTCACTGGGAGGTGCTCCTTTTTGCAGGAGTGGTGTACATCGCACTTGGGTTTCCCTGGGTCTATCATTATGAATGGTCGCGCTTTTTGAGCGAAGAGTACCAAAAGCGAGAGGACTACCTCGCCGCACTTCTGCCTGAAAAAGCTGCGGTGCACCCCTATCGTCAAGAGCCGATCCGAGCTCGAGATCACAAAGGAAAGATTATTGGCTGGATGCTGTGGTGGCCGGCGATGTTACTCTATACGATCATTATCCGCTGGATACTTCAGATTGCCGACCAGATCGTTAAGTTCTGGCAAGCAGTATATAAACGATTCGTTCATTTATTCCAGGCGAAGTCCGATCAAATGTTCGCGCGGCTGCTCAAAGTTTCGAATCGCACCTCCG
>FKKE01001352.1_pt1 | contig 43367 bp, 44 predicted proteins | sample 1106331 | NCBI WGS metagenome assembly FKKE01 (sample SAMEA3931202, study PRJEB13176) | freshwater metagenome | biome: Drinking water system; feature: drinking water; material: freshwater | place: China | collected 2013-02-06
CGATGGGCGAAATAGCGATGGTACCAGCCGGTAATCGCAAACATGCGGAGCCAGTAAAAGGCGATGCAAACGCCCACCGCCGTCCAGCTCCAACCCACCCAAATGACCCCCAGGCACATGGCATGGACGGCAAAAAGAGGGAGGCACCGAAGCCAATCCACTCGGGCGGCCTTCGTGCATGCGCCCTGATCTTCCATCCCGGCCCAAGAGTCAAACCAGCGGGCAATCGACAGCAGGAGATGATTGCGAGCCGGCGTCATATGCACCTCAGCAGACATAAGGATCTCCTCGAAAGTAAGCTAGCGACGATCCCCGCCAGGGGCTGTTCCCTCATGACCAAGTCCGGCAGCGGAGACACACCATGCACATGATTCGGACGTTGCGAGGCATCGTTGAATGAGGCCGCGACACCCTTCCAGTGCTGATTAGGCCCATCCGCCTAGACTACAATGGCCGAGCACCGAAAGAATTGCCGGGTGCTGATGGGCGACACAGGTTGTCATTTTACCCCAAAACGTAGGCCGGAGGGAAAGAAAAAATGACGAAGGGGGCCGATCGGCTTGGTGGGCGGTCTGGAGGTGGTGAGCAAAGCACTTGCCATCACAACACAACCGGTACCGCACATCGGGCAGGAGGGGGGATTAGCGCACGTAGAACGGGATCGGTGCAAATGAGAGGAGAAAGATGGCGAGGGCGGCACGGCCGACCCAGACGCGGGCTGGGCCGAGCACCGCTTCCGGATCTTGCACCGGAGGATGTCCCACGCCGACGAATCCCGCCAGCCCCACCCAGAGAAACCAACCCGGCCATCCGATGACCCCCAGTACGAGGAGAATGGGGATGATCGCCAAGGCCATCGTCCGCTGGCGGCCGCCCCACAAGGCATAGGCCACGTGGCCGCCGTCGAGCTGACCGATGGGGAGCAGATTGAGGGCTGTCACGAACAAACCGAACCAGGCCGCAAATCCCACCGGATGCAGCAGCACATCGTAGCCCGGAGGGAGAGGACCAAGGATCAGCCAGGAGAAAAATTGCAGGATGAGCGGTTCGCCGAGCTGCAACCCGAAGGTCTGGTTGACCGTGATCACTTTCGACAGGGACAGCCCGACGATGAGGGCCGGCACGGCCACGAGGAACCCGGCAATCGGCCCGGCGACGCCGATATCGAAGAGGGCGCGCCGATTGAGAATCGGACCGCGCATCCGGATCACCGCGCCGAAGGTGCCGATGAAATGGGGCGGGCCGGGAATGAAGAGCGGCAACGTGGCTGGCACGCGATGTCGGCGAGAATAGATATAGTGCCCGAATTCGTGTGTGAGCAGGATCCCCAGCAAGGTCGCGGCAAAAGGGATGCCCTTCCAGAGCGAACCCGGATGCTCGAGCAGGAAGGTGAAGGCCCCCATGCGAGGGTCGGTGCGAGTCCCATAGGCTCCGGCCCAGAGCGTGGTGAAGACCGTCGCGAGAAAGAGCAGAGCCGGGACGATCAAGTTGGCGGGCCGCAAGCGGGGATCCGCCTCCGCCGTCTTGTCAGCCCCGGACGACGTATCGAAGTCGTTCGACAGGAAGCGTTCGAGATCGCGTGAATCGTTCATGTTGTTGCAGATTCGAAACGTGGCCGCTTGTGCATTCTCCCATGCGCGGGCAGCGGGGTCCAGCGCTACAAGAAGAAAGGATTGTGCTCCAGTTCTTCGCGCACGGTGGTGGCCGGTCCATGGCCCGGCAGCAGCAAGTGATCGGGCGACAACCCCAGCACACGGCGGCGGACGGAATCCAGGTGGGTGGGGTAAAGCGGGAAGGGATTCGCGCGTCCGATCGAACCGGCAAAGAGCGTGTCGCCCACGAAGCAGAGCGGCTGCCTGGCCCCCTGTACTTGATAACAGATGCCGCCGGGCGTGTGTCCCGGCGTACGGAGGCAGGTGAGCGTGAGCTGTCCCACCGAGAGACGGCTTTTGTCCTCCGGTGAGACGAGCCCGGCCGGGGGGCGCCACGACAAGAGCGTCTCGTCCTCGGCCCCCAGATAGACGGGCACGGGCCAGCGGGCCAGGATTTGCTCCAATCCCTCCGCGTGGTCGGAATGGCCGTGAGTCAGGCACACGGCTTTCAGTCGCAACCGGTGGCGCTCGATCAGCTCAATCATCGCCGGCGCATTGTAGGCGGTGTCGATCATCACCACCTCGCCGGCGTCGTGCAGCAGATAGCCCTTCACGGCATAGCCGCCCACGCTTCCGTTCACGGTCTTGACCGATTTGGACGTGCCGGGAACGGCCGCCGGCATCCAGCCTTCCAGTGCGATCTGCTCCAGCGGCGTCGCGCGCAATTTCAACGCGGCCGCGAGCGCCCGAACTTCTTCAGCGGTGGGAGGGCGGGCGCCCCGTTCCAGGGCCGTGATGTCGGCGGCGAACAACCCCGAGATCCGAGCCAGATCGCCCACCGGCATGGCCAGCCCCATCCGGGCTTTCTTGATGATGTCGGAAAAGTCGTCTTCGAGCGGCATCAGAATGCCTTCAGGCGAGGGGCAAGGAGCTGGCGGCGAGAGGTATGGGACAAGGTTCGGCATGCATGATGGTCAATCAACGCGTGACGGAAGTCAGGACTGTTCGCCAGGCGTCGACCATGGCGGGATCGACATCCACGAGGAGGACCGAGCGTAACGACTGTGCCTGGTGTGCGTGAATCTCCCGGATCATCTGAGCCGCCGCCTCCTCATGCGTCACGCCGCCCACGCCGGTCCCCATGCCGGGCATGGCAATCGACGTAAACCGCTGCGCCTCGGCCAGTCGCAGCGCGGCCCTGGTGGCGAGTCCCACGTTCGCTGCCGGGATCCGCATGCCCGGCTCGGGCATCGTCGGCGCATGAATGATGCCTTTGAATTTCGTCTTGCCACCGGTCGTGAGGACCGCCTCTCCGACCGGAATCGGCGCGTTCTGCCTCGCTTCATCTTGTACCTCAGCTCCGGCCGCCCGCTTGATCACGCCCGCCACGCCGCCGCCCATGATGCCTTGGCTGTTCGCCGCGTTGACGATCGCGTCCGCATCCACTCCGAGAATGCTGCTCTGGATGATATGAATGAGTGAGGATTCCACCTGTTCCTCTCATTCGTTTGAAAGGGAGGGGAGCCGGCACGCCCTTCCTTCGTCAGCCGAAACGCCACTCACCCTTCCTGCGCCAGCGGAATTTCCTTCACGTCCCCGAAGCCGGACAAGAGCGGCAGCAGGGCTTGCGGCGGGCCTACGGCCAGAATCCGGAGCCGTTCGGGATGCAGATGCTTGCGGGCCACGGCGAGCAGATCCTGCTTCGTCACCTTCACGACTTCGTCCCGCAGCCGCTGAATGAAATCCTTGGGCAGGCCGTCGTATTCGAGTCCCATCAGCCGATTGACGATGGCCACCGGGCTGGCGAACGAAAACACAAAGGAGTTGACAAACGATTCCTTGGCCTCCGCCAATTCTTCATCGGTGACCGGCTCTTCGCGCAACCGCTCCATGTTGGCGATCAAGCGGCTGATCGCTTCCTGCGTCGACTCCACCTTGGTTTCCGCCCGCATCAGCCACACGCCCCGCTCATGGGTTCCGGCGCGCAGGCCGCTGCCCACCGAATAGGCCAGGCCGCGCTTGGTGCGGATGTCCTGGAACAGGCGGCTGCGGAACGAGCTGCCGCCGAGAATATCGTTGAGCACCGTCAGCGCCGGATAGTCCGGATCGTTCTCTTTCAGCGAAAGATGCCCCACGCGGAGATGTGTCTGACTTGTGCCCTTGCCGATGAACCGCACCAGGCGTTTGCTGCCTGCCGTCGCGTCGTCGGGCGGAGATGGGAGGGTAATTTCTGGCGGAGCGCCCTTGGTCCAGTTGCCGAACCGATCTCGCAGGCGAGCCAACATGTCGTCACGGGAAAAGTCGCCGGTTACGCCGAGGATGATCCCGTTGGGGTGGATGGTCTTGGCATGGAACGCGACGAGATCATCCCGGGAGATGTTCGAGATCGAGGCCACGGTGCTCTCCCTGGCAAAGGGATGCTCCGGACCGTAGGTCAGCTTGCCGAACTCCCGGCTCGCAATACTTTGAGGCTGGTCCTGGCGCCGTCGAATGCTCTCGATCGCCTGCAGTTTGGCCAGTTGCAGGCGGGTGGCATCGAAGGCCGGGGTCATCATGATGTCGGCGAAGATCTGTAAACCGCGGTCGAGGTCCACGGTCAGCACATCCAGGGACGCCGAGCCGGACTCCGATCCGATGCCGACCGAGACCGCCGCCGCGATCCGTTCCAGCGCCTCGTCCACCTCCGTGGCCGACATGCGCTGCGTGCCGCCGGTCCGCATGACGGCGCCGGTCAGTCCGGCCAAGCCCACCTTGTCGGCCGGATCGAGCCAGCTTCCTGTCCGCATCATGGCGCTGATGGTGACGAGCGGCAGTTCATGGTCTTCGATCAGATAGACCACCATGCCGTTCTCCAGCACCACCCGTTCCGGCTCGGGCGGCGTGAACCGCACGGGCTCGAAGGTCATCGTCCGCGGGTCGGAGGCGACGGCCGATGTCGCCTGTGCGCCGGGCCGCTCCGCCTGGGCGGGGGCCGAGGCGCAGCCGACGGCCAGCACGGCGCCGAGCAACAGCGCAGAACGACGAGCGATGAACGAGGAGTGTCGTAAACCTCGTACGGGCCTATGGTTCATTCCCGGCATGCCTTGGTCCTTTCGTTTCCCTTCGTTCATCGCTCAACGTTGTTTTCGAATGAGCGTCGCGACGGTCCGGTTCGAGGGTGTGAAGTACTTTGCGGCGACGCGCTGAATGTCGGCGGGGGTCACCGCCGCGATTCGGTCGCGGGAGGCCAGCACGTACCGCCAGTCCTTGGCGACGACCTGGAAATAGGCGAGCTGCGAGGCCAGGCCGCTGTTGGAGCGGAGCGCCCGCACCAGGCCCGCGTCGAGGTTCTTGATCACCTTGGCCAGTTCGTCGGCGGAGACCGGTTCTCGTTTGAGTCGGGCCAGCTCCTCATCGATCGCCGCTTCCAACTCCGCGGTCGTGTGCGGGGCCAGCGGCGTGGCGCTGATCACGAAAAGATTCGCGCCGCGTACGCCGGGCGCGCTGGCGTCTGTGCTCACCGAGGCGGCCAGTTTCAACTCGCGCACCAGTCGTTTGTAGAGGCGGGACGTGACGCCTTCGGACAAGACCGCATCGAGCACGTCGAAGACGGGATCATCCGGATGGCCGATCGTCGGCTTGTGATACCCCAGCATGACAACCGGCTCCGCTTCGAATTCCACGGTCACGCGCCGCTCGCCGCGCTGGGCCGGCTCCACCGTCACGACTCTCGGCGGGGGAGGCGCGGCCGGGAGCGGCCCAAATGATTGCTCGATCAGCGCGATCGTTTCCTTGGGATCGATGTCGCCCACGATGGCGACCACGGCATTGCCGGGGCCGTAATAGGTGTGGAAGAAGGCCTCCGTCGCGGCGGGCGTCAGGGCCTGAATGTCGGAGGCCCACCCGATCGTCGGGAATCCGTAAGGATGTGCCTGGAACGCGGCCGCCGTGAAGGCTTCGTAGAGCAACCCGCCGGGGCTGTCGTCTGTGCGCAACCGACGTTCCTCCATGACGACCGCCCGCTCTTTGTAGAACTCACGCAGCACGGGATGCGCCATCCGGTCGGCTTCGATGGCCGCCCACAGAGGCAAGCGATTGGCCGGAAGGCTCACGGTGTAGCGGGTCACGTCCTTGCCGGTCGAGGCGTTCAAGCCGACGGCTCCATGCCGTTGATACAGGAGCGACATCTCGTTGCCGACCACCCATTCGCTGGCCCGTTCCTGCGTGACGGCGAATTGCCGCCGGAGCCGTTCCAACTCCGCTGCTTTGGCCGGATCGGCCTTGTCGGCCGGGGCGTCGGCGAGTTCGGCCTGCAACCGGTCGATCTGGTCGTTCAAGCGGTCCAGCTCGTCGAGGAGCGGGCGTTCTTGTTGGTAGTTCTTGGAGCCGATGGTGCGGGTGCCCTTGAAGGCCATGTGTTCATAGAGGTGCGCGACGCCGGTCATCCCCGTCCGTTCGTCAAGCCCGCCGACGCCGAACGTCATGTTGATCGAGACGATCGGGCTCTGGTGGCGCTCGACCATCAGCACCGTCAGCCCGTTGGCCAGACGATGTTCGATGACGCGGTCGGCCAGGCTGGGACCGGCGGCAGAAGAAAGGTTGAGGTTAAGGCTAAGGCTGAGGACCACAAACAGAGCGACAAGGCGCCAGAGGTTGGAGGCGTGAGGTTTGAGGTCTGAGATTGGGGGCTGAACGCAAGTGCCTCTAACTTCCAACCTCCAACCTCCAACCTCAGACATTTCTTCCCTCAGCCTTAGCCTGTCGTTCATACAAAGATCTCCGTCAGCTCCTCCGGCCGTTCGATGAACCATTCCGGCTCGCAGGCCGCCATCTTCTCGCGATGGCCCATGCCATAGCCGACGGCGCAGACCTTGATGCCGGCCCGGTGCCCGCCGGTGATGTCATTGGTGCTGTCGCCGACGAGCACGGTGCGCTCCGGCGCCACGCCGAGCGTCTCCATGACGTGGAGCAGCATGCCGGGCTCCGGCTTGAGGCCAAAGCCGTTGTCGCCGCCGACCACGTGGGCGAAGTAATGGTTGCCCAACCCCTCCAGGATGCGCAGGGTGTACTCCAGCGACTTGTTGGTCGCGACGGCCTTCTGCTTGTGGGCAAAGTGGCTCAGCATCGGCTCGATGCCCGGAAAGTAGCGGGTCCGATCCAGGCAATGGGCGAGGTAGTGCCCGCGAAAGACCCGCAGGGCGTCGTCGAAACTGGCCTGATGCCCTTCGCCGACCGCCAACCGCAAAAGCTTCTTCACGCCGTCGCCGACGTAGCCGAAAATCTCCTCCTGCGTCTGCAAGGGGAGGCCCAGCTCGCCGAGCGTCAGGTTCACCGCTTCGGCGATATCCCACTTGGATTCGATGAGGGTGCCGTCGAGGTCGAAAATCAGCAGATCGACGGGATGGGGCGCGGGCCGGCTGCGTGTCGTCATTTGAGTTTTTCCAAGTCCGCTTTCAAGGCCGTCAACGTCGCCTGTCGCGCGGAGTCTTTCTCCTCCGCGAGGGCCAACCGTACCTGGTTGATCATCCGTTTGAGCCCCACGTGCGGCGGGAGGATCGGATCGACGATCCGCCATCGATCTTTGATGCCCTTGATATGAAACTTGACCACCTCCGTGCGCGGTTCGGGGAGAAAGGCGACCGACTCCCAATAGACGAGGCCCATGATGCGGAACTCCACCGGGATGACGACGTCGATGGGCCCGAGGATCTCCCATTGGTTCACGTCGCCAATGACGGTGGCCTGAGAGATGACGACGGCATGGCCCCAGGCCGGCTCTTCTTTCCAATTGATGTAAGGTTTCAGCGTCTCGAAGGAGATGGCGTCCAGCCTGGCGCCGCGCTCATCCAGCGTGACGTATTGCTTCAGCATCTCCGTGGGGTCTTTCTTGACTTCGCCGATCAGCGCCAGCGCCAGATAGGGCAACAGGACGAAGGACAGCGCGACGACGGCGATTCGCATGACGCGGCGGGCTCTTGATAGACTTTTCACTTTTTACTGTTCACCCTTCACCATGTTCTCACGCAATCTCGTGCAACTTCATCGAATTCGTGCCGCCGCGCTGCCCCGCGATCGTTCCCGACAGAATCACCACGCGCTGCCCTCGGCTCGCCAGGCCCGCCTCGGTCAGCCGCCGTTCCACTTCGGCCACGCGGGCGTCGGTCTGATCCACGCGGCCCATGATCTGCGGCAGGATGCCCCAGTAGAGGGCCATGCGCTGCCGCACGCGTTCATAGGGCGTGAAGGCGATGATCGAGGCCGCTGGCCGCAACTTGGAGAGGAGCCGCGCGGTCGAGCCGGACTCGCTGAAGGCCACGATGGCCGCGGCCCCGGTGGCCAGCGCCGCCGAGGTGGCGGCCACACACATGGCCTCGGGAATCGGCACCTGTCCAGGCATCGCGTCGGACCGTCGAACGATTTCCGCGGGCTTGCCCGCCTCCGCCGCGCGCACGATCCGGTCCATGACCGTCACCGCTTCGACGGGATACCGGCCGGAAGCCGTTTCTGCCGACAGCATCACGGCGTCGGTGCCGTCGAACACGGCGTTGGCCACGTCCGAGGCCTCGGCGCGCGTCGGCGTGGGGCGCTCGGTCATGGATTCGAGCATCTGCGTCGCCGTAATCACCAGCCGCCGTCGCCGGTTCGCCTCCGCAATAATCCGCTTCTGCAGCACGGGGACGGCCTCCGCGCCCATCTCCACGCCCAGGTCGCCGCGCGCCACCATTACCCCGTCGGCATGGTCCAGCAGCGCGTCCAGACAGGCGACGGCCTCCGGTCGCTCAATTTTCGCGATGACCGGCACGTCGCCGCCGCATTGGAGAATGAGCTGCTTGAGTACCAGGAGATCCTGCGCGTTGCGAACAAAGGAGAGCGCCACATAGTCCACGCCCTGCACGATGCCGAATCGCAAATCCTCCCGATCTTTGTCGGTCAGCGTGGCGGCGCTGATCGTGGTGCCCGGGAGGTTGATGCCCTTGTGCGAGGTCACGAGGCCGCCCGCCACAACGGTGCATTCCACCAGGTCGCCCGCCGTCGTGTCTATGCGCAGCTCGATCAAGCCGTCGTTGATCAAGATGCGGGCCCCGGCCGTGACGTCCTTGGCGAGCTGCGGGTAGGTGACCGGAATCGTGATCGCGGATGGCCGGCCCGCCGGCGCCGAGGCGGACGCACCGGACACATACACCCGCTGGCCGGCCGTGAGGCTGATCCCTTCGGGCCCCAGCGCGCCGACGCGAATGCGAGGCCCCTGGAGGTCTTGGAGAATGGCGACAGCCGCGCGTCGGCGACCGGCCACCTCCCGCAGAGACTTGATCGTCCGGGCGTGGGAGTCGTGGGTGCCGTGGGAAAAATTCAAGCGGGCCACGTCCATCCCGGCGGCCATCAGCCGGTCGAGGACGGCCGCATCCTGGCTGGCCGGACCGATCGTGCAGACGATTTTGGCTTTGCGCATGAGTTCTTCTAAAAGAGGCAAGGGGCGATGGGCGAGAGGCTATGGGTTACAAATGGAGGAGTAGGATCGAATGTGGGGGGAACCTCTCGCCTATTGCCGGGCGCCTCTCGCCTAGTTATTGAACATTCTAACAGAGGAGTCCCCGCTCGCAAAGAGAACCGCGCGGGCGATTGCGTTTGGTCGCGACCCCATGCTACCGTGCCGTCTCTTTTTTTCATCCCCATGAGAAAGTCCTGCGCCGACAGATCTGCCGTCGGAGCCACGGGATGGCTCGTCTGGGCGCTGGCGGCTGTCGTCATGGGTCTCGCGGGCGGCGGCGTGCCGGATGGTGTCGCGGCCTCGTCGTCCATGGCCGACGGGTCCATGCTCGCCCAAGAATCGGGCGGAGCCGATCCGTCCCTGGAGGTACCGGCCAAGGTCTACGAGATTCTCGGCGAGATCCTCCGCCTGCAGGGAAATCCGCCGCCGGGGTACGCCGGCGGGCGTCCGTTCATGAATCGCGAGCGCCGGTTGCCGCGCGGACGGTATCGCGAGTATGACGTCAATCCCGCGGTGCCCGGGCAGAATCGCGGGCCGGAGCGCCTCGTCATTGAGCAGCGGAGCGGCAGGGCCTACTACACGAAAGACCACTATCGTTCCTTCGTGCCTGTGAATTAGCCGCCATGCCGACGACCCCTCACCTCGAAACCACCAAGCCGCCCTATGCGCAACTGTTGGTGTTGCGCCCAGGCGAGCGGTGGGCTCAGCGCCTGCCGCCGCCCCCCGGCTATCGGCAGGCCGTCGTGGCCGGGGCGCGCTGCCGGACGAAGGCCGGGTTGATGAAGGAATTTGCAAGGGCCTTGAAGTTCCCCTCCTATTTCGGAGAAAACTGGGACGCCTTCGAAGAATGTCTCTCCGACCTGGAATGGGTCCAGGCGCCGGGTTATGTGGTGGTGATCACGGAGGCGGATCACGTGCTGAACGCGAGCGAGGACGCCGGAGATTTCAAGATCCTGATCGACATTCTGCAATCGACCGGGGCTTCCTGGGCCGCCAAGCGGCCGGGGCGAGATTCGGTCCCGTTTCATACGGTGCTGGTGGTCACGGAGTCGGGCAGGAAACAACGGCGGTGGGGCATTCCAGTGGTGAAGGGCGCGACGGCGGCCAGACGCGCGTCAACGATGAAATCCAAGAGGCGAACGGCATGAAGACGACGACCAGTCAGAAACTCTTTACCGAAGCGCAGCAGTATATCCCGGGGGGCGTCAACAGTCCGGTCCGGGCCTTCCGCTCGGTGGGCGGCCAGCCGCTGTTTATCAAGCGGGCCAAGGGCGCCAAGCTCTATGACGCCGACGGCAACACGTTTATCGATTACGTGCTGTCCTGGGGCCCGATGATCCTGGGCCATGCGCCGGAGCCGGTGATCACGGCGATTGCCCAGGCAGCCGCCCGCGGCACGAGTTACGGTGCGCCGACGGAGTTGGAAGTGCGGCTCGCCAAGATGATCGCGGAGGCCGTGCCGACGATGGAGCAGGTGCGCCTGGTGAGTTCCGGCACGGAAGCGGTGATGAGCGCCATCCGCCTCGCCCGTGCCTACACCAAGCGCGACGGCATTCTGAAATTCGACGGCTGTTACCACGGGCACAGCGACTATTTGCTGGCGAAAGCCGGCTCCGGCGTCGCCACGCTGGGGCTCCCGGATTCGCCCGGCGTGCCGGCGGACTTTGCCAAACACACGCTGACGGTGCCATACAACGACATCAAGGCGCTCAAGACCTTGCTGGACCAGCATCACCGCGATCTGGCCTGCGTCATCGTGGAGCCGGTGGCGGGCAACATGGGCGTGGTGCCCCCGGGCAGCGATTTCCTGCCCACGTTGCAGGGACTCACGAAGGCCTACGGCGTCTTGCTGATCTTCGACGAAGTCATCACCGGCTTCCGCGTGCACTACGGAGGCGCGCAGGAGTTGTACGGCATCAGGCCGGATCTCACCTGCCTGGGCAAGATCATCGGCGGCGGGCTGCCCGTCGGGGCCTACGGCGGCAGACGAGAGATCATGCAGATGGTGGCACCGGCCGGTCCGGTCTATCAGGCGGGGACGCTCTCGGGCAATCCGCTGGCGGTCACGGCGGGAATCGAAACGCTCAAGCGCCTCAAGGCGCCCGGCGTCTACAAGAAGCTCGACACGCTCTCGGCCGAATTGGGGCAGGGGATCGGGGATGCGGCCAAGAGGGCCAACGTGTCGGTGACGCAGACCCGCGTCGGTTCCATGCTCACGACGTTTTTCACCAACGGCCCGGTGGTGGATTACGCGACCGCGAAGCAGTCGGACACGAAGCGCTACGCCGCATTTTTCCAGCGCATGCTGGAGCAGGGCGTCTACCTGGCGCCGTCACAGTTTGAAGCGGCGTTCCTCTCGCTGGCCCACACCGGCGCGGATGTGAAGAAGACGGTCGAAGCGGCGGGAAAGGCGATGAAGGGGCTGTAGGGAAGGAGGCTCTCAGCAGTTACTGTCAGCTCTCGGCTTCCGGATTGAAAGCTGTGGAGGGGGAGCCCTTTCACTGTCTCAGGAAGATACACTCCGTATCGGAATCTGTACGCAAGCTCCGGCCATACGCCATCAGCCATACGCTCTTCGCTTATTCATCCTCGTCGTCTGCTTCCAGCGCTTCCTGCCGTTTCTGCTCCTCCATCGCATTGTGGAGCAGCATCCTGATAAACATTGAATAGAGCGAGCCTTTCTCCAAGGTTCCGCCCGGCGGGACTGCGATCCGCCCTTCCTTGATCATCTTATCCAGCCAGGCCTTCTGGTCCGGCGCAATCAGCACCGAAATCTCCACCAGGCCCACTTTGCCAAACATGTCCATGAGTTAAACCCTCCGTGAAGCGTGAATCGTGAAGCGTATCTCGTCTCGGAAGTTGACAGGAGGCCGTTCTTGCCGGCGAGATACGAGCGACGCTTCACGAGCGACGAACTGAACCGCCATTCCATCATGCCGTTCTCGGCAAAGTCAACCGAGCCGAAAGGCGGCAAACGAGCCGGAGAAAGCCTCGCACGGTTCTTGCTGATGACTACCAAGGCATTCCACCGAGGAGGGCACTATGGGATCAACAAGGGGGCGCGGGCGGGTCGGGATCTGGATAGGAGTCGTGGTCGTTGCGATAGGGCTCATGGCAGTGCCCTTGCCAGCGCAGGGTCAGCCGCACAAGGCCAAGGGGAATGACGTGCCGACATTCAGGCCGCCCGGGCTCTCCCATTCAAGCGCGGGTCTGCGCAGGTCGAACCTCTTGCCGAGAGTCGGTCTCTCGTCGGATCGACCGGGACGCACGCGGCGGCTGCGGTCGTACGTGACGCGCCAGCGGCAACCCGGAACGCGGACGCTCGACATCAACAAGATCCATGTCATCGACGGCGATACCTTCGCGTACGGAAGCGAACGTATTCGGATTCGCGGGATCGACACGCCGGAACTGTCCGAAGCCGGCGGGGTCGAAGCCGCCGACCGTCTGCGGGCGCTCCTGCAGGAAGGCCCCGTCACATGCACGGCGGCCCGACCGACGAATACGGCCGCACCCTCGCCGACGTCTTCGTGAATCTTCGCAGCGTCGCGCAGATCCTGACGGCGGAGGGATACGCGAAGAGAGAACGATGAACGCCCGCCTGCAGGGCTGCGGGCAGGCGGAAGGCTGAACGATGAACGCGTGGAAGAAAGCTGTCGCAGCACTCGTCTCTCGTCGTTCGGCGCATGCGAAGGGGAATCCGAACGGAGCGCTTCGTGACGGAGCCTCAGCAAGGGGGGCATGGTGACAATGGAATCCGGACGGATCGAAATCAAAGCGGGAGAGGCGGGACGGCTCATCGTGCAGGTCCCGTATGCCCCCGAGCGCGTGGCCAAGATCAAGACCGTTGCCGGTCGACGCTGGCATCCCAAGGAGAAGCACTGGACCGTGCCGCAATCAAATGGGACCCTCACGCATCTGCTGGCCCTCTTTGCGGGAGAGCCGGTCGAAGTGGAACCCTCGCTTCGTCCGGCGAACACCCCCGGCAATCGCGAACCATCCCAAGAACCAGCGGGCGATCAACCGGTGGCGACCAACCTCAAGCTCCTCGATCAGGTCCGCCAGGCTATTCGAATGCGGCACTATAGCCCTAAAACCGAGGAGGCCTATGTCGGCTGGATCAAACGCTTCATTCTCTTTCATCCCAAGCGTCACCCAGCAGAGATGGTCGAGAAAGAGATCGGGCAATACCTGTCTGCCTTGGCCACACAGTCCCGTGTCAGCGCCTCCACCCAGAATCAAGCATTGAACGCCGTGTTGTTTCTCTACCATGAGGTCTTGGGTAAAAAGCTCGGCTACGTGAACGGCGTGGTGCGGGCCAAAAGGTCGCGACGGCTACCGGTTGTGCTCACGCGCGAAGAGGTGAAGGCGTTGCTGAGCCGGCTCGATGAAACTGAAGGGCTCATGGCGACACTGCTCTACGACGCCGGCCTTCGTCTCATGGAGTGTTGCCGTCTCAGAGTGAAGGACATCGACTTTGCCAGAAATCAGATCGTGGTGCGGGCCGGCAAAGGAAACAAAGACCGCTACACGATGCTTCCTGCCACAGTCAACGAACCCCTTGTCCGGCATCTTGAGGGGATGAAACGGCAACACCGGCATGATCTGGAACGGGGATTAGGCCGTGTCGTCCTGCCGAATGCGTTGGATCGTAAGTATCCCCAGGCGGGCAGAGAGTGGGGCTGGCAGTGGGTCTTCCCAGCTTCAAAGTATTACACGCATCCTGTGACCCGTGAGCCGTACAGGCATCACCTGCATGAATCCGTCCTTCAGAAGGCCGTCAAAGAAGCCGCTCGCAAGGCTGGGATCGCCAAGCCGGCCAGTTGTCACACGTTTCGCCATTCCTTTGCGACTCACCTCCTGGAGGATGGCTACGACATCCGCACAGTCCAAGAGCTCCTTGGGCACAAGGACGTGAGTACCACGATGATCTATACGCATGTTCTGAATCGAGGGGGACGTGGTGTCTGCAGTCCTGCGGACCGGCTGGGGTGACTCGACCCTGGAGGCTCGGCTGGGCAGAAATAGGCTGCGGGCCAGTAGGGGAATAGGCCGCCGGAATGGCCGTGTTTTCCCGCACGTGGTGCTTGACACGGTTTCCGTAAGTGACGATAGTGGCTACGATTTCGGCTCGACAGGGATCAGGGGACTGTCGGGAATAGGCCGCCAGCGTCAGGGGCCCTGTCGCGGCTCACTTAATCGTTAGGCGGCCGGGGATAAGCAGTGGCAAAACACGCCAGAAGGCGACACTATGACAGACCCGAGTGTTCGAATTAGTCGGTTGGATGTCGAACACGCCGAGGAGATCGCTCGGATGGTGGCGACGACCATCTCTGCCCTTACCTACTACAATGACAGAGCCCGGACCGAGGAGATAGCGAAGTACGGCGCGGTTCAGCTGCTTGAACTATCTCGTCTTGAGCCGGGCTCCGTGCTCGTGGCGCACGTGGTTGATGACGCGGCCGGTTTCTGCATCAGCAGGTACGACGACGGCCTGGTGTGGCTCTCGTGGTTCGGCGTCCATCAACTCTATCGACGACGAGGCATCGGGGAGGCTTTACTCCGTTCGCTAGCTGCGACGCTTCCGTCCCGTAGGGCACATAAGGTATGGTGTGACACCAGGACGGAGAATGTGCCCTCCCAGCGGCTCCTCCGAAAGGTTGGCTTCGAAAAGACTGCGCACTTCCGCGACCACTGGTACGGACAGGATTTCTTCATATGGGAATGGCAACCGTAGTGCGCTATGTCGTTTCGGTGATCACGTCCAAGCGATTCGTTTTGACCGCTCTCGCCATGTTCGCGGCAAGCATCGGCGTTCTTAGCGGGATCGTCCAGATTTTACCAACGATCGAAATCTCTGCTCGTCTCTCTGTGGGGATCATCGCACTCGCGATCCTGTTCGCCGTGGTGTATGCCTGGTTCACAGCGAAACCAATACAGCTGCCGGCTGACGACGTCTTGCCAGAAGATTGCCTCCCCGGTGAGCGTTTTGTGGCTACCTGCGTGCACGATCGAAGGGCCGTACAACTCGTGAACGACCTTGCGGCGGCCGTCTATCCAGGAGTGCGCCCTTTGCCGCTGGACCGGTACGAACAATGGCTCATGATCAACCCGCATTTATTGACGTGTCTGTTCGATCCGCGCGGAAGGGTCGTCGGATATTTCGATGTCTTTCCGCTGCGACAGGACTTTATGCAAATGCTGGTCGAAGGGGTCTGTGGCGAACAGGACATCCGACGCGAGCACATTATGACACCTCAGCACGCAGCGGCGGCAGGGAGGATTTACCTTGGGGGTATTGCCGTCGCCGGCCATGAGAGGCCCGAAGGTAGGCGGCACGCCAGCATGCTAGTGTGGGCATTGGCGAGATACCTGCAGTATTTTACCCATCGCCTCCGGTGCGAGAATTGGTGGCCGAGGCAGTAACACGAGAAGGCGAGCGCCTTCTTCGGAGATTCCGGTTTACGCTTGTTGCAGGTCCCAAGGGCCGCAAGGATCCCTTTTCGCTCTATAGTGTGACGTTCACCTCCGATATTTCAGAAACGGCCCTTTCAGACCTTCCCGACTGGTCAAAGCGTGTCCGACTCGATTGGTTGCCGCAGCCGGCGGTGGCTGCTAGCAGGACGTTGAGCGAAAACGACGACGGACGTGCGCACTGAGAGATCGATTGAATCCATCTCGGCGAGGAGCCCCGCCCTATTCGGTAAGGCCTTTTGGAGACGATCGCCGGTTATCCTATGTGACTTCTTGCGCAATTGGTCAGCTATTCGCACTTGGCAACCGCGGTACTTTCGTAAACGCCTGGGCGACGTACGAGTTCTTGTTGATGTCAACGAACCTACCCTGGGTAGTTTTTTAGACCAAACGCTCGCCTGCAACTCTGTGGAAATGATGTTTACGGAATATTTGGCCTTCCTGGAGAACCCAGACGCTCGCTACGCAATCCGCGAAAACACGTGGATCTTTGACGATTTCCCGTTTCTTCTTGAGGACTGCGACTTTCTATGGCCGTTCGTTTCTAGAGCGCAGGCCACGTCCAACCGATATAGAGGCTTATGGTTCGGCCCGCCGTCCTATGTTACAGGCCTTCACGCGGATCTGGTCGATATCATTTTGGCGCAGATCCGAGGGAGCAAACTCTTCATCTTTTTTTCTCCCGAACAAACTCCCTTCCTGTACGAAGAAGATGTCACCCGTACCTATGATCCGCAAATTGAGCGACGATTGGGTCGGGATGCGCTCAGCGTTCTTCGTCACGAAGTTAAGTGGAGCAGGGTAGATCCATTTCGGCCGGACTATAAACGTTTCCCGTTACTCGACAACGCCATGTATTGTGCAACCATACTCATGCCCGGGCAGGCCATGTACATTCCTAGAGGTTGGTGGCACACGGTACAATCAATCGACGTGTCGATCAGCGTCTCGCTCGAGTTGAGCGACGCCAGCCCGTTGCTACGTCAACGGTAAATCGCCAGGCCGCCTAACCAGCGCATGCAGCGGACCGCGAGGAACACGTTTGCAGGCAAGCGGCCCGTCGCTCTTGGGTTGCGTGGTCGGCTCCGGTCGGCCGGCACGTCCGCTCGCGGCCGCTGATGCGCAGTCGTTAGGCACGATTTGAGATCAGCACGGGAAAGGAGGTGATGACAAGCAATAACAGGACATCTGCAACGTGGAAGGCCTTCTTTCGGCTGGTGGTTGACCTTCCTCCAAGAGAATTACCAGCTAAACCTGCTAAACCTGCCGACATAGGCGGAGGGAACAATGTCCAGCAACAGAGAAACGCGCGATCGCAATGTCCCGTCGTTGACCGCGCTGCCAGCGTCCACATTTCCATCCGAAGTCGTCACGCTCCTCGGCGAGCACTGGCCCACGTGCCCGGTCGCAATCACCATCGATGGAAAGCCCTTTCCACGAGCGCGATTCTTCGAGGGCGCTCCTGTGCCCGGCGGTGTGCTGCCAGACGGCAACGGGCGTTTTTCGCTGACGCTGGACGCCATCGGCTATTCGGTCGGGGACCATGAAGTGCGCGCCCGGACGAAGACGTCCGAGGGCGACAAGGCGGCGGCGGCTCATTTCACCATTTCATTGCCTCCGACACGCCTCCGCCCCGATGGCAGGCCAAGGCTCGGCCCGTTCAACCGCAAGTTCGATCTCCTATCGCGGCGCTATGGCGCACTGGGCTTCGTCCCGCCGGAATTGCGGGCAATGCAGCTCGATGCCGTCCGCAAGCTGCGCCTGCGCGCTTATGGCGGCAGGCAAAGATTCGCGAACGGCACGCCGTTGGATCCCGCGCAGCCGCAGCCCGGGGTATGCAACTGGACCCCCGTCGGAGCGGGCCCTGTGCCCCGTGGCCAAACCTATGGCATTCCAAGCCAGGCCGTTTCAGGACGGATCACCGCGATCACCGTCGATCCCAACAATCCGCAAACAGTCTTCATCGGCACCGCAGCCGGCGGAATCTGGAAGACAACCGACGGCGGGGAAACCTGGGCGCCTAAGTCCGACTTTCAATCGTCCCTGCACATCGGGGCGATCGCGATCGACCCCAACAACTCCCAGAGGATTGTCGCGGGCGGGCACGCGCCCATCTTTCCGGCCGGACGCGCCACCGTCTTGCAGTCGCTCGATGGCGGCGAGACGTGGTCGGAAACGACCGTCGGGACCTATTTGATCGGCGCGATCGTATTCGACCCCACGGATGCGAGTTCCCAGCATTTGTTTCTCGCGGCCGGGAACGGCGTTTACGAAAGCGTGGATGGGGGTCTGAACTGGGTCAATCGAACCAGCGGAGGCCAGGTCACGGGGCTGGTCGTCGTGGTCGTGAACGCGGGTCCACCGGCGCAGATCAAGGTCATCGCCGCATTCTTCAACAGCAACATGCGTACCGCGACGTGGAGCGCGGGTGCGGGATGGTCCGCGTGGACCGACGTATTGAGCGCGAACATCCCTGCGCCGCCCTCGGGTCGCGTGGTTCTCTCGCAGCGCCTGGGAACTCCGTCCACGATCGTGGCGCTCCTGTCTGGGCCGGGTTCCGCCCTCGACCGGCTTCTGGTTTCGACCGACAGCGGGATCACCTGGAGCCAGACTCCGGTCCAGCTCGAAGCCCAGTACACCTGGTTCTGGTCGGACACGGTCGCGGGTCACAATCACTCCGTGCAAGTCACGCCCGCTGATCTGGTCGCCGCTCCAGCAGCTCATTCCTACGTGACCACGGGTGCCGGTGTCCCAGCCCATACGCACACGTTCTCCCTGACCCAGGCTCAGATCGCAGACCTCGCCATGGGGAGGTCCGTGACACTGACATCGGACACAGACCCCACGGGCCATGCCCATAACGTCACGATGGCCGTGACGGCCCAATCGACATACAACCTGGTCGCCGCGATGCATCCGGTCGACGCCAACACGATCTACATCGGCGAAGTGAACCTGTGGCGGACGACGACGGGCGGAGGCGTCTTCAACTTCATCACGGACGGACATGGCGCGGCACCGGCCGGTGTCGCCATCGGGACGCATGTGGACCAACACGTGCTGACGTTTGATCCCGCGAACCCCAACCGGGTGTGGCTCGGCAATGACGGCGGCGTCTTCCGCTCCGACGACAACGGCTCTACATGGATCCATAGAAACCGCGACCTGGGCACGCTGCAGTACAACCACATCAGCATCCATCCGCAGTGGGAGACGGTGATGCTGGGCGGTAGTCAAGACAACGGGACCCATCGCTATCTCGGGAGCCCGGCGTGGGAGTTCTCGGACTTCGGGGACGGCGGTTTCACGGCCATCGATCCGCAGAACCCGAGCCGCTGTTACCACGGATACATCTACAACTATATCTATCGCTCGGACAGACTTGGCGAGCCAGGCTCATGGGTCTCAGCGTTCACTGGCATTACGGGCACCGGAGCCTTTTATCCACCGTTTTGCGTCGACCCGGCCGCTTCAGACGTGTGCTACTTCGGGAACTCGCAGGTGTGGAGGACCTCCGACGGTGCCTCGACGCCGTGGGCGACGATCTCCACGCTGCCCGCGAGCCAGATAATCTCCGCGCTGGCAGTAGACCCCAGCGATACCAATCGTATTTATGCCGGCACCTATTCGGGAAGAGTGTTCCTCATCGAGCGCGTGGGGGCGACCTGGACTCCGGGCCCGGACGTTCAGACCACGGAGATCACAGACGCCACCACCCTGCCAGCAGGCCTGTACATATCGAGCCTGGCGGTCGACTCGACCGGGACCCTCTGGCTCGCTGTGGGCGCGCCGGTGTTCGACGCGGCCACGAGCGCGTACGTGAACAGGCACGTTTTCCGGCGTGTCGTGGGGGGCGCATGGGAGGGCCGCTTCAACGGGCTTCCCAACGGCAATCCGATCAACACAATCGCGATCGATCCCGCGAACAATGCACGCCTGTTCGCCGGTGCCGACGTCGGGTTGTTCCGGTCTGACGATGCGGGAGCCAACTGGTACGCCTGGGACCAAGGGCTGCCCAATGCGCCGGTCCTCCACATCGCGATGCATGGTCCGCGGCGGCTCGTCCGCGCGGCTACCTACGGCCGCAGCGTCTGGGAACGCCCGGCCGATGCGGCGATGTGCACCTCCTACGATCTCTATGTAAGGGATTCCATCCTCGATTCCGGGCGCGTCCTTCCGTCGCCGAGCGGTCATCCCAACCCCATTGCGCCCCCCGAGCGCGCGTTCTGGTACCAGAGCGTCGACGTCAAGGTCGATGCGCCCGAGCCCAGCTACCAGACGCCTGCGCCGGTGCAAGACTATGTCGCGTTCGTCGACATCCAGCATCGTTCGCCTCGGCGCGGACGCGTGAACCGCTTCTACGCCCAGGTCCACAACCGCGGCGTGCTGGCCGTAACCGGAGCGCGCGTCCGCGCGTTCTTCGCGAAGGCTTCGGGTGGATTGCCGGCGCTTCCCGCGGACTTCTGGACAGGCGGGAATCCCTTCGACGGCGTTCCGACGGCGACCGACTGGGCCGCCATCGGGCCCACGTTCGAGCTGGGAACGATCTCTCCCGCCGAGCCTGCCATCGCCATGTGGGAGTGGACGGTTCCTCAGAGCGCGGCGGGGCATTCCTGCTTGCTCATCGTCGCGACCTGCAACGAGGATTCTCTGGCGGTCACGGGAGTGACGAGCGTCGACTGGCTCGTTCCGAATGAAAAACGCGTCGCCCTGAAGAACATGCACGTGGAGGATGCCGTTGCGGGTTCCGTCGCGCCCGAGGGCGAGCCTTTCATGATGGAGTTCAACGGAAGGGGCACCAAGGCGCGCGTCTTCGACATCGTGTTCGATTGGGGCTCGTTGCCTCGCGGATCGCGAATCCTCGTCGTGTTCGAGCGCTTACGCGGCGAGTCCCGTCCCGTGCTCTCGCGCCTCGATCCCGCTGCCATCGGCGGTCGGTTCGTACCGAACGCCAAAAAGATTCTCCCGTCCGACGTCGCTACGAGCTGCGGCGACACGCGGGCCTTCGACGCCAAGGAATTGCTGGTGCTGGAGCATCGGGGAGACGTGGAGGCGATCATCCCGGGCGTGGCAATTCCCTCGGATCGACCCAGGGCGTTGTTGTTTAAGGTCGAGGTTCCAAGAGACTTTGGCGCCAGGAAGTGCCAGTTCGAAGTTCAGCAGAGAGCGGGCAAGCGCCTCGTCGGAGGGAGCAGCTTCAGCCTGCGGATGCGCAAGCGGCGTGAGTAGGCGAGCGGTCGAGGCGGGGGTTCCCAGCCCTATTTATGATTGAACCCCGACCTCGGCGGTTCGCAAGACGCCGCGGCAGCCCAAGTACTTAACATCCAAACAGGGCATTGCCGTCGCCGTCGAAGAAACTGAGGCCGTGTGCTCAGGAGAATGTGGCCAGGAGCGTGTACTATCGGATGTGCTTCGCGCCAAGCCACGCCTGATACTAAGCCGACCAGCAGAGCGGGGCGCGGCCTAAGATCGAGAATCAGCCGCCGGGGCCTCTCTGTGGCATTGTCTCATTGGTGCTTCCTGCGTTGGCTCTGTTGATCGGATTCATTGTGCTCAGCGGGTCGCGCAATGGTGATGTAGCGCGGGCGCTCGGCGGCGGTGTCCTCTTCGCCTTTTCGCTTGCGGCGGTCTGTGTGTTGGGCGAACTTGCGGCATTGTCTGCGCTCTGGCGAGACGAGCGCATGACCTGGCTTGCTATACTCGGAATTATCGTCAACGGGGCCTTTCTGTTTCCGATACTGCGAATATTCCTCAAAGCGGAGTAGCCTGTCCTGTTACGTCAGACCGATGAACAAGCCCAGGGAGCGGTTTTGTATTCCGCAGAAGTTTGCCACCCCCCGTCAGTCGGTATGCCGTGGCGCGTGAGTGGAAGGCGCGGGGCTACTCCTGTGACGTCTTCACCGATCCGCCGGGCCGCGAATGGAACGACTTTGTCCACGCGACCAATGAGCTCGTGACGGTTCTCGATGGGACACTGAGGCTGACCATTGAGGGGGATGAGGTCATTGCGCAACCCGGCGATGAGGTGTTCATTCCAAAAGGGGCTTGTCATTCAGTCAAGAACATCGCGACCACAGCAACCCATTGGCTGTACGGGTATGACTAGCACGGCAGCTGGGGAACCCCAAACCACCTGGCTGCCCCATTTGGGAAGCCGTCAGCCTACTCCATGAGGGCATTCCGCTCTACACTTCCGATCATTCTCCTGCTTGCTGCAGCTGGCTGCTCGCATGGCAACCCCCTGCCGCTCTTTGATGCGCACATTCACTACAATCACGATACGTGGGAGAAGGTCCCGCCACCGGAGGCGATCGCGCTGTTACGAAAAGCGGGAACGGTGCGGGCCTTGGTCTCGAGCTCCAGCGACGACGGCACGCAGATGCTCGTCGCTGAAGCGCCGGACCTCATCGTCGCCGAGCTGCGGCCCTATCGCACGATCGACGACGCCACAACCTGGACGAGCGACGAGTCGATCGTCCCTCATGTCGAAGCGCGGCTGGCGCGGTACCGCTATGTGGCGATCGGCGAGTTTCACATCAAAAGCGAGCAAGCGGACCTTCCGGTGGTCCGTCGGATGGTGCAGCTTGCCAAAGAACGAGGCCTCTTGCTGCACGTGCATGGGGATGCCGATTCGATCGAGCGGATCTTTGCGCAGGACCCGGACACACGCATCGTCTGGGCCCACGCCGGCTTTGAAGGGCCGCCGCGCGTACGTGAGTTGTTGCGGGGCCATGCCCACCTCTGGGCCGAACTGTCGTCCCGGAATGATCTGGCCCCGGAAGGGCATTTGGCCGCCGAGTGGCGGGGACTGCTTTTGGAATTCCCCGATCGATTCATGGTCGGCACCGATACCGGCGCGCCGGCGACGTGGCTCAAGATCAGCTCGATGGCCACAGTCACGCGTGCGTGGCTCGGCGAGCTGCCATTGGACGTCGCCGAGCGAATCGCCTACAAGAACGGCGAATCCGTGTTGACTGTAAGATTCACGGCGCCACACACGCCGAGACCATAACCGTGGATTCGGCGGGGACGGGCGGTGACGCCGTGATCTTCGTACATCCTGCGCGCTAGTTCCAGCGCTCCCCACGTGATCAGAAGCGTTTACGTGCCTGTAACATCCGACTGCGGCTGTCAAGCAGCCTCTCTCGATCCGCATGCTATACTTTCCTGACACTTTATCGAGCAAGGAGTCTCACACGATGTCGCACAAGAAGATTCCCATGGGGCAGGAAAAGCGGATTGCCTTGGTCGCGCACGATAACAAAAAGCGCGATCTTCTCGAATGGGCCAAATACAACCGCGATCTGCTGGCGCGCCATACGGTCTACGCGACCGGCACGACCGGCGAGATTCTGGAAGGCGAGCTCGGCTTCACAATTACGCGGCTGCAGAGCGGGCCCTTGGGCGGCGATCAGCAGATCGGGGCCAAGATCGTCGACAACGAGGTCGATTTCCTGATCTTTTTCTGGGATCCGCTGGAACCGATGCCGCACGATCCTGACGTCAAGGCGCTGTTGCGGATGGCCGTGGTGTGGAACATTCCCATCGCCTGCAACCGGGCCTCGGCGGACTTCATGATCTCCTCGCCGCTGATGCAGGACGAGTACTCGCGGCTGGTGCCGGATTACGATGGGTATCGGAATCGCAACGTGGGGCCGACCAAACGCGGCGGCAAAGGCAGCGGGGAATCCTCGGGGCACGCCGCCTAAAGCCCGTCGCGGAGGATCCTACTTCTTCTTGTCCCCCGGTCCCTCGGAGAACAGCAGCCAGGCGAGCACGATGAAGCCGATGCCCACGGCCGTGATCGCGAGCCAGGTGCCGAATTTCTCAGGCATGCGCGTGTCCTTTCGGTGATGCTTGCAGGGCTTTTAGTAGGGCTGGATCCAAGCGTTTCGGTTTCCCTTTCAACGTCGTGGTGATCAGCGTCGCCGAGCCTTCGACGACGAGGCGCTGGCTCAGCCGCTCACGAATCTTGTGGGAGAACTTCAGACCGGTTCGTCCCTCTTGCCCTAACGCGGTCTCGATCGCCAGCGTCTCGCCGTAACGCCCCGGAGAGCGATAGTCGACTTCGGCGTGAATGACCACGAATTGGGTACCCTGCTTCAGCAACTCCGCCACCGAGATCCCCCGCTCTTCCAGATAGTGCGTCCGCGCCCGCTCGAAGTACTTCAAGTAATTGGCGTAGTAGACCACCCCGCCGCAGTCGGTGTCTTCGTAGTAGATGCGGATGTCCATGAAGAGCAAATGGCGTATGGCTAATGGCCTATGGCACAAACAAGAGCTTATGGTCTGTAACGTATGGTTGATAGCAGTGGCGCTGACCAACTTCAGGACAACAGCAGCGTGTTCCTGAAGGCGTTCACACTCTTGGCCAATCGTTGTCCGTCCTCGTAGAGAGTATCGTGTTTGACTTCCGCGACGTACTGACGATCTTTGGCGAGAAATGATCCAGCAACGACTTCGAAGGTCGAACCGAGTGCAATCTCCAAGTGGTGATCGAAAGCCTTGTTAGAGTTCTTCGCAGTGCCCTCCGCGACATTGAGGCTTATCGAATTAACAGCCTGATTCATTTGAGATTTTAGACCGTAGTCTTCGCGCCGGGGGAATTTGGCTGTTATGGCGTAAACCTTCGATGCATAGTCTCTCGCCATCTGCCAGATCTCAAGCGTCTCGAACCGGAATGCCATTCTGCTTCTTGTCTTTCCTGTTTGTGCTATGCGCTGTCAATCGTTTGTCCTTACTGTGTCCCTCTTCGTCTTGGTCATACGCTAGACGCCATAAGCCATATGCTCTTATAGATTCAGGGCTGGAAACCTCGGCAGCGAGGCGTCGGACACGCCTGTGACCTTGAGGACAATCTCGTAGAGCTGATGCACACGCTCGCCCTTCACCGGTTCAAAGCCGTGGCCGAGGACGGCTTGATACGCGGCATCCAACAAGGGTTTCATCTTGGCCCACTGGGCCAGGAAGGCTTGGCCCATCGGATTGCCGAGCCCGGCCAGCGCGCGAAACTGCTCGTGCAGCGGCAGCTTGTACTTGCCGTCAAGATCGCTCAAGTGGCAGGTGCGACATGTTTCCTGAAGCGCCTGCGGCAGGGCCTCCACGCGCGCGTCCCAACTCTTGATCTGGTGCTGCTTGAAGAGCAGGTGCTGCGCAAAGGCTTCCAGGGCGCGCACCAGCGTCACGAGCGCCCGTTCGGGGTCATGAGTTTGGTCGGCTCGTCGCCTGGCGTGGCTGAGGAGATCCAACGCCAGGAGCTCCTTGATCTCATGCGGGTCGAGCACCAGCTTTTCCAGAAACCCCATGTTGGCTTTGACGCCGGGGAGCACCTGCTTCAAGCTCAGAGGGCCGCCCCACAGCGAGGCCATCTCCAAGGCCTTGTACGCGCCTTTGAGTTTGTCCCAGGCCTGTCGGTATTGGAATCGCTCCCAAAAGGCGTAGCCATCGGCCAGGTCGGCCAGGGCATGGTAGAGCGGCTTCTGGCCGCCGCTCACCCGCGCTTCGATCATGCGAAAGACCGAGGCCGCCGCCTCAAACGCGCCCGAGTTGAAGAGGTCGCACCCGTCGCGTCGCGCCGTGCCGGCCATCTCATCCCAGGGATTGGCCTGGAGCCACGTCCGGTCCTGGCCGTCGATGGTGAGACGATCGGATTCCTTGGCGGTCTCTGCTCCAGCCGGCCCAATGCCGATCAGTCGGGACGACCAGCCGCTCCCGATGAGCATGAGCGCGGCAGCCATCGCCGGCGCGGCATCGCTGAAGTCCAGAACCAGCTCGCCGGGGGCGATCTCCCACGTCCGCATCAGGTCGGGTATCGTCTGGGCGAGGGGGCGATACGACTCGGTGAAACTCTGCGGGCTGGGCGTCACGACCCAATCCCAACGCTTTGGCATCTGTGTGACGTGCGGCTGGATGGCGGACTCGACCAAGGCCTTGGCGGGTTCGGCAAGGAAGAAACAGAGCTTCTCCGGCTTGAGGCGATTGATGACATACAGCGCAGCCGGCACATCGCCGCTGAAGGCCATCAGCAGAGCTTTGACCGGCGCATCCGTGCCCATCGGCGGCGGATCTTAGCATCGGGCTTCCAGGCGCGCAAATGCCGGGCACGCGATGTTCCGTTGACAGGGTAGGGGGGGTTCCCTAGAATCACGTTACATGAAAGACCATGCCATCCAGGCGTTCAACGAGAGCGCCGAAGTGAAATTGAAATTCGTCCGCGAACATGCGGACCGCATCGTCACGGTCGCCAAGTTGATCGCCCAGGCCTTCCGCGAGGGCCATAAAGTCTTGCTCTTCGGCAACGGCGGCAGCGCGACGGATGCCTCGCACATCGCGGCCGAATTCGTGGGGCGCTATCACCGCAATCGGGCGCCCCTGCCGGCGGTCGCCTTGGGTGCGGACCAGGCCGCGCTGACCTGTATTGCCAACGACTGGGAGTACGCCGAAATCTTCGCGCGGCAGCTCCGTGCGTTGGGTCAGAAGGGCGATGTGGCGATCGCCATCAGCACCAGCGGTAATTCCCCGAATGTCCTGCGCGCCGCCGAAGCCGCCCGCGAACTGAATCTGATCACAGTCGCCTGGACAGGGAACAAAGGCGGAAAGCTGGCGGGGCTCGTCGATCATCCCTTCGTGGTTCCCTCCACGGTGACGGCCCGCATTCAAGAATCCCACATCACGCTCGGCCACGTGCTCTGCGAGATGGTGGAGGAAGAATTCTTTGCCAAAGCCCTCTAGGAAGTCGCAAGCCGCCTCTTTCCCCCGCGAACTGCCCGCTCCCATCGATGTCTCGCGGCTGAAAACCTATCCCCTCGCCCGGCGCGCCAGCAAGGTCAAGGCCGAGGATTTCGCCCGGGTCTGGCGGCGCGGTGGGGCCTTGCATCATTTCTTGAGCTCGTTGCCCGATATCCTGGCGGTGAAACAATTCCGCGAGGTGGTGCAGGCCGTGGTGCGAGCCCATCAGAAACAGCGGCCCGTGATCCTCGGCGTCGGCGCGCACGTGGTGAAAGTCGGCCTCAACGCGGTCCTGATCAATCTGATGGAGCGGCGGGTGGTGACGGCCGTCGCGATGAACGGCGCCGGGATCATCCATGACTTCGAGCTGGCCTTGATGGGCCGCACGTCCGAAGACGTGGAAGCGGAGATTGATTCGGGCCGCTTCGGGATGGCCGAGGAAACCGGTCGCCTGCTGAACGAGGCCATCACGCGCGGAGTGAAGGATGGGCAGGGGATTGGCGAAGCCGTCGGGCACTATCTCAATCGCTATAAAGGACAGTTCCCCCATCGCGAGACGAGCCTGTTGGCCGCTGGCGCCCGGCTCGGCATCCCGGTCACCGTCCATGTTGCGATCGGCACCGACATCATCCACATGCATCCGGCGGCGGACGGCGGGGCCATCGGGGCCGGTTCCCTGCTGGATTTCAGGCGGCTGGCAGCGGTGGTCTCAGGCATGGAGGGCGGCGTGTACCTGAATCTGGGTTCCGCCGTGATTCTGCCCGAGGTGTTTCTCAAGACGGTGACCTTGGGACGCAATTTGGGCCATCCGCTGACCGACATCACGACCGTGAATATGGACTTTCTCTCGCACTATCGTCCGACGACCAACGTGGTGAGGCGGCCCACGCAGAAAGGCGGCAAGGGCTACTCGCTGACCGGCCACCATGAGATCATGGTGCCACTTCTGGCGGCGGCCATCATCGAAGCCCTTGGAAAGTGACCAGTCGTTGAATAGGATCAGCCGTCACCGTGATCCCCCGCTCAGTCCCGATCAGTTGCAATCCCATTGGACCGACTTGAATCGGCGGTTCTTCAGCGGCATCCTACCCACGATCCCGATTCAATGGAGCGGACGGCTCACCTCGTCGGTGGGCATGTTTTCCAGCCTCGTGGGGCCGAGAAGTCCGGCACCGTCCAATCGGCCGCGCCGGCTTATCCGCCTGTCGCTCCCCTTGCTCAGCCGCCTGGCAGATACGAACCCCTACGCCGAACAGGAAATTCTCAACACGCTCGCGCATGAAATGATCCATCAGTGGCAGTATGACGTGCTGAAGCGACGTCCCGGTCACAGGTTGGATTTTCTTCGGAAGATGACGGAGATGAATCGCAGCGGATTGGTCGGCATCACGCTCTATCATTCCCTGAATGAGCAGGTGCAAGCCGTGGCGCGCTATCGATGGCGGTGCCAACAATGCGGGCGTGATTACCATCGGGCGCGGCGTACGATCAAGGAACATCGGCATCGATGCGGCGCCTGTCATGGACGATTGCTCGCTCTTTCACTTGAATCGAGTCCGCCTCAGCCAGACACTCGCCCCCGGCCACTGCGCCAGTCGACGTTCTCCTTTGCGTCACGCTGACCGTCGGCGCTTCTCAGCGCCGGAAGGCGTCTTTTCCCTTCACGACCTCGGACAGGAGCTGATCGGCGAGTTGCGCGGCCCGGCGGCGGCGCCGGATCCGTCGGCCGATGAGCGCGAGCATCAGGACGCTGATTCCCACAAGCAGCCAGGCGAAATCGGTTATGGCGGCAGTGTACGAGGACGCGTCCTTCGAGACAAGCGGGGCGTCCGACATGATCGCGGGGCTATGACTTTGTCATAGGATCGCGATAAGATGCTGCGATACGATGAGACCGGCGAGAGGATGATCGACAAACTCAAGACGCGTGACGAGTTGGCCAAGATCCTGGCGGAGCGCCGCGCGAAGGGCGCGCGCGTGGTCTTTACGAACGGCTGCTTCGATCTGATGCACGTCGGCCACACGCGTTATTTGCAAGCGGCCCGCCAACTGGGGGACCTGCTGGTCGTCGGGGTGAATGCAGACCGGTCGGTGCAGGCGTTGGAGAAGGGGCCGGGCCGGCCGATCGTCCCAGAGATGCAACGCGCGGAAGTGATCGCGGCCCTGGCTTGCGTCGACTATGTGGTCGTATTCCCGGAGCCGGATCCGGCCAAGCTCATCGCCGCGCTGCAGCCCGATGTCTTGGTCAAAGGCGGCGACTGGGTGCCGGACAAGATCATCGGCCGCGACATCGTCGAACGTCGCGGCGGCATCGTGCGCACGATCCCTCTCGTCCCCGACATCTCCACGACCACGCTCGTCAACAAAATCCGTTCCTCCGCCGACTGATTCCGTGGCTGCCTCTCCGATTCAATACTGGGATGAGTTCCTCGCCCCGCTGGCCGCGGCGCTCGGCGACCGGGCGGCCCGGCCATGTCTGACCGGCGTCGTCGGGTCCACCTCCGGCCTGGTGCTGACGCTCCTCGCACAACGGCTCAAAGACCGCTCGTTCGTCATCGTCAGCGAGTCGGACGAGGCCGCGGCGCAACTGTTCGACGACCTGGCCTTCTTCCACGCCTTGTTGGGCGTGCCGACCGATCAACTGGTTTTCTTCCCGGAATGGGAGAGCCTGCCCTATGAGTCGGCGCCGCCCCAAGTGACCCTCGTTGCCCGACGCATGCTGGCGCTCCAGCGGCTGACGCAGAAAGCGCGCACGCTCCTCGTGACCTCGGCCCAGGCGCTCACCCAGCGCGTGCTGCCGAAGGCGGTCTTTCAGGACGCCTGCATGCCATTGAAGCCGGGCGAGACGGTGGAACGCGAAGTTCTCGTGTCCCGACTCTTACGGTCGGGCTATCGCCAGGCGTCGGTGGTGGAGATTCCCGGCGAGTTCAGTATCCGCGGCGGGATCGTGGACATCTATTCCACGGCCTATACCGATCCGCTGCGCGTGGAGTGTCTCGGCGACACGGTCGAATCGATTCGCTGTTTCGATCAGGCCACGCAGAAGTCGACCGGCAAACGCGATCAGGCCTGGCTGCTGCCGGCCCGCGAATTGATCTATCCCTCCGGTCGTCCGGAAAGTTTGGCGCCGCTCCTGCCGGACGCCGAATGGCACTCACCCGAGGTCTATGGGGAGATGCCGACGCTGTTCGAATATCTCAATGAGCCGCCCATCTTTGTGCTGGATCAACCAGAGGCCTTAGCCAAGAAGGCGCAGGAGTTTCGCGAAGCTGTCGACAGCGCCTTTCAGCGACGAGACAACGGGACGGCGGAGGGCGCCTATCCCGAACCGGCTCGGCTGCTTGTGCCCTGGGCGGAGGTGTTGCAGCAGGCGCGGGCCTGGCCCTGGCTGGCGCTGGCTCCGCTGGCCTCGCTCGACGAGACCTGGTGGCCTGCGGTGGCGTCGGCCGCCAAGAGTCCAAGCTCGGTCGGGCTCGCCCTGCGCGGGACGCCGTTCGCGCAGACTCTGAAAGTGCTCGATCAACTTCGAAGCAGCGGGCTCGTGATCCTGGTTGCCAGAAGTCGGGGGCAGGCGGATCGGCTGGTCGCGCTCTTCGCCGAACACGATGTGCCGGCCACGGCCTGGAAGCCGCCGAACTGGGGAACCTCGTCGCCGCTCCGCCAACCGCTCTTCATCGTCCAGGGCGACGTCTCCGCCGGGTTCGTGGTGCTGGACGGCTGCCTGTCGGTCATCACCGAGGAGGATATTTTTGCCAAGGGGGCCCGGCACAAGACGGCGCCGACGTCCAAGACCGCCACCTTCCTGACGTCGTTGGACGATCTGGAGATCGGCGATTATGTGGTCCACGTCCAGCATGGGATCGCCCGCTACCAAGGGTTGCGCCGCCTGTCGGTGCAGGACTTCGACAGCGACTATTTGATCCTGGAATTTTCGGGCGGCGACAAGCTCTATGTCCCGCTGGACCGACTGAACCATGTGCAGCGCTACATGGGCGCCGACGGCGCCGCGCCGCGCCTGGACCGCCTCGGCGGCACCAGTTGGGAGCGGACGACGGCCAAGGTCAAGAAGGGGATCGAGGAAATGGCCAAGGAGCTGGTGGAGCTCTACGCCAATCGCGAATTGGTCAAGCGGGCCGAGTACACGAGGGACTCGACCTTGACGCGCGAATTCGAGGCCGCCTTCGACTATGAGGAAACGCCGGACCAATTGCGCGCGATCGAAGACATCAAGCGGGACCTGGAATCGCCCAAGCCGATGGATCGCCTGGTGTGCGGCGACGTCGGCTACGGCAAGACGGAAGTGGCGATGCGAGCCGCCTTCAAGGCCGTCGAGGATAATCGGCAGGTGGCCGTCCTCGTGCCCACGACGCTGTTGGCCCAGCAACATTACGACAATTTCTCCCAGCGCTTCGCGCCCTTTCCGACCCGCGTGGCCATGTTGTCCCGATTCCAATCGTCCAAGGAAGCGCGGGCGATCCTTAAAGACCTGGCCGAGGGGAAGATCGACGTCATCATCGGCACGCACCGGTTGCTGCAAAAGGGCGTCGCGTTCCGCAACCTGGGGCTCGTCATCATCGACGAGGAGCAATGGTTCGGCGTGCGCCACAAGGAGCGGCTGAAGCAGTTGCGCACGCAGATCGACGTGCTCACGCTGACCGCCACGCCGATCCCGCGCACGCTGCAGATGGCGATGGCCGGGGTGCGCGATCTCTCCGTGATCGACACGCCCCCGCTCAATCGGCTGGCCGTGCGCACGCAGGTCGTGCGCTTCGGCGGGAAAATCATCAGGGAAGCCATCGCCCGCGAGTTGGGCCGCGGCGGCCAGGTGTTTTTCGTGCATAATCGGGTGCAGACGATGGAGCGGATGGGCGCCTGGCTGCGGGGCCTGGTTCCGGAGGCGCGGATCGTGATGGCGCACGGTCAGATGGACGAACGGCTGCTGGAATCCGTCATGCTGAAGTTTCTGAAGCGGGAGGCGGACGTGCTGCTCAGTTCCGCCATCATCCAATCCGGGCTGGACGTGCCGAACGCCAACACGATCATCGTCCATCGCGCGGACATGTTCGGCCTGGCGCAGCTCTACCAATTGCGCGGCCGCGTCGGCCGATCGGGTCAGCAGGCTTACGCCTATTTCCTGACGCCGGAGGAAGAAGGCGAGCTCACGCCCGATGCGCAAAAACGGCTGGTCGCCATTCAGCAGTTTACGGATCTCGGGGCCGGCTTTCGCATCGCGGCGGCCGATATGGAAATCCGCGGAGCCGGCAATCTCTTGGGGAAGGAGCAGTCGGGGCACATCGCCGCGGTGGGCTTGAACTTCTATCTCCAGATGGTCGAGCAGGCGGTGCAGCGGCTGAAGGGGACCGTCGTCGAAGAGGAACCGGAGCCCACCCTGCACGTCAATGTGTCCGCCTATGTTCCGGAAGAGTATGTGAGCGACAGCCACCAGCGGCTGTCGCTCTACAAGCGCCTCTCCTCCACGCGCCAGGTGGGCGAATTGGCGCTGCTGCACGGGGAGATGCAGGACCGGTATGGACCTCCGCCGGAGCCGGTCGAACGGCTGTTTGAGGTGATGGAAATTCGCACGGTGGCCAAGGGGTTACGATTGGCCTCCGTAGAGGTCAAGTCGGGAAGCGTGGTGGTGACGTTCCTGTCGCCGGCCGCCGTGCCGGAGAGAGGGATGCGCCGCGTCATGGACCGCTACCAGCGCCGCTTTCGACTGGTTTCTCCCACGTCTCTTGAGCTCCAGATGCCTTCGGGCGGCTGGCCGGTCGTCTTCCCGGAACTGGCCGCTGCCTTGAAAACCCTGGCGGTCTGTGATACCAAGGGCGATTTGGGGGTGCCGGTTTCATGAGGGAGGGAACCTTCGTGCGAACACCTAGAGGCCCAAGACGGGATGTGAGAGGGATCGGCCTGGCGGGGCTGCTGGCCGGACTGTTGCTCAGCCTCTCCGGCTGTCCTCAGCCCGTTCAGGACGCGCAAGTGCTGGTGGTGGTCAACGGGAAACCGATCTCGCTGGAGGATTTCAACCGGCGGTGGGCGGCCCTGTCGCCTTCGCTTCAGGCGCGGTACCGCGCGATGGGCGGCGAGCGCAAGTTTCTCGACGAGTTGATCGGGGAAGAGCTGCTTCTCCAGGAGGGCCGCCGGCAAGGGTTGGATCAGGGGGCGGCGATCCGGGAGCAGATGGAACGATTGAAAGAGCAGCTCATGTTGGATGAGCTGATGAAGCAAGCCCTGCAATCGACGGATGAGGTCGGCGACGCCGACGTCGAGGCCTATGTGGCGGCTCATCCCGAGGCGGTTCGACAACCGCAAGTGGTACATCTCGCGCACATTGTGGTGGCGACGCAGGATATGGCCAAGGACATCAAGCGCCGGCTGGACCAGGGCCATGATTTCGGGGTGCAGGCCAGGAAATTCTCCATCGATGTCGTGAGCCGCGCCAAAGGCGGAGAGCTGGGCGTCTATCGGGAGGGGGAAGGGCCCGCGGAGGTCGAGAAAGAGTTTCTGCATCTCAAGGTCGGCGGGGTCAGCGAACCGATTCAGACCGACAAGGGGTTCCGGATCGTGAAACTGCTGGCTCGGGAGCCGGAGGATCAGAAGAAAAAAGCGCTCGCGAAGGCCCGCTTGAAGCAGGAACTGCAGGCCGAACGACGGCGCAAGCGGTTTGAGGTATTTCAGGCCAAGCTGCGCGCCAACGCGAGCGTGCGCATGGCGGATGCCTCCAAGTTGGTCGTCCACGACGCCAGCCCCCCGCCCGCGACCACGCCGCAATAACCGGCCTCCTGACAGGACCGACGTGATGACGCCGAGAGTCAGAGCCACAGAGGTGCCAGTGCCGGGCCCGCGGTCCCTGCGAGAGCGTCTCGCTCCGCTCATGCTCTGTCTGGGGCTGCTGGGGACTGTGACGTCCGCGGGCGCGGCGACCATGACCGATCGCATCGTGGCGATCGTGAATAAAGAGCTCATCATGCTCTCCGAACTCCGGTCGGAGACGGCGGGAGAAGAGCAGCGGCTGCGCGAGCAGTACAAGGGGCTCGAGCTGCAGCGGCGGCTCCAGCAATTGGAATATGTCGCGCTCAGCCGCATGATCGAGCGCAAGCTGCAACTCCAGTTTGCGCAGGCTCGCGGCATGGACGTGTCCGAGGACGAGGTCAATCAAGCCATTCGCCAGCTCGAAAAGCAGGGGGAGCGCGTCGATGAGTCCAATCCCAAGGAGCGCAAGGCGCTCAAAGAGCAATTGGTCATGATGCGGCTGATGGAGCGGGAAGTGCGGGGCGGCATCATGGTGCTCCAGCCCGAGCTGGAACGGTACTACAATTTGCACCAAAGCCGCTTCTCCCTCCCGGAGGAGTATCGGATCAGCCAGATTCTCCTGAAACAGAAGGCCGCCGAGGACGTCAAAGACTTCAAGAAGCGGATCCAGGCCGTCCACGCGGCGCTGAAAAACGGCGGCGACTTTGCCGAATTCGCCCTCCAGCAGTCGGAAGGGCCCGAGTCGGTGAAGGGCGGTGCCCTCGGATTCGTCCGACAGGGCGAGCTGGAGCCGGAGATCGAGCGGGTGGTCTCCACGCTCGAGGTCGGTCGGATTTCCAATCCGATCGAATCGGTCCAGGGGTGGCACATCATCCGGCTGGACGAAAAGAAGCCCTCGCAGTTCCGTCCCTTCGCGCAGGTCAAGAACGAGATCCAGGGCCTGGTCTATCAGCAGAAAACCGAGGACCAGTACCAGCGTTGGATCGGCAACATCAAGAGCAAGGCCTTCATCGAAGTCAAGTTCTAGCGCGCATCATTCATGACGGTTCGTCGCGTTGCACCCGTTGCATCGGAAGAGCAACGGGTACCCGGGAGTCGCCCAGCGAGACGGGCGCGTGGAGTTCCGAGAGGCCGAGGCGTACTTGAAACAGTACGTTGAGGCCGCGAGGGGCGAGCCCGCCCGCCAGCGTGTCGTTGAGCCCACGCTGGCTTGTCGCAGCAGCGAATCCGCGATTGCCGCAGAAGCGTTCATGAATGATGCGCGCGAGCGATGGTCATTAGACCAGGAGCTGCTTCACCTCCCGCCATAATGCCTCCCGGCCCTCCCGACTCTTCGACGAGAATGGCACGACCGGCTCCGATGGATTGAGGCCCAACAGGGCTCGGAGGTGGGCCAAGGCCGGCTCCCGCTCTCGGCGGGCCAGTTGATCGATCTTGGTGGCCACGACCAGCCGGCGAAGCCCAAGGGCCTTCAGCCATTCCACCGTGTGGAGGTCATGGGGAGAGGGACCCCGGGCATCCACCAGAAAGAGCAGTCCCCTCAGCTGCGGCCGGTCCTCCAGATATCCCTGGATCATGGGGCCCCATTCGGCCCTGACGGACTTGGAGACTTTGGCATAGCCGTACCCGGGCAAATCGACCAACAGCAGGCGGGGGACTTGGGAATCGGCCAGAGTCAGCCGAAAGAAATTAATGACGCGAGTCTTTCCCGGCGTCCGGCTGACCTTGGCCAATCCGGTCCGATTGGTCAAACTGTTAATCAGCGAGGACTTCCCGACGTTGGACCGACCGACGCAGACGATTTCCGGCCAGCCGTCCTGCGGAAACTGGTCCGGCGTGGTACAACTCTTGATGAACTCGGCGGAGAGGATCCTCACAACCCGTGCTTCATAACGACGATGCCCCGGGGAAGTCAACCATGAAACGTTCCTGGCTGCGGGTCTTGCTCATCGTCCTGGCCCTGGTGACCGTGCCGCTCCTCGGGTTGGCCTGGTACTGGCTGGCGACGTTCCCGGACGTGCCCGCGCTCGCCAAAAAGAATCCCGCGGAGACGGCCCTGATGGCGGCCAGAACGGCCGAGGCCGCCGAAGCCGGTCGGCCCTACAAACGTCACTGGAATTGGGTCCCGCTGTCCGACATGTCATCCCAGTTGCAGCGGGCGGTCGTAGCCGCGGAAGATGCCAACTTCTTTTCGCATGAGGGGTTCGATTGGGACGGCATCAAGGTCGCGATGGAGCGGAACCTGGAGGCCGGAAAGATCGAGCGGGGTGGCAGCACCATCACTCAGCAGGTCGCCAAGAATCTCTTCCTGACCCAGGATAGGAGCTTCTTTCGCAAGGCCCGCGAAGCGATGATTACCCGCGCTCTCGAGCAACATCTCTCCAAGGCCCGCATTCTGGAGATTTATCTGAATATTGCGGAATGGGGCGAGGGGGTCTACGGGGCCGAGGCGGCCGCGAGACATTATTTCTTCAAACCGGCCAAGGAACTGACGGCCGACGAATCCGCCTTGCTGGCCGCGATGCTCCCGTCGCCGCTCAAGTACGATCCCCTCCGGCTGTCGCCCTTCCTCGTCAAGCGCCAGCACCAGATTCTTGCCTGGATGGGCGCCACGCCGATGGTACCCAAACCTCACGTGCAGCCGGCGGGTGTCAAAGTGAAGAAGAAAGCGACGGCTCACACGAAGAAGCCGGAACCGCCAAAGAAGCCTTAGCCCGCATTATTCATGAGCGGTTCGTCTCGAAATCGTGGAGTCTCCCAGCGAGACGGGCGCGTGGAGCCCCGAGAGGCTGAGGCATACTTGAAATGGTATGTTGAAGCCACGAGGGGCGAACCCGCCCGCCCGCATGCTGTCTAGCCGCATGCTGGCTTGTCGCAGCGGAGAATCCACGATTGCAGCAGAACTGTTCATGAATAATGCGGGTTAGCCGACTTTTCCCTTCAGAGCAGGCCCCGAGTCCCGGCTTTCTTGTTCAGCGGTCAGCGCTCATCGCTTGAATAGGTCTCCCACGACCGGCTTGCCCTTGCCGTTCCAGTGGCCGGCGGCCATGCGGGGGGACGTGTGGGCGATGGCGAAGCGGCCGTTGGGCGCCAGGACCAGCGTGCCGGCCGTGCCGTTGATGCGCTCGGCGAGCTTGCGAAGAACCGCCTCGGCGGCGCGGGTTGGTAAGGCGCCCGCCTCCAATCGGTCCACGATTTCCTTGGCCACGGCGAGGCGAATAATGCCTTCTCCGCGACCTGTCATGGACACGGCCCCGGCGTCGTTGTCGGCATAGACCCCGGAGCCGATCTGCGGCGTGTCGCCGACGCGTCCCGGGAGCATCAGCCCGGCCCCGCCGGTGGAGGCGCCGGCCGCCACGTTCCCGGCCTGATCGAGGGCGACCGCGCCGACGGTTTCGCAGGTGGCCGTGAGTTCACCCGCCCGCGCCATCTTATGCAGCAGGGCCCAGGACTTTGAGGCGAAGGCCAGCTTGCGGGCCTCCATGAGCGCGGCCTTGCGCGCGGACGCGGTGGGCGGGGCTTGCCGCTCGACGCGGCAATAGCGTGCGAACCGAGTGGCCGGCTTGCCGGCCAGCAGGACGTGGTCGGTTTCTTCCATCACCAGCCGCGCCACGGTGATCGGGTAGCGGATCCCTTCCACCGCCGCCACGGCGCCGGCTTTCAGGGTCCGCCCCTCCATGATCGACGCATCCATCCGACGGCCCCCGTCGAGCTGCAGCACGGAACCCACCCCGGCGTTGAACAGGCCCGAGCCTTCCAGGACGCGAATCGCCACCTCTACCGCGCGGAGGGCTGGCATGCCTCGGCGCAGTTCGGCATAGCTTTCTCTGAGCGCCTCTCGGAGGCAGGCGGCCTGCTCCGCAGTCATGGCGCCGATGCCGGCGCCGCCGTGGACGAGAATGACGGGGGTGCGAGGCTTCACGACAATGACAATTAATGGACGAGGAGCGCCTTGGCTCTCTTGAAGGCAGGATCTTGGAGACGATCGAGGTCCGATCTCACAAAGCCCAAGCCGGTCACGCACATTTCAAAGTTGTCGGACAAGGCGCGAAACAGCGGCGCGTCCGTCCGTCCGCCGCTTTCCTGGGATTCCGCGACGATCCGGTAGGAGCGCTTGCCGGTCTTCACATAGTCGACCAGGAAATCCTTGTGGTAGATCAAGCCGGCCGACTTGAGCCGTCTCAGATATTCGGGAAACAGTCCGGCCATGAACAGCGTGAAGTCCCCGATATGGCGATGCACCTCTTGCTCGCGATCCAGCGACTGGGCTTCGAGCAGCACCTCGGACTCATAGAGCAGTTCCACCACCGTTTGCACCGTCTGGCCCTGCCGATTCTGGATCTTGAAGAGTTGATCAATGTCGGTGAACTCGACGAGAAGATTGGAGAGGTAGCCGGTCACGCTCACGTCGGGCCACCCGAGTTTCTCGGTGAAGCTCTTTTCGGTGAGGGTGCCGAACAGTTGCCGGAGCGGGTGATGATCCGGTATGCGAACCGCCATCCCTACCTCGCGAGGACTCATACCGGCCTCCTCGTGGCAAGAGGAGCACGGTGTCGCCGCCGCGGCAGATAGAAATGGCCAAGCCGCGGCGCTGCCCATCGGTAAGGTCCTAGCAGTCTGTATCGGCAACAACTCCACATCGCTTAACCCGAAGCGGGTTTTGACGGGTTCTCTCCGCTCTGTACAATAAACGTGACCGGCCCGTCATTTTCAAGCGCCACGCGCATGTACACGCCAAATCTGCCGGTTTCCACTCGCAGTCCCTTGCCTCGTAGGGCCTGGACCGCCTGGTCATAGAGGGCGCGCGCCAGTTCCGGCGGGGCGGCGGCATCGAAGCCGGGGCGGCGCCCCTGCCGGGTATCACCGAGGAGGGTGAATTGCGAGACGACCAACAGCGCCCCGCCCACGTCCGCCACGGACCGGTTCATCTTGCCGGCTTCGTCGCTGAAGATGCGCATGGTGGCGAGTTTGTCGACCAGATAGTCGACGTCGGAAGGCCCGTCGCCTTTCGCCACGCCCAGCAGAACCAGCATACCCGGCCCGATCTCGCCGATCGTATCCTCGTCGACCGTGACGGAAGCCTGACGCACGCGTTGGATAACGGCGATCATGGAAGAAGTGAACGGTGAAAAGTGAGAAGTGAAAGGTGAGGGGTCACCGATGAGGGGGAAGCATAAATGGTGGAACGTAGGAGGCGAGCAATGTCGGCCCATCTGCTCGATCTTCTGATCAACATTTGAGAGCTCAGCTCGTATTTCTACTCCGATATCGCCTTACTTCTAACTTTTCACTCACTTCTTGCTCAATTGCCGAAGCGAGCCCTCCAGCTTCAACAAGCGCCGCTTCCAAGGGAGACCGCAGGAAAATCCCCCCAAGGAGGCATCGCCGGCCACGATCCGATGGCAAGGAATCAACAAAGGGACCGGATTGGCCCCGAGCGCGTTGCCGACGGCGCGGGCGCTTCGTGGGGCCCCAAGCTTCGCGGCGATCCATTGGTACGAGCGTACACGGCCATAGGGAACCTGGGCGGTCGCGCGCCACACCGCTCGCTGAAAGGGGGTCGCGCCGCTGAGGTCAACCGGGCAGGTAAAGGACTTTGATTTACCCAGGAAATAGGCCTGAAGCTCGCGTCGCGCTTGGTTCAGCCACCGAGCCGCCTGGCGATTGACCTCCGATCTCTGCTGCGACGGGCTCTTTGCCGGGCCGTTGGCGGTCCTTGGCAGAACGGTGCTCGTCAGACCGCGGGGAGAGGCCGACAGCTCGATCCAGCCGTAGGGGGTGCGAACGACGCAGGTCGTCAGGCGTGAGGCGCCAGGCATGAGGCGTTTCAGGCGACGTCGTGTGGGCATCGGGGTTCTCTACCTTCGAAGTTTTCGCCTCACAATGGCCCACAGGGCATCGAGCTCGTCCGATCGCATCAGGGCATGCACCGCCACATAGCCGGTGATGCCCAGGCCGATACCCACGAAGAGCATAATGCTCTTGGCAACCCATTCGCCTGGATGGGTCCATACCGCCGCGCCGGCCACCCAGAGACAAGCCGCCGCCACCGGTGCCGTGGCCAACATCACCCGCCCGGACGATCGCGCGATCGATGCCCAGTCTACGCCGCCGAGGCGTCGATTGAGCACCGTGACCAGGATCGCTCCATTGACCATTGAGGCGAAAGCCGTCGCGAGCGCGAGGCCGGCATGCTTCAGCGGTCCCATGAGCAGAAGAGAAAAGACCAGATTGGATGCGACGGCGATCGCGGCGGCGACGGCCGGAGTCTTGGTGTCCTGCAACGAATAGTAGGCGGCGACGATGATGCGCACCCCTGCGAAGGCCCACAGGCCGGCCGCGTAGCAAAGGACCGCGGTGGCCGTGGCGGCCGTGTCCTGGGCCGTGAATGTGCCGTGCTCAAAGAAGAGGTGGACGATGGGGCCGCGCAGGAGGATCAAGCCCACCATTGCGGGCAGGATGATGAAGAGAATCATCCGCAGCCCGAACCCCAACGTGACGCGAAGTTCTTCAAGCGCCCCTCGTGTCGCCTGGGCGGAGAGCGTGGGCAGGATTGCCGTGGCCAGCGCCACGCCGAAAATGCCGAGCGGAAACTGAATCAAACGCATCCCGTAAAACAGGTACGTGGGGGCGCCGGCGAAAAAGGAGGCGAGGATCGTGCTCACGGTGATGTTGACCTGCGTGACGGACATGCCGAGCAACGAGGGAACCACCAATGCGCCGATCCGCAGGACTCCCGGATGCCAGGGCTCGAACCGCCAGCGGAAGAGCAGACCTCGCTTGCGAAGGCCGGGGAGTTGCATGAAAAACTGAGACGCGCCGCCGACAACGACCCCGATCGCCACACCCAGGATGGGCTCACGCAACAGCGGCGAGAGTAAGTAGGCCGCGCTGATGATGCACACATTGAACAGGACCGGCGAAAAGGCCGGCGCCGCGAAGGCCCGGACGGAATTCAGCACGCCCATGGCCAGGGCGGCCAAGCTGATGAACAGGAGATAGGGAAACATCACGCGGGTGAGCCAGGTCGTCATGGCGAGCTTATCGGGATTGCCGTGGAAGCCGGGCGCCAGCAGCCAGACGATCGCCGGCGCGGCTAGAATCCCGAGCAGCGTGAGGGCGGTGAGGATCGTCAACAAGGTGGTAAAAACCGCGCTGGCCAACTCCCAGGCCTCGGCCTTGCTGCGCAAGGTGTGGTACTCGGTGAAGACGGGGATGAAGGCCGACGACATGGAGCCTTCGGCGAACAATTCGCGGAGGAGATTGGGCACGCGATAGGCGACGAAGAAGGCGTCGGCGGCCGGCGTCGCCCCGAAGAGCCGGGCCAGGACCATGTCACGGACGAATCCAAGGATCCGGCTGGAGAAGGTGGCGGCGCCGATCAGGCCCGCGGCTTTCACGACGGTGTGGTTGTCGTCCTGCGCTGAAGGCTTGGTCGAGGACGCAGGGGGAGCGGGAGTATCCGACATCGGGCCGATTCTAGCGGATGACGCCGGTGCCGTCTATCCGCCGACCATTGGAGTGACTATTTGATCGACGGGTCGGTATTGTGCACGCACCAGGCCCGGCGGGTGCCCGACTTTTGATCCGTCACCGCTTCGCCGGTGAAGAAGCTGACCTGCCAGGCGACGATGTCGTCGGTCGGCGAGGGCGTCGCCGTCCAGTAGATGGCCGACTTGACGTTGCTGAACGGATGGTCCTTCGGCAGCGCCGGGTCTCGCTGCATGAGATCCAGCAGGCTTTTCAGTTCCGTCACCGACGGCGCGCGCCATCCCTCCACGCCGCCGACCCGTTTGGCACGGCAGCGCTCGACCGACGCGCTCCACACATCGTGGACGTAATCGGGTTGCTGTTCCCAGATCAGGCCGGTGCTGGCGTCGTGGACCGCCTCACCGCCGAGCACGAGGGTGAATCGGTGCCCCGGTGAAGTCGGGGAGGGAGGGGGCCCCGCGGTCGAGTTGGTAGGGAGCAGTCCCGCGATCAAACCCAAGAATCCCAGAAATCCCAGCAATCGTTTCATCGGTCGTCCACTATTTTCGCGCAACCCCCTCACTCGCCGGAAACTCGTCGTGGCAAGAGTCGGCTCATCTTGCCCAGAGGGTTTGGGGCGCCTATCCCTTCTCTTGTCTTTCCACCCGGGGATTGACTACAATGCCCCTCCAATCGGCCCGCAAGAGGAGCGCAGGTGAAAGGGTTACGCTTCGAACGGCTCGGTACCGGCCGCCATTACAACATCGTGCTGCATATCGGCAGCAGTTACATTCCCGTGACCGACGAAACCTTCGAGGAGCTGAAGTCGAAGAGCCTCATGCCACCCGAGCGATTCCTCGATCTCCTCGTTGGCAAGCTTGGCTACTCCTCCTACCTGAGGGACCAAATCCGGGCCGAGCTGGATCGCGCCGGGAATCCCGTCACGCAAATCACCGTCCTGCAGGGCGCCATTCGTGACCTCTGAAGAAGGTCAAGGTTAGGGCTGAGGTTGAGGAAAACCTCTGCCTTGACCTTAGCCTCAACCTTAACCTGTTTCACACGTCCCACGTCCCCCCTTCTTTGAAGAGGTGCGTCATGATCTTACTCTTCTTGTCGGGGTCTTTCTCGATCTTCAGCGCCTTGGAATAGTTCTCCCAGGCTGCTTCCTTCTTGCGGCGGATGGCGTAGACCCGGCCGATCCCGTAGTAGGCGTCGGCGTCATTGGGGTTGGCGCGCACCGCTCGGTTGAAGGCCTCCATGGATTCGGGAATGCGGCCCTTGTTCAGCAACACCCAGCCCATCGCGGTGTGCGCCGGAGAAAAATCGGGGTCCGCCTCTACCGCATCCTGATAACACTTCATGACCAGATCTTGGCGTCCCTTGGCCTCGTAGATCGCGGCGAGGGCAAAGTGCGTGGGCGCGTCGTGGGGATTGAGGCGAAGGGCTTCCTTATATTCCAGCAAGGCAGGCTCCAGCTTGCCCTGTTCAGCCAGGGCGCAAGCCAGGTTGGCATGGGCCATGGGGTCGTTCGGGTTCTGCCGAAGAATCTCACGATATTGCGGAATGGCCATCTCCACCCGGCCCTGCTCTTGATAGGCCACGCCGAGGTTCATGCGGGCGGGGAGATAGGCTGGGTCCAGCTTGACGGCCTCGCGGTAGGCCTTGATCGCCAATTCCGTCTGACCGGCCCGCTCGTGAATCTGTCCCAGGAAGTAATGCGGCTGTGGCATCTGGGGGACCAGGGCCGCGGCCTGCCGGTACCGTTCCATGGACTGTTCCGACTGTCCGGATTGAGCCAGGAACAATCCGGCGACCAAATGAATCGTAGCTTCTTTGGGATGGGCCTCGGTCATCTGGTCGACCCAGGCGCGGACGGCCGCGATATCCTTTTCTTCCTGAAGCGCCTTCTCGTGGGACCGCCAGGCTTCCCCGAAGGCACCTTGGATCAACTGTGCGACATTCTGCGCGAAGTAGGGTCGTGGATCGTGGGCGCCTTGACGGGACAACTCGGCGATCCAAGTCGTAGCTCGCTCGGCCACGGCCGTCCAGTCGGCGCGAAGCAACGCGTCCGCCAGACGATCCAGATGGTGCGAGTCAGTCGTCATAGGAGTGCGGAGGCGGAAGTATAGCATCGGAAGACGAGCCGGCACCATCAGGCCTAATGCCAGGGTGACGAGAATGCCGAAATTCATTGCGGAACGGAGGTCCGTGCGGTATCCCTGGTCTGTCGATCATTCTATGCACGTAATGACTCTGTAAGACTGCTGAATGACGTCCGTACTGAGAAGCCCGGTCCTCATCGTATCCCTGCTGGTCGTGGGCGCCCTGCTTACCGAAGCCCTCTCAGTGACGATGCCGAACGCCCAGGCGATCCCGGCGTTCGCCCGCAAGTACAATCTCAATTGCACGGCCTGCCACACCAGACCGCCCCGGCTCAATACCTATGGGGAGAGGTTTTTGGAAAACGGCTATCAGTTGCCCGGCACGGAAGATGGGGGGATCATCGGAAAGCGGAAGCTGGGAGATGTGACGCTCGATGAGGTCTCCAACTATCTCGGCGTGCGGCTTCGCGGCACAATGGGGCGGCACATCAAGTCGGCCGGATCGTTCGAGGACAAGCAAGAACTCACGTTTCCTGAGGTCTTCAGCGTCTTCACCGCAGGTACGTTGACGCGCAACATCGGGTTCTTCGCCGAACTTGAATCGAATTTGCAAGAAGGCGCAACGGGCGTGGAGCGGGCATTCGTGACCTTCAACAATCTTGGCGGCCATGATTTGGCCCATGTGCGAGTGGGGAGATTTGACCCTTCGGCCTTTTGGTCCTATCCGACGCTTCGACAGCAGATCGAAGACGTCGGGGGAGATGTGACCAACCCGGGCGG
>FKKE01002245.1_pt2 | contig 43358 bp, 61 predicted proteins | sample 1106331 | NCBI WGS metagenome assembly FKKE01 (sample SAMEA3931202, study PRJEB13176) | freshwater metagenome | biome: Drinking water system; feature: drinking water; material: freshwater | place: China | collected 2013-02-06
GAGCAAGCTTAGCTTTATCCTTGAGCTGCTCAGGGTTCTCACTCACATGTATCTTGAGTGTTTTGACTATACGCGCCCATTTACCGCCATAGATATCCAACCAATCCGGCCCCACTAAACAAACATTGTTTGCCATTACTCTTGCTTGTGTAGCCATATCGCGGCGGCCGGATGTAAAAATTGCATCCGGAAACGCAATCATCACGCGTCTAGCGCCTTCGTGCGCATTGGCTACTAAACGCATCGAGTCTAAAGATAATCCTTTCAATTTATACCTCCAACCTTAAAATCCTATACCGCTCGCCATCGGGTTGACCACCCGCACCCGCGCCGTCTGGGTGTAGCCGCCTGTGAAATCCAGATTAGCCTCTGTCCGCAATTTGTAATCGAAATAGTCCTGACCTGGCGCTCCGTTGACACGCACGATATACGCCAGGACCGTGCACCCGTCTTGAGGGAGATCGACGGACGGGATCTGAGCGGCTGTAACCTGCGTAGAGCCAGTTGTCATCGCGCAAGATCCAGTGAGCCGTGTACTACGTAGCCCATTGTTGAGATTCGCTTCAGTTGTCACACCCCACATCCAAGTACCATCCGCTGTTTCCGTATCCGGCACTTGCTGCCACACGCCAGCCCCGTTCTTGGCGTACACCAACTTGAACGCAGTTTGGGCGCAATCAGCCACGTTCGTGCAGTGCACTTGGAAAAGGAGCACGGCTCCGCCCCCGGTGGGCACTTCAATGACTTGCACGGATGGACCGACCACAATCGGGCTACCAGCTGAATCGAGAATGACTCCCTGGCACTGAACAGCCGCCTGTGCAAACGTCTCTGCGAGAGGTGGCGGGGCGGCGTCAAATGCCGCCGCTAATGTTGCGGGGCTTTCTAAAGACAAATACACCAAAAAGTCATCGAACAGATATTTATTCTTGACCGCATTCGTGTGCAGTTTTCCAATTTTAAAATCAGAGGCAAAAGTAAAACTGGTATAGGCAACTGCCGCCCCGCCCGTACCAGCCACCGCGCCCTTATACAGCGTGGCAATATCCGTCCCAGAATCGAATCGTAGGGTCAGCACATTCCAGCCTGCCGTGACGGCCAGATTTGACGTTGCTGTAGATTGGCAGGATGTGGCCTGGATTGACACTTTCCAGATCCCGTTTTCTCCGCACACATACGCACGCTGATTAGTCCCCAGGTCAGGCCCGCCAATGTAGTGCAGCGCATTCTCGGCTCCCGCTTCGATATAGACCGGCATGAAGATGGTCATCGACTGCGTGGAGGGATTCACCCCATTCCCCCAAGGCACCGCGCAATATTGCTGCGTTCCGTTTGCGACAGATAACGCTGAACCAGATTTTCCTGACCCCCAGCTTGCGGAATTCGTCAAGGTGCAATCAAGATTATTGGCGCTCTCATCATTGGCATTTGTGCCTGTTCCTTCATTAAATTTGTAGTAGATGTGATAGCCTGCTGGATACCCAGTTGAGCCTGTTCCGGTGCACGCATTCGTTACCGCAAGATTGGTGATTGAAAATATTTTCTGATGTAACCCAGGATACACGCCGATATTGTCATTACCTGTCCACAACCCCGACGCTGCGGCATAGCTGACAGTGACCGGATCTGCATGAGACAGGCAGGCATCGCTGGTAATGCCTGATAAAACAATCTCAACATTGCTGTCTGTCCCTACAGCTCTCGACACTGACGATACGACCGGAGACCCAGGGCACACATTAGCGGTACAGGAAAACGACACCCCCGCAGATGAAAGGTTCTGCATGGGCACGGCGGTATTCATTGGGAACGTGAGAACGATCTTGTTACCGTGAATAACAGCAGTCGGAGTGGCGACCGTCTTAAATGCCCCGACAACGTTGGTCGAGTTGTTTGGAAACTCGTTGGTCCTTGCGATATTGACTGGAGCAGATGCAGTCAGGCGGAAATCAGGAGAACTCGGCAAGGTTGCCCCGGCATTCACAAACGCAGGGGGACTAACATTGACGACGTTGCCAGATTGCGTGTAGTGCACCCCTTCCGTTGCCCCAGCCCCGATTGCCACCGTTCCACCGGAGCCGGACGCATAAAAATGGTTGTTCCGAATTTGGATCCCAGTACAAGATGCTGATGTGAAAGTCACGCCTTGCGTAGCGGAGGAAGAACTTTGCGAGGCGTTCTCGTAGATAATGTTATTCTCAATCCGCGCATTGTTGCAGGTCGATCCCCATACATTGACGGCAGCACCTAATCTGCCATACGCTATCGTGTTGTTCGCAATAATCCAGTTATACGAATTCGCAAACTCGGCGCTCGGGTGTTTTGCTGGATTATAGAAGGAGGTAGGAGACCCATTCAATATAATGCCGGAGTTGTGGTTGTCGTAAAGAATATTATTGACTATTGTGTAGGCCGATCCGTTCATGTAGAGCCCGTGGCCCATCGGCGGAGAGGTGTCTAAGAGGGCGTTTTTACTAATGATGTTTCTCTCAAACAAAATTCTGGTGCCAGATGTCGCCAGAACTCCACTTTGAATAGAATCATGTATCCAATTTCGTCGAATGATGGAATCGTGTAAGTTATGCCATTTTAGCCCATGCCAACAATCCTTTATCTCAAAACCCTCAATCGTGATCCACCCAATCGGGAGATTGTACCCAGCGGTGTTTTCAATAAGCGGCTTATCCGCGTCAGTTGCGCCAGGGCCACAAGTAATGATTGGATTATCACCAGGATAATTAAGGAGTTTAATTGGAGCCGACTGCGTGCCGGACCTTCCAAATCGGATGCGTCTTTCCGTATAGGTTCCGCCTCTAACGTAGGTCGTATCTCCTGCAACCATCGTCGCAACTGCAAAAGTCACGGTCTGCCAGGGTTGCGTTTCAGTACCAGGATTGCTGTTATTCCCGGTCGTGGCGACATAATACGTCGCCGCATGGCCGCTTACCGCCATGCCGAACATGAACACTGCAGCGTAAATCAATGAAACCATAGTGCCCCCATGTGGCGTCGCCCGCCGTTGTCTGCGATGCTCCAGTTATCCTCGATGCACAGCAATGTCGTTCCGTTCCCGCCAGAATAAAGCCCACCATACGTGTTGCCTGTGATAGCCGTATCAGTGGTTGGTCCCAAAACAATCAGACCATTGACGACGCCCGTTACACTCGATCCATCTACCACCAGTTTCATCACATCATTTTGTGCGGGGTTTTGTGTGGAGGTCGCTAATGAGGTGTACGTTCCTGCGATGCGTTTACCAGTTTCCCAATTCGTAGCATCCAGATCCGCAAATAGTGTGTAGTAGGTGCGTGTTGTTGAATTGTCTTTTCGCCCGACTACCCCACACCGTGCAAACCCGGCCCCTGACTCTGTTGCAGCTCCAAGCGTGGCTTGGACGTAATGATTGTCAGTTGCCATCGCGCTCTCAGCTCGCGCCTCTGCCGACGCCGTACTGTTTGATTTAGCGGCGTTATTGCTGATTTCCCATGTCGTCCCTAAAAACTCCGTCCATGTCAGGACGCAAGTGAGTGACGCGCTATTGCTGCAATCGAACGTCTCGCTGGCGCTTGCGGCCCATGCCAGCGCTGGTTCCAGCAGTTCCATCGTCGCGTCGCGCAGATCGGCGACAAGCCCGTAATCACGAAACGGCACCCCTGCGGTTTGCTGATACGCGGGAGTAGCATCGCCAAGATAGATCTTGAGCTTGCCATCCTTGCCCGCCCTTAGCTTTGGGGAGATGACCTCAATGATGAGATCTTCAACCGTATCGGCTACGAGAGATTTCTTGAACTTGGCACTCAGCGCCCCCTTCTTCTTTCCCAGGGCGGACTTGTACGATGCCCCGATCTGCTCGACCCCCGTCATGTCAGCAGGGAGATCATTGGAAGCACACAAAAAGGCATCAACGGCATAGGGCCTGAGATCAATGCACCCCGCCCCAGGGATGTCACGCACGCGAGACCGCCAGGGGTCCGCATCGGTACCAGATCCATCAACCGGCGTGAGGTAGACCTGGCGTGTGTCCTGCGCTTGTGGCACAGAACCCCACACAAGCAACCCCATAAACGCAAGCAGCGCACATATTGTCCGTTGTTGCATCAGAATCCCTTGCTAATCTTGTAATGGATATCCATCTGAATGACCTTAATTCCTGCTACGGTTTCCGTCGTGGCCGTCGCATCAACTTGTGCCTGGAACCCGCAGAGGTTCCCACCCGCTGGAGTACCATTCAGCGTAATGGCTGCTGTCGTAGCTGAGGCTGGGTCGTTTTGATTACACGCCGACCCGCCGCACGACCCTGATGATCCAAACGTAATCGTCGCGGCTTGCTCGCCTGTCGTTGAAATCGTTGTCCCAAGTGCTGCCCCCGCTGGATAGCATTCTCCAGACACGTCTACCTCAAACGCATTAGCTGGCGTCGCGTTGACGTTCACGACTGTTATTGTTGCCGTGACGGTGCCACCATCCCAGGTGGGCGGCATCCGTACATAGCGGTAGAAATAATCACTGTTGCTATCTGTGATTGTGATATAGGGGGAGACGAGTCCGCCGGAGATCAGTGCGGCATCAGTGACTAAGGTCGCTGCTCCTGCAACATAGAGCGCATCGGCAGGTAGCGAGAGTGTCTTGATGGGTCTGTACCCGGACGCCCAGACATATTTATCATTGTCCGTTGCATCTGGGTCAATCGTGAACATTGCCGCTGCGCCTTCTTCGTCACGAATCACACAGTTGTAATTCGTCCAGCATCGGAAGATAGAATCCCCCAGCGGCTTCGGCCGGATGAACCCCCCGAGCGTCGCATCCCCACCTACCTCTATCGCTTGCGTGCCGTTGCCGATTTCGACCGGCGAGGCGGAGGTGGCGCTCGTAACAACCCGGTTGTTGGTTTTGGCCGTTTCCAATGTTACAGGCGCGCTGACCCCGCCTCCACCAGGCGTCCAAACGCTCACACCATCAAAAGTACACAAAACGCGATAAACACCACCTCCAACAGAACAATCCGCATCATCTACACCATCAATTACGATCCTTGCCGCGCCCGCAACCGTCGAAGACGGCAGCGATGAGACAGGCATTTCTATTAGCGCCCAGCTAGAGCTTGCCCATAACATCACAGCAACAAACAAGATTGCATGTAACATCAGCGTCTCCTCGGTCTAATTACCGGCACATAAACTGAAACCTGTGCAACAACCCCCGTGTCAGCAACCGCTAAAAGCTCGCCACTTGCTGTTGCGGACAGCACCGACCGTGCCACAGCTCTGCTGTCCATTGATACCACCGCCACGCCAGAACTAGACAACAAACCATTTGCTTTTGCGCGGGCCACAGCATCAAACGCAGACAAGCCATTAGAAGACAAAATCGAAATAGCCCGGCCTTGGCCAACAAAAATACACGCGCCACCGCCGCTAGATGCCAACACTGAGCGCCCCGCCGCTCGGCCATCGTGACATTAGGCGTAAAGGTGCCTTTGTATAATAACTTCCCAGCGCCGCTTGCCGTGTTGACAATACCTGCATGCGTAATGGCACCACCAGGCGAAGCTGTGCATTCACCAAAGGTTACATCCGCCGCAGGGCTGACGCTGTTGCCCGTAACCACTAAGCTTGCGCCACTGCGGGCAGCAGCAACGCGCGCATAGCCTGTATAAGCCGTTTCGCTTGTTGGCGCCGTACCGGTCTCGCCAGGATCAGCAGTATATAATGCCCAGTACAGATTGCCCGCTGTGGCAGACCCACGCAAACCAACCGCATCACCAATGTCTGCAATATTGGTGTTGTTGAATATCAACAACATCAAATCGTTCTCAAATGTATTCGACTTGCTCATTTATACCCCAGCCAAAGAACGCGCCGCTTGTTGAATAGCTGCAAGCTCTGCGCGCCGTTCTAAGATTTGCGCATCAAGACCAGCGAGTTCCTTGTCCCGCGCATCCTTAGCCGCCACAAACGCGATCATGTGTTGTTCTTGGGTTGTTTTAAGGTCTGCGCGCAAGGCTGCAATGTGAGATTCAAGATCCTCAGCCAGCTCTTTTAGCCTGGACACACGGATCTCAACCTCCCGCTCTCGCTGGGCACAAGCCGCTTCACGTTTTTGATGCAGCTCGCTGACGTTTTCATCCAGCGCAATAAGCTCCTGCTCCTTGGCAGCGCATTGTTCTTGCAGCTTTGCTAATGCCGATTGCCGCTCAGGTAACAACGCCTCAACATTGGCAAGCATTTCTGCCGCCTCAAGGCCGCGCTCCAGCGCCTTGCGCTCCCGCACTAATCGCTGAAGCAGCTCACGAGTTTCGAGAATGGTAATTTCCATAATCACTCCTTATGACACAAACTTAGCTGTGCGGACAACCATGCGAACCGTGACAGCGGTGGTTCCATCGCCTGCATTGACATTAGGCCGAACAACCAAAGTGTTTTCCAACACCTTTTCGATCTTGGCCGCCGTAATGTCCGCCGCCACAAAGGTCAAAGCGTTGCCTTGTGGGTCGTTAAGCGTTGCATAACTAGGCGTAAGCTGTGTTGCACCGCTTGCGCTAGATTGATACGCTTGGCCGTTGCTGCCCTGGACGATACATTGACCCCCCACGCCAGGCGTACCGCTCACCTGCACGCTTTTTTCGCTCTTGTCTGGACACACATAAGGTTTGCCGGTGTCGCCGTTGGCTAGAGGCCCCCAAACAATAAGCATCACACCCGGCAAAATACCCCCATGCGCATTCACGGGATATTCAGTTGAGAAGTTGATTTCAGCCATTATCCCACCGCCTCATAGTGAGCTTCAACCAGTGGCTCTTGGCCCGCAGTGGGTGCAGTTGAGCCGGTTTGCGTCGTTGTGACTGCGTAGGAGAAACCTGTCGTAAGATCAAGCCCTCCGCGCCGACCGGCAAAGATTGCCTTGTGATAAGTAAACATAAGCTGCGTGTCGCCTGCAGGAATAGGCACCACGATTGTTGGGACTGTAGTGCCTACCGTTGGAGCGTTGGTGTTAAAGATCTGCAAAAACAGCTGAGCCGCCGCACCGGCCCGCTGTTCAACCCGCACATTTTTAAGAATCGTGCGGCCGTTCCGCACTACCACAGCAGTTGCGTTAGCAGTTGGTGTACGAGATACCATTGTTATTCTCCATCCAGCGACGAGGAGATCCGACTCCCGCGCAAATCAGGGTTTGAAAACTTTTTGACTATTACATCTCCATCAGCCGGGTCCCGCTCGATCAGCTCGCTGCCAATCTCGCGCCCGTCGATGTCATACTTAGCGTCAGGGGAATCCGCCAACACCAACGCGCGCACTGTTTCGTTGGTGCTTGGGTAATACTTAATCACACTCTTGCGTATCCCATGCGCCGCAACATGATCGACAAGAACTTCCTCCGACAACGCAGGGACTATATACACCTGCCCATCATACATGAATTCGTAATCTTTGTTGGTTCGGTTCCTAACTGACACCACTCTGGTTCCCATTTGATCCTCCAACTAAAACGTATGCTAGCGCACATTTGCGCTAGCATACGCCAGAAATAGATTAATTGATATGCGCAACAACCGCATTGGCGGTGATGCCATCCCAACGGACACAAGCCGCCGGTCGATCACAGGAGTAGTTATCGAAGATCCTGTATCGCGCTTCATAGGCATCAACGTCCTGCAACCGCAGCAACACTGTGCCATCGTCATCGGCCCATTCGCCTTCAACCTCAACCCACCGCGTAAACGGCGTAGGGTCAATACCAAACAACGTACCGTAAGGTGCATCCTTATCAACATACCAAGGAATATCACCGAAGGTGATTTCTTTAAGCTTCGCGGCAACGGTGCCTGCATCAGGCTTGCGCAGGTCTCCCGGCGTCGCATACCGTCGATCAGCTTCCATCAAAGTCTGATACGCACGGCGCACAGAATGATGGCAAAGGAAGAATTGAATCTGGCCTTCACCGATCTGATCTGCAATGTCAATACCCCGCTGCAAGATGTCAGCCGACAACGGCCCGACGCTTGCAATGTTAACGCTTTTGAAGATGGGATACGTGGTCCGATTGACATTGTGAAGCGTAGTTACAAAGTCACCATCATCCACCAACCCAAGCAACCCCATGTGCTCGTTGTTGATGGCCGTATCGGCAAGCGCCGCAGTCGTGGGCTTTGCAGCGCGAACGATCCAATCATTATCTGCAACCGCCGCGTCAGCCGCAGCGTTGATGGTGGCCTGTGTACCGTCAGCACTCACCGCGGTAATGGTACGCGCACCGCCCGCGCGGAGCGTATCATCGGCCGGGTTGTGGAACGTAATGTTCATGCCGACATTCAAGAACCGATTGCCGTGCAATGTACCGGCCACGCCGCCAGGCGAATCCAGCGTCAGCGTGGTCGTGGTGCCCGGATCGCCGTTAAGGAGCGCAAGCACGCCCTTGCCCCAACCGTACATTTGCCGGTTGAGGTCATTGGACATATCTCGCACAAGCCCTTGCATTTCTTGATCCAACGCACGCTTGAAAGCGCCTTTGTTGGAACGCGAATGCTTGATGGTTTGAATCGAGAGTTGGATCCGACCATGATTATACCTCATGGGGATCTTGTGCTCGACATAGGTTTGGTTCCCGGCATCAGGCAACTTGCCGTTCTCGCTCGTTGCCATCACGCCTTGGTTCCGGCCGATGTTGAGCGGATACCTTACCGTCCGACCTTCCCACGAACCGGTCTCAGACTTAAACCGATTGCGCGTGAGCGTTCGGCTGTTGAGAAGCACCTGAAGGGTCTTTTCATAGACCTCCTTCAAAACTGCATCATACGCTGCAATATCGAGAGCCATTTTTTACTCCATTTGTTCACTTAACCGCGCGAATGCTTCCTCACTCGCTTGGTCAAGTGTCTCCCGCTCAAACAACGGCCCAGGCTGGATCTGCTTCGGCTTAGGCGGCGTGCCGCCGTTACCGTTAGGCTTTGACGGCACTCTCGACACGGTTTTGTTACGTGTCGCGTCTAAACCGGGAACCACGCGCTTTTGTTGGAGGTTCATCAGTTTTTTGAACCGGCTGAAACCTTCCGCAAAAACGCTGCTGTCCCGTGCATAGAACCGCGCATTGAGATCTGGGTCTCTAGCAATAATCCCGCCAATGGCGTCTTGCAGGAGTTGGTTGTTGGTTTCGTTGATTTCGATGTTGAGTTCTTTGAGAAACGATTCATTCTGCCGCACACCGTGCGATACAAACGCGATGGTTTGGTTTTGATGTGTGCCCACTAAGCTGCGCATCTCAGGAAACAACATCAAGAAGTCCTCTCGGATCTCCTGCGCTGTTTTCTGGTCGTACTTGTTGGCCGGGTTTTGTTGCAGCCGCTGGAGTGTGTCTAGCTGTTGTTGGATCTGCTCCGGCGAACCAAACCTTTTATAGGCCTGATAGCCTCGATTTACTTGATCAAAGCGGTGTTTAGGGATCCAATCACTACCGCCTCGCCGCTGGCCGAACTGCTGCTGCTGTTGACCGGCCTGCTGCTCACCTTGCTGTGATTGCCCTTGTGCGCCGCCTTGCTGCTCACCTTGCCCCTGTTGGTTCTGGTCGGTGCCACCAGTATCACCGGCCCCGCCGCCTTCACCACCGTCATCCTCACCATCGATTGTGAGAATAAACCGATGCCGATAGTCTTCGTTGCCGAATAGTTTTTTAAACATAAACACTCCTTACACTTTTTATCGAGGTGTGCCCTCGTTGATGATTATTCAGAGTCTTCGTCAGACTCCTCCATTTTGTCGGCCTTTTTACGAAAGAACGGGGCAGGCCGACGTTTACGCCCGCGTCCCACATCGTGTTCAGCTATTTCCATGCCCGCCGATTCATCAACATCATCCTCACCAGACATGGCCTTGATGGCCGCAAGATCTCGCTCAATGCAAGCAATACATTCGCTGATGGTTTTACCTGCCATGTTGATTTGCTCCTCCTGATCCCATTGCCGAAGATCCTTTATTCACATTGGCCGCTTTGTCGGGCATTTCATCTGCTTTGCTTCCAGCATGAAGATCATCCCCACCACCCTGCGGCTTACCACCTTCAGCTTGCATCTGCATCGCACGCACGGCCATTAGATGATCCAGTTGATGCATGCGCCAGAACATTTGTTTCCACGGCGGAAGCTGCTGCCAAACATCGGTTCGCACCGGCTTACGGTGTTCCATGATATGGGACATGTGATTGTCAAACACCTGATCAACCTGCGGCCCACCGGGCGGGAACGGCGTTGGAGACATCGGATCAATCAACGGTTCGCCCGTCATAGGGTCAACCTCAGGCTCCCAGCTCAAAAGCGCCTGCCACTCACCAGCCGCGATGCGTTCGTCTTCGGCGCTTGAACCCAACACCTCGCTCATGCCGAACATATTAGCGACTTGGAAGCGTTGTTCGGGGTCGGCCGGATTAACAATGCCCATTTTGAACAACGCCTCAAGCAATGCTTGTTCTGCAAGCTTGCTGCGCGGCTTAGAACTGCCGCCTTCGATGCGAAGATCCACGCTTCCTGTTAAATCAGCCGCCGAGAAGTGTTGGATTTCCCACTGGCCTGCGGCGCCTTTGATTTTGCGGAACCTTGGCTCAGACGCATAAGTGCGAAACAGCTTGAGATGCATCGAGTAGATTTGTATCCAGCCTTGTTCCCAGTTGCTAAACGCCGGGCCGAACCGGCCATAGCTGCGCTCGGTGAGAAGCTGGATGGCGTAGCCTGCGCTTACGCCTTTGGGGGTGTTGCCTTTGAGGGCATCAAACGTCCCGGCGAGTTCTTCAAAGTCTGCCTCATAGCCTTTTTTGAGTTCTAACAATGCAGCGTGGAAAGGCGCGACTGTGACAGGTTCAGGCCTCGCGTTTGTGCCTGTGCCGGTCGGCGTCCAGCGAATGATCTGAGCCGGTTCGCCGGTAAGCTGAGAAATAGACGATCCCGCAGGCAGCAGCCATGAAACATTCACACCTTTCATTGACGCCAGCTCCATCAATGATTCTAAGCGGTTCAGCTGGTCCTGCTTGGACATTAGATCAAACACAGGAGTTTTGCTATACGCACGGCCCGGTACTTGTTCATAGCCAATCTGGACCAACGGCAAAAAATGCGTCTTGGTGCCATCAGGCGCAAAGTCATACGACTCAAGCGGTCCAACCTCACAAGCAGTGCCTTCTAGCGTCATGACAAACTGTACGCCGTCAGGGACTTGTTCAGAGGGCATTTTCATGTAGTGGATCAATGTGACCTTTTCTTTTCGGCCTGCGCCGCCCACTGAATACGCCGCTTCGTCAGTCGCATACGCAAGAGCGTCCATAAAATATTGCGAAGCATACTGACCTGCCCCGGTGTCGGGCTGGATTTGATGCGCAATCTCAGGATACATGTCTTTAACGGTTTGTATGTCATAAGACACCGCCACAGCCACACGGGCGCGATCCTGAGGATCTACAATATCCATGTTAAAATAAACCTGCAACGGCGAAAGCGCGCGGCTTTTTAGGCGGCCCACAGGAAACCGCTGCGCTGCTGGATGGTCGATGTCGGGGATTTCAATCGGAGATTCCACAGCGCCGCATGCCGGGCAGGCCGCCTCGAATTCTTCAGGCGCGCCTTCGGCACTACAAACCGCACACGCCACGGCGGGGATTGTGATATAGCCTAGTGATTTGTCGCGCTTGTCGTAGTAGTTCCAAACAAAACAATCACCATTGAGAGTTTGCCATTTGGCTATCGCACCGGCCAAGGTTTCATGGCGGATCTCGCTTTTGATTATATCCACAACCTTGTCTGCAACATTAGCCGCCGCGATGTCTTCGTGATCGTTGGTGGACGGCCAAGCGGCAGGATGAACCACTGTGGATTGAATCGCGGCACAAATCGCCGCCGTTGAACTTGCGTATCTGTTTGTGACCGGCTTAGGGACCCACTTTTTGACCTTGCGTTCTTTCCACCGATGAGACGATTTATCCCAAGAAATCCATTGATTGCCAAGGTAGTAAAGAATAGACCTAAACCACGTCCGGTCGAACGCGCGCCGATTGGATTGGCACTTCTCGATGAATTCTTTGCATTCTGCCACAAGCTGTTTGGTGTCATAGGGATCGGGGCTGGACGTTTCATCGGGGAGTTCCAGCGTAGGCTCAGCGTCTTGGACCGGCTGATCGCCTATGCCAAGCTTTGACATCAACTGATCAAGAAGCGAATTCACTCTGTGACTCCTTGCGGTTGTCAATTATTTCGAGTTCTTCGTCGATGTCGTCTTCACCAAAAATGTCAACCGATGAAAGCATGCGTTCGAGAGATTTAACATCTACCTCCGCATCGGCGCGGGTCACAACCGGCGGAACGCCCGCTTTCAGCAACAAGCGTTCGGTGAGTTTGGAGTTCTCACTCCTTAACGAAGCGTTTTCGCTACGCAACGCCAAGATGGTTTCTTCAAGAGTTTTTATCAGCCGCCGGTTGAACATTAGAGGAAGTCTCCCACGCCTACCTCATAGCGTTCTTCACTAAACGAATCAGCGCCATCGAGAATGTCGTCGATGGACATTTCAGCGTCTAGATTACCATTGCGCCGATGGTAGGCCTGCCAATACCGCGCAGAGGATGGATCCTGCGCCGCCATCGCTTTTAGCTTGTCTTTGAGGACAGTCGGGCGTTCTTGTTGCTGCGGCGCAAGCAATCGAAACGCATACGCCAGCGCATCAAGAATGTCTTGGGTAGAACCCAGCGGGAAGGTCTCAAACTCCTCAATTAAATCAAACATGCCGCGCTGGAGGTAGACCTGCCCAGCCCTAAAAAACGGCTGCATCGACAAGATCCGCTGCTGTTTGCGCTCGTTGCGGTCGGGCTTGAGCATGATCAATGGATAATACACCCCACGCATTTGCATCTCACGAATGGTGTACGGTTCCATCGACGCTTGAAACGCGACCGATTCAATTCCAATCACGCGCGGCTGCCATTCATAGGCCATCTGGAGCATCTGATGGATCAGCTTGGATGGATCACCCTGTCGGCCGACCCAGTAATCCAGCACAAAAATAAGCTTCGACGGAGACATTCCCGCTACCACAATCGCGCTTCGGCACGCGCTGACTTTTTCGCTGATGGCCGGGTCACAGGTCAACACAACATCCAGCTGGTTGCGTGGAATGGAGATTTTTTGCTTGGCGTCACTCATATTGTTTAGATCGCTATCGGGGCCACTAAGGATTCACGAGTACGGGGTGGCTCAAGCCCCTGTCGGTCAGCCAATCTCACAAAGAATGTTCTCGGCATCCTCACTAAAACCATAATACCTCAACCATCGACCGTCAAAGTCCGTCACCGCGCTATCGCGTGGGTTGTTCATTTGCTGACAGGCAAACTTGTAGGGGTCTTTTTCACGCAGGGTCAATAGATCTTCACGTTTGAACCGCTCAGGCCAATACGGCTGACCAGCATTTGGGCCGTCCATCGGCCACGTACCAAAACAATTCACGGTGTATTCAGGTTCGTTTTTGATGATGTATTGATATAGATCAAACATCGCCCATCTCGTGCCAATAACATGATCAATGCCTGCCGCGGGGCCTTCGAGAAGATTCTTCATCACCAAATGCCAATCAATGATTTTTTCCATTGCCTCCGGCGACCGCTCGGTTTTTTCGTCGATGAGGTCGTCTTTGCGTATCACGTCAAAGTGCCAGCCGGTGATGTGTCCACCTACACCGATCACTTTGAAAGTCGGCTCAGCGTGATTGGCCTTGCGCGGAAGCGTTGCTTCGGTCTCGGCCCACCGATCATTTTTGGTGTTAGGTATGCACTCTGGAAACAACCAATGCAATAGAGTGTTGGACTCGAAGATTTGCTTGATCTTGCGAAGGTTTTTTTGTGCGCCGTCTTTAGACGCGCTGGCCAGCAAAATCCGCACGTTGTTGTCGCAGAGGTATTCTTGGATGGATTTACCCATCGTGATGATGTGGGTTTTGAGATGACCGCGCGGCCAGAGATCCATCTGTCGGCCATAAGGAAGCTTCACACTGTCGATTTGTGCGCAACGGTAGCCGTGGAAGTCAGGAACCATGTCCTTAAAGCCAAGCACCCCCTTGCACAGAAAGTACAAGTTGGTTTTAGCTAGGGACCTCAGAGACTCATGCGCCGCCTTCGCCCCGGAGCTGGCGCTGACGAACCTCTTCAGTCTCAACAACGATACGTCCAAGGTACTCAAGTTGTTCCTCAGTTACAATCGGTTTGGCCGCAGCCTTAGATTTAGTGTTGAAGTTTAGGATGTCCACGGCGGCTTTGCGCTTTACATCATCGCTGTCAGCGTTGAGAACCTCCCTTAACACGCGGATGGCATCGCCGTTGAGCGCGTCCAGCGACCGTTCGCCGTCGGGATCGTCGTTCATGCGTTTTTCTTTGTCGAGGAGCGCGGGGATGTCGATAGACATAATGTGGCGAGCGTAGCATGAAAGGCGGTCTTTTGTCAAGCGCCTCGCTGGAGCGTAGAGATCCCAACTACGCCGGACGTGGGCCGAGTGAGAGCGCGGCCTAGAACCTAGGCGTCTGGGCCGGGCGCCGCATGCTGGCGCAGATTTGCGCTGGCTTAGGGAAGTTAGTTCTCAGCGATGGGTGAGATTTGTCGGATGAAAATCCACTGGAGAGGGGCCTTAAATAAACAAAACCCCGCGTCCGCTTGACATGGCTCCATCATGCCAGCGTTGGATTTTAGTAAATCCGGCTTGGAAAGTATGGCAAGTTGCGCGTGACAAGCAGCTTGACAACTAGCAGCAAGTATGGTAACATCACAGCATAGTGAATGGTTGACGGTATGCGGCCAAGCAACCAACCATTCATCACTAACACGGCTCACCATAGCTAGCACGCTGGCGCGTATGCCGATTGATCGACCGTCAATCGACAAGCCATAATCGCGCCACCAAGCTTCAATGTAGCTAGCCGCATAGCACAATATACATATGATGTGTATTATATGGCTCGTGAAAGGGGCCATATGCCGTACATTACCGTGAACGATGGACCATTGAATGATGAATGATATCTAACCGGGCCATATAATACACATCATATGTGCATGCAATCAATCCAGCGCCCATAAGCAAAGGACTGGTGAGGTATGATTGGTTCTGATGTTATGAGCGCGCTGTTGGCTGAGAAGGTAAAAAAGGAAAGTGCAAATCCAAAAAAGCGTTACATACCGTTTTTGTTGGATGAATGGGCTGACAGGATTGAAAAGCCCATGGGCCGGAAGTTACAGCCAGATGAAGCCAAGGAGATGATTTGTAATTTGTTGAAAAACTTGGCTGATGGGACTTGGGTGTTGGATACTAAACCCACTCGTTAGGTTAGGTGCCGCTGGCAAATAATTTTAACCAATGGGCGTTGGGTTGATTGCATTCTGAGTGCATGGAGTAGAGTAAAGTCTCGCTGTTGATTATTTTTGACGTGGAAGCGGACTTCGTTGATTTTGTTATGTAATTGTTGTGGATTGCGCTGTGGACAACTGACTTCCACGTGACTTCCACGTGACTTCCACATTTTAAGTCATTGATTATCAAGTGAATTCTCGATTTTGCCACTTCCACATATACCCTTGATACACTGCGTATATGGTGAGGTCTCATTGATTGGTTATTTATAACTCATTGATTATATTATACTATCTCATATATATTATATATCATATATATATGAGATCTATGACAGTTGCTTAAAACCCTGTGGCAAAATGCCACACCACCATTTCAAGGCCATATGATCTCACACCAAAACTGAGAACTGTCAAACATATCAACAGCTTACGCCGTGGAAGTGGCTTGGAAGTGGCGTGGAAGCCGTGTGGAAGCGTGCGGAAGCGAACGCCGAGGCCTCACACTCGCGCTAGCTAGCGCAAATCTGCGCTAGCTCACGCCCGGCACCATCCCGCTTTCCACCGCCAGCAAAAAGCGCCGGGCCGCCGGAAACAAGCCATCGGCTCACGCTCGCGTGACATCGAGATTTAACATTAACCATTCATTGGAAGGAGGTGATCAATTCATGACTGTCCAATGTGCTTGGTGTGGATTGATTATGCACAGCGACAATAACGGCCCACTCGACAACGGGCCGATCTCACATGGGATTTGTGAATCCTGTATCCCTACCGTTTGCAGCGTACTTGAAGAGCGTACTGGTGGAGATAAACCCCAACAAAAGGACCCAACATGGAACTAACAATGCCCCGTGTGTGGTTGGTGGGTTACGTGTTACTGTGGCTGCTCACGGCCTGGCTGTGGCTGGCTACGCCACCAGTGATGATGGATGACCCCGAGCTTGATTTTAGCGACACCGGCGTAGGGTGTGTGGATGATTGTTTAGACCCGGCTGATGAATAATCTATGATGGGCGCTCCCGGTATGGGATTTGGCTACCTTGAACTGTCCGGGTAACAAAACAGATAAAACGTAGCACGCAATGAGCGCAAGCGAAGCAGCGTAAAAAGCGTTGTTTGGCTTGCGCTTTTGCGCGTAGTGCAACGCTTGCCCTTTGATTCAAAGCCGTGCTATATAATGATATATGCGTTGCGCCACGATCAAATGTGCACGTTTTATCACTGTAGCAAAATGCTACACAATGTAGCATTTTGCCACCTTGACAATACGTATTTACTATGATACCATTACGTCATACTCAATGCCAGTTGATTGCATCTAATAATGCAGTCCTATACATTAAAGGAGGTGATCTATGTGAATTTATATGAAATCCTCGCCGTGAAACGCCCACCGCCTCAACAAGCGTGTGGGCGTTTTACTGATGAGTTGGTTTGTTCTTGGTGCGGTTCATTGACTGTAATGAAAAACGGCTCTCGCATATGCGTAAAGCCGCACTTTTTTAGACGAAAGCAAAATGAACCGAGCCAACCTGCGTTGCATGTGAACGAATATTGGGATGAAGGGGAGTCTTTAATATAAAATGAGCAACTTGGACCTAGACGAAGTAATTTCAACAGTCAAAGCGGCTGGGTCCAAGCCGCGCCCTATCACCCCCTTCGGCCAGCGTGCGCCTCGCAATATGCCTAAATTGATCCATGACACAAACCCTAGCGAATCCAACAACAAACGATTCGCTCGGGTCGTCCGGCTTCAATGCTCTGCATGTGGCGCACAATGGTCCGCGTGTTATGAAGGTCCCGACATAAGGCATCGTGAAGACTTAATCTGCTTCCGTTGTGATAAACGATGAAAAGGACAAATCCATGTCAGACACAACCTTGTCAATACAAGCTCTGCTTGAGACCATCAAGACAGAAAACGCGCTTGTTTATGCCAAGCCGACCCACCGCGGGGCGTGTAAACATTGTGGATGTTTTCTGTCATTAAACCGCGAACAACCCACAGCGTTCCATCGTAAAAACTCAAAAGGTTTGATAGAGTTTGTGGTCATCTATCACGGCAAATCCTACTGCCGCGCGTGCCATAAGTTCCAGGTGTTATAATGGCACTGATAGATGAGGGGTTTGGTAGACATCTCACCCCAGACGAGCTGCGCAGAACCAGGGTGCTAAAGCCTTATGTGTTTTTAGACACAAAAGTAATCGACCGGCTTGAGACAAACATGGGCAAGGTTTTAACGAATAAAGAAATAGAACAACTAATAACCCGCTTGTTGAATAAGCTGGCAAGTGGTGAATGGGTGATTAAAGAAGTTAGGTGATACTATGGACGAAGAGACCAAAGCTGCTTTAGACAGCATAATTGGCCACAAAGCCTCGCGCCGCCGTGCAAGCGGTATGGAATCCAGTTATACAGAACGTGCCAAGGCTCACAAAGAAGCTCTTTATGCTGCGGCCCCGCCAAGCGCGCCCCCTGAGGTTCATACCGTATACAACAGTGTATATAATGCCCCAACAGCCGCAAGTATCGTCGAACCTGCGGTGTTGTCAATCAACACCTCCAAAGCCTGTGTCATACTGCGAGCGGCTTACACATTAGATGTATTAAAAGACCTCTCCGCGTTGTATCATCAAAAGAATATCTTTTGGGACACAACCAACCAAGTGTTTGAGATTTCGCCGAACATTTTGGCCAAGGTCAAAGATGTTCTCAAAAAGCACTATCCCGGCGTGAACGTGCTCGGCCTACAAAAGCAAGTCCAAGCCACTAAGTTTGACAAACTAATGGCGTGCTTAGACAACGAGGACAAAAAGCGCATCTATTCAATGCTAGCGCGCAAATACCACCCAGACATGGTCGGCGGAAACAAAGACACCATGACGCTGATTAATCTGGTGTTTAAAGGGGGTGATTGATAATGGAAGCTCCGCTCACAGCAAGAGAAATTGCCCTAATAGAACAAATGGGCACAATGCGCCATTTAGTGGACCTCCAAAACGACATTATATTATGTCTAGTGGTCCGGCTCGGTGGCGCGGCTAAGATAGACAATCGAGATCGAGACTACCATATCAAAACATACACCCTTGAAAAAACCGTTAGAACCGACGATCTAACGGCTGACATCAATATCAACGCCCGGCTCAAGTGAGGACAAAATGGACAAATCACTAGAACCAACAAAAAACATTGAATCCAAACCCATCGATGAACTCGGCAGTTTGGATGATCAATTTGAAGATCTCCTCAATGCCACAGCCCACCTCCACCGCGACATGCAACGGTTTGCATTGTGCGTAGATGCGACATCTTCAATGGGCCATGTTTGGTCCCGCGCTAAAAGCGCCCTCAAAAGCGCGGTGGATTATATTCAAGAAAACTCCAACTGTCCAGTGCAGATCAAAGTTGTCGCTTATCGTGACAAGGATTATGATAAACAATATGTAGAAGCCTCCGAATGGTCCAGCGACACACGCTACCTACACAACTATATTGCCAAGATGTCCTGTCATGGCGGCGGGGATTATGAAGAATCCATCGGCCAAGGTTTTAAGCATCTCCTGCGTGATCAGCAACGCGCGAACCAGATCATCCTAATCGGTGATGCCACCGGCAAAGGCGACGACACAGGCTACACTGAAGCGCAGGCTTTTGGGCAACAAGAATGCCCAATCTATGCGCTCTACACCAACGACGAGCCCCGCTTAGTCACAGCGTTTGAGCGAATCGCCCGGCTCTCAGGCGGCAAAGCGTTTTTGTTGGATGCAGAAGCCAATCTAAAAGACATCTTCACAGTTTTGATAGCATCCAACAAACGCTTAAAGATCACCTATCAAGCAACATCCATCGAAGGCCGCCGCATGGCGGATGCGTTGAAGTAAAGGAGAATTGAAATGGATCTAGAAGCTATCAAGCAGCAGATTGAGATCCTACGCCAACGGCGGCTGGCGCTACCCGAGATTCGTGACTACAAACCACAATCTCGAGCCAAGGCCAAAGTCGAACCTATCCCAGACGCCAAGCCGGCCGAAGAAATCTTCGCGGGGTTGTTCACGACCGAGGAGTCGTCCAATGACAATAAATGAACAATTCAACCAGATCATATCCCAAGCAGTTAAAGATCTAGACCTCGGCAAGGATTCCAAACTGGTGGTTATGAAAGCTGTCCGCGACACTATACAGGTGTGTCTGGACAATTTCAAGCCAGCAAATCCACAAATGAAAGGAGGTGAATCCTAAATGGCGTTAGCAGATGTATTGGGCGAAGTCAGCGCAGAGAAAAAGGAAAAGAAAGCTGCGGACAAGAAGTACGTTACCTTTACCATCGAAGAGTGGCGCGCACTCGAAGCGAAGCAGGGTAAAGAGATCAACCCGATGGATGTCAAGAAGATCATCATTGGCATCTTTGAAGGTCGGTTCAACGTGTCCGTGGTCAAGCCAAAGACGGCCTAGCAAATAGCTAGATCTTCAATGGGAGGGCTGTGCTGGAGCAGGTCTTGAGCGGGCCGGCTCCAGCATATGCTTTTGCTAGCGCAATTTTGCGCTAGCTAGCAAGGAGCATCCAATGGCAATAATCAAAGGAAGCGATTGGGGCGGATCCCGCCTAGCAACCGCTCAAACATGTAAACAGAAATACTTCAACCGTTATGTGCGGCAGCATCCCACCACCGATACAATACAAGGGATCATCCGTATCGAAGGTAGCTATGCTGCTATTAAGGGAACACTCCTACACAAATGTCTCCAAGTGTATTATCAACAGATCATTGACAACCCGCTTGGAGACCGCTTTGAATACGGCGTCCAAGCCATCAAAGCGATGTTGGATGACATCCCGTCGTTTGTAATCCCCGAACACAAAGCGGCGTTGTTGAATGATGAGATTATCTCCGCAGCTGATCAATACTTTTCGCATTACAAAACAGAAGACCTCACTCCCTATGCCGTCGAAAAGCACGTTCAAGTACATATCAAAGACCCCCAATCCGCCGAAACCCACGTACACACAGGACTGGTTGATCTTTTGGCATCGTATCACGGGGGGTTGTTTATTGTAGACCACAAAACAACCTCGCAAACCTTTGCGTCGCTGTTTCAAAAGTATGTCCATAATCTATCCTTCAAAGGCTACAAGCGCGCTTTGGATGAACTGGACAACTCTCGGCCGGTCGGCGTGCTTATCAACGGCATCCGCTTCAAGAACAACAAAGCTCTTGAGGTTGAATTTGAGCGTGAACCTTACATGTTCACCGCTCAACAAATGGACGAATTCGACCGAACTGTGGTGAGTATTAAACGCGAGATCGAGATGTGCCAAAGCGATGACTTCTGGCCCAAATCAGCCGAGCAATGTGTCCAGCCATGGGGCACATGTGAGTATTATCCTTTGTGTAAATTCGACGATCCCGCGATGGTTAACGCACTCTACAAACCCAGCGACAGGTGACCTATGCCAACCATTGATGATTTAGATGAATTCGATGATGAGAAACCCGAACGCATCGCCGCGCATGAATGCTTCTCGTGTGGCGATGAAATTGACAAACCAATTCTATGCAAGTGTCACGAGACTATCTGTGCCGATTGCATAGAAGACCACCAGGAGGCGTGTGATGCCTAGCTATCACAAATGCGACCATTGTGGATTATTATTTAGACACCCACTCAAAAAATGCCGGTGCGGTGCATCTAATTTGTGCAATGATTGCTTAGATTCTCTACCGTCATGTTATAGAAAGGACAAACAAAATGCCTAAAATAGGCGAAACCAACCAAGCAGGCAAAAAGCTCACCATTCTAGGCTACGGTGATGCTATGTCTGGCAAGACCACGTTTATCAAGTCCATCCGTAAAGTGTTCAAAGGCCCGGCTTATATATTTAATTACGACATGGAGGATAATCTCCTGCCATTGATGGGCGATCCAGCATCCAACGACATTGAATACGATCAATACGACAACAGCAAGGGGTATGATAATCTTGTACGCAAGATCGTCGAGCTACGCCGGTCCTGCCCATACAAAGTGATCGTTCTCGAAAACCTCAACCGTATGTATAAACACACCTTTGATCAAGTAATGGTCTTGGCCAACCGAACCGAAGAGCAAGGTTCACGCCTCCAAGAATGGGGCAACACCAACAAAAAGGTCTTTGATCGCGTCAAAGAAATCCTCGACATCGACGGTCCAGAATGCATCTACATCACCACCCATCAGTGTCTAGACAAAGACGAAATGTCCGGCAAGATCGTCGGCCAAATCCTCATTCCCGGCCGGCAGTTGCCAGAAGAAATCCCGCCAATGTTCAACCTCAACCTTCACTTCTCGCTGGTCCAAGTCCCAACCAAAGCCCCCGAATACTACGTCTACACCAAACACGACGGGACATGGAAAGCCGGGGACAAAACCGGCACGTTGGATTTTCGTGAGAAGGCGGACTTTGTAGAACTCTGGAAAAAAATCGGCCCGCGTTTTCGCGCGGTAGCTACACCGGCTGCTGCCCCGGTCCTAGCTCAACTACCAATGGCAGCCAAGGAGGAGTAGTTATATGCAGATCGATGCAGATCTCAACGAAGTAAAAGACATCGAAGCGTTGCCGCTCGGTGTCTACAGCGCCGTGATCTTGGTCGAACCCAAGCTCATTGCCAGCAAGGAAAAGAAAACACCTGGCATTGAGTTTGAGTTTACCTTTACAGACCCCGGCACGGAGATCGCTCCCGGCGTAGCGCGCACCATGCGGCATACGGTCTGGAAGAGCGAGAAGTTTGGATGGCAGCATCCGGGCATGAAAGAAGTCTGCGAAGCCTGTGGCGTATCAATGACGCGCCCCGACACTGTTGAGTTTGTCAATGCAACTCTTCATGTGTCGATCTCATGCGAGGCATACAAAGACAAACGCTCCGGTGAAGATCGGCTGCGCAACAAGATCGAATACTTGTTAAAGAAATAAAGGAGGCTTGAGCATGGCGAGGACAAAACTCCACGGCAACACCCATGTTGTTATGGACTTGTCCTCGCTGTCTCGGCAACGCTGGAAACAACTTTGTCTATATGCCATCGGTTTGTGTACAAAGTGTGGGCGTAGACTGCGCAACCACACCCAACATTGTGAGCCGTGCGCCAAACGGCACGGCAAGTACCGACTAAAACAATACTGGCGAGATAAACTAAAAGACCACCCCGACACACCTTTACCGGAGCATCTTCAATGACCAAACAACAAAATCAAGTGTTACAATTCATGCGGGCGTTTGAGCAGCACCTTGAAGTCACGCCTAAGTGTATACCCTACGCCGAAGGCAAACTGCGCAAGCTATTGGTTATCGAAGAATGCTCCGAGCTTGTCGCTGCTATTGAAGACAACGATCTAGTAGCCATCGCAGACGCTTGCGCTGATATATTATATGTCGTGCTTGGCACTGCTAATGCCTATGGGTTTGATCTTGAGCCGGTGTTTGATGAAGTCCATCGTTCTAATATGTCCAAGGTCGGCGGAAAGAAAGACCCCAACGGCAAAATAATTAAGCCGCCAACCTATAGCCCGGCCGACATCGCGCCATTGTTGAGGGGATGGTAGCGCACAACTTTTTTAAAAGGTGATCCCATGAAGAAATACAGAAAGAAACCTGTCGTCATTGAGGCGGTACAACTACGATGGGACACATGGGATGAGATGTGTGAGCACGCTGGAGTAGGGAAGCTGGAGGATGGTAGACCGCAAGGTAGGCAAGATGGTGAAAAGATCGGGCTGGAGATCCCGACACTAGAAGGCGTGATGTATGCCAGTGAAGGTGACTGGATCATCAAGGGAGTCAAAGGGGAACTGTACCCATGCAAGCCTGATATTTTCGAGGCGACCTATGAAGAGGTCCCCAATGACTAACTTCCTGGCCATAGGACTTCTCCCTATACTCGCTGCGGCTGCACGACCAAACAGCCATGGTACGCCAAAATGGCTGAGCGCAATCCTGATTGTGTGGCACTGGTACAGCATATGAGCTGCCAGGAATTTGTGGCTTCTTCGCTTCGCGTTAACGCGGCCATGCTCACGTGGCAACGAGTGGCGCACACAGAGGAGGAGCGCCGTATCGCACGTAATATGTATATCGAGGGATTGCAAAATCTCTCAGATGTGGGGGTGTGCCCATGAAACTCCTCATGTGCGCCGTTGTGCTGTTGGTGTGTGCAGAACAGGTGAGGGCCAAAGGTCGCTCGGTTAATGAGCAAGCTCCTGTGCTGTATGGCGCGTTGGCTGCCCCCTCACCACTTAAGCAGGTTGTTATGCCCTATGATGATTTCTTGCAGATCATCGCCAAAGTCGAACATAGCGAGAAATTGAAAAACAAAGCGATAGCCGAAAATGGCGTACTGATCAAACTGAAAGGCGAGCACGAGGGCATCATTAAAATTCAGGCTGAACAGATCGCCGCCTGTGAGCAGATCGTACAAAGTCAAGATCGGCTTAGGCTCACGGATGCCGAGATAGAGGGTGCGATTAGGCAGGAGTTGAGAAAAGAAAGGAGGTTAAGTAGGTACAAATCAGAGCTGGTGTTGATGGGGGTGGTGGCAATTGGATTGTGGGTCTTTAACTAACTAAGGAGGATGTATGGGACCTGATGGGAACATTGGATGGGCAGTTGAGCAAATGCGGCAAGGCAAGCGAGTGTGTAGGGCTAATGGATGGAATGGGAAGGGGATGTTTCTTTTTCTTGTGCCTGGTAGTCAATTTAAAGTCAATCGTCCCCCGTTGTTAGGTATCTACCCAGAAGGAACTGAGATCAATTACCAAGGGCATGTGGATATGAAAACAGCAAATGGGACGATTGTTCCATGGATCTGCTCTCAGTCTGATTTGCTGGCCACTGATTGGATAATAGCTGATTAGATCGTGGGTGATGAATTGATGGATGTGCTAGTAGGGAGCGAGGGTGCCCGAGTGGTGTTTGAATGCTGGCAAAGTGATTGCAATATGATCGATGCACGAGAGTACGAAGACGCCCAAGCTTTCCTGAAGGATTACCCATGAACAAGTATGACGCGGCATTTCTGGCGGGGCTGATCTGTCTTGCTACCACTCATTCGATTGTCGGATTGGTGATAGGAATTCTTTTAGTGTGGTTTAGTGTGGCGGAAGAGGATCAATGAAAGGGAGGGCCCGCCGATATGGGCGCTAGCAGGTTACAGTCCACCTGGTCGGGACCAACATCACCCTTCACTAGCGCGGGAAAGGTGGCCCCTCCCACAACAAAGGAACAACCATGAAACCAAAGCTTACACCAGAACAAGACGGCAAGATACTAAGCACAAACATTCGTTATTACCCCACACAAAGCGGCCTTGGTTGCTGTAGCATCACGACAGTTCTTGTGGGCGGAGCCATCGGCGACTATGCCGCGTACAGCGGCAACGGCACGCCTGGATGGGTCGCGCAGTTTGGAGACAAAATATCCTTCCGCGAAGCATCATGCCATTTTTTAGGTATCTAAGAAGAAAACTATAGGAGCTAACATGGCAGAATATCTCTACAAAGTCCGCGATGGTGACACCATACTTAGCGTCTGCCTTGCTTTTGATCTTGACTACAACGAGTTCGCAGGGTTCAACCCCGACTTCGACCAAACCGGCCATCGATATGCGGGGGAGCTGATCAAAGGCGAATACTTAATCATCGGCAATACTAATAATGTATTCGACAAACTACGGATTGAATCCAAAAGGTACCTAAAATGATGCGCTATGGAGATTGGGTTGTCCTGGCGAGCTTTTCACTTAACATCTTATCAGCCGGGCTATACGCATACCAACTCCATTGGCCTATGGTCATGTACTTCATCGGCGCGGCTCTAATCAACGGCAGTTTAATAATCATATGGCTTTATAAATAGGAGGACCCATGCACGAACTTCCTGGTGAACATGTTAACGAGGCAGGCGGCAGACAGTCTAAACTCTACTGCGAATATCGCCTACTCGACGCTGCCGCTATGCACGCCTTGACATGCGTTCTTCATCGCGGCAAAAAGTACGGGATCGACAACTGGCGTTTGATCCCCACGCATGAACATCTAAACCACGCCATGAACCATATCATGTCACATATTGATTACGCCCGGCTGCGTGGTATAGAAGAATCCAAATCAAAGGCTTTAGCGCCCTCGTTTTGCGGACGTGCTGCCGAAGATGACCTTGCCCATGCATTTTGCCGATTAATGTTTGCATTAGCCAAGGAGATTGAAAACTATGGAATCCACCCCGAGCACTCAGACCCGGCCCATCACGAACCTAAAACCCCACCCACAGAACCTATCAATCTACGATGCAGTGGATCCGACATCCCAGAACTTCAAACAACTAGTGGACTCCATCAAAGAGAACGGCATACTCCAGCCGATAGTGATACGTCCGGACGGCACGATCTTGAGCGGGCATCGCAGACAACAAGCCGCGATGTTACTGGGGCTGGACCAAGTACCTGTAACGGTTATTGAAGACGGCGATGATCGTCTGTTGATTGTTGAATACAACCGTTACAGACAAAAAACCTTGAGCGAAACTATGCGCGAGGCCGAACTCGTTGTTGCTGTCCTAAGCGAACAAGCCGCGCTCCGTGTGGGCCGGGCCGGCCTAGCGCGAGACGCTGACATTGAAGGCAAAGGCAAAACATCTAAGTTTGCAAGCGAGACTGTCGGCATGAAGCCGCGCAATTTCGAGAAAGCACGAGCGATCTATGTGGCCGCACAAACCAACGAGAACGCCAAGGCCAAACTTGCCAAGGTTGACGCTGGCGAAATGTCCATCCACGCAGCCTACAAAGCCATCCGAAAACTCGACGAACCCGCCCCCGTTGGAGACGAAATCCCTGACATCATCCGCTTTTACACTTGCTGGCAGTTTAGTGAGAACGATCCGCGGTTTGGCATACCGCATCCTGGTAGAATCCCTGGCCAGATTCCTGCTAATATTATTTACTATTACACCCGGCCGGGCGATCTCGTGGTTGACCCAATGGCTGGTGGAGGAAGCACACTGGATGCGGCGGAGTTCTTGGGCCGCAGATGTCTTGGCTATGATGTTGCGCCGCGTCGTCCTGACATCCAGCAACATGATATATCTACAGGTTTTCCTGCCGAAGCAAAAGGGGCCCAGTTAATATTCATGGACCCGCCGTATTGGAACATGAAAGATGAAGGCTACAGCGATGCATCCAGCTCGCGCATGTCGCTTGAAGACTTTAAGCAATGGTACAGAAAGCTTCTATCCAGCGCAGCAGACACCATATGCAATGGCGGGTTTGTCGCTCTCATAATCATGAATCAATACTATCGGTTGCCAGAAGACTTTGAGTTTGGATACATTGATTGGGGGTTTGAGACCTACCTCAACATGCGCACGGCGGGTTTGTATCCATGGTCACGAATTGCTGTGGTTCAACCCACCAGCCAATACACCGGCTTCGATGTTGATGCCGCCAAAAAAGGTAAGTTCTTGCTTCCCAACCTGGCTGATATTATAATCATGAGGAGGATGCACTAATGCCACGCGCTGATTGGAGACTAAACCAATGCAAAGGCAGCAAAATGTCCGCAGACAATTTGCTGCAACGAGAAGTGTTCCACAGCAACCATGCGCTGTGCCCAGTCTGCGGCAGAAGCTGTGTAATCAAACGCGGCAGGTTGATTGAACACAAAGCAAAGGAGGCCAATGAACCCAAGGGTAAAAATCCACATAAACAACTCGGCGCCGTTCTCACGAGACCATCAAAGGCTAAAAATCCAACTAATGAACGGCCACACTCTAGCAACAGCAAAGCGCGTGCATCTAAAAGGTTCGTGGATTTTACGGCAATATAACAACCCCGTCCCATGTGGTGAATACACCGTGTTATATGCGGCAGATGAACAATCAACCTACACCATTGAAAGCTAGCGCAAAATTGCGCTAGCTAACGAGGCACAACATGCAAGCCTATCTAATCGGCGCTTGTTTTGGATTCATCCTCGGACTGTTAGCTTGTGATCTATCCCCTGCCTGGGACTACATGCAACAGCGTGATCGGGATATGTATGATGCTGACATAGCCATCCAACGCCAACGTCAGCAAACACTAGAGCGGCAGCAGATGTTAGATCAAATGTATCCACAACAAAGGAGGAACCCATGTTGAACAAGTATTGGATCTTCGCATGTGTCATGTCATTTGCAAGTGGGTTGTGTTTAGGTCTAGCGGTATGGACCAGCTACAAAGGTGTATGTAAATCCTACGACGTTGAAGCAACACAACAAACCGTTGAGATCTGCACACGCACTACGAGGAAATAATATGTTAAAAGTAGGCCATCCTAGTTACAAACAACTAGAGCGCAGGCTAAAAGACGCCATGCGCGCAAATGCTACGGCGCAAGAACTAATCGGCATTTTAACGAAAGACATCAAGCGATTGGAGCAGCAATGTCAAACACTAAACCAAACACTTGCGACCCTTGTGGATCATCCTCCATCAACGCAGGCTTTGCCGCCGGTGAAGGACCCACTCCTGCAGACATCATGTTCGTCGGGGAAGCGTTAGGTGAAACCGAAGCCAACGAAGGCCGTCCATTCAGGGGCGGCACCGGCAAAATGCTCCGCATGATGATGCACCAAGCTGGGCTAAAACCCCATGAATACTACATCACCAACATCGTCAAGTGCCGACCACCCAAAAACCGCACACCCACCAACGACGAAATTGCAACATGCACAAGAACATATCTCCAAGCAGAGCTTAACGTGGTCCGGCCCAAAGTCATTGTTCCTGTGGGAGATGTTGCTGCTAAGTTTTTTCTTGGTCCTTCTGTGGGCGGCATACAGACAATCCGGGGTTATGTATTTGATCATTCTAGTGGGGCTATTGTTATTCCTGTTGTGCATCCTTCCTTTGTTGCTCGCGGTAACAGGGAGTTTTGGGCCATTACTGTGAACGACATACGCAAAGCCCGGCTGGCAAGCAAAGGCCTACTACCCAAGCCGCCGGTCCCTAAGTTTAATCTATTCCCCACCGTCTCAGACGTACGCGAAGTTTGTCAGATGATCCTATCACGCAACTTGAAATTTGCCTTTGACCTCGAAACCGTTGGCTACCGCGAGAAGCTAAACATCATGTGTTGCGGCATAGCATGGTCTGCCAACGATGCATTGTGCGTGCCGTTTCTAAAACGGGGCGGTGTAGAATACTGGTGTCACCCCGACGACGAGGCCGAGGCTTGGTATTGGCTAAACCAACTGTGGTTATCTGATTGCATCAAAATCGGCCAGAATATATTCACATTCGACATCCCGGTATTGATGCAGCACGGCGTGGTGTTTAAACCGTTCACGGCCCGTGACACGCTCATCCGTCACCATTGCATCGGACTGGAATTGCCACATTCATTGGCGTTCTTGACCAGCGTATACACTCGATTGCCGCATTATAAACTAGATGTCAAAAAAGCCGGTGGCATGTTGTGGGCACCAGACGAAATCATGCGCCGATATAACTGCTATGACTGCATTGCAACTTACCAAGTGGATAAATTACTCACCCAAGAAATGTTAGAGTTTGGCATACTTGATGATAAGGAGATAGCATAGTAATGGCATACTATGAATCCGTAGTCCGTCCACTCCAATGGTGTGTAATGGACATTCAAAATGCGGGCATGTATATCGACCAGCCGCAGTTGTTGGCTTATCAATCCCTAGCCGAACAACAACTCGCAACCGCGCGAGATGAATGGCAACGATTGCTGGGGAGAAAGTTCAATCCCAACTCCTCGGCCCAAGTGCTTGATTTGTTTGAACAGGAGTTTCGCATCCCTCTCCGCGACAAACACAACGACCGAACCGCGGATGTCTTGGCGCTTCTCAAAACCACCATCCAACACCCCACGCTTTCCATCGTCGAAGAGATCCTCAACTACCGCGAAATAGTCAAAGACCTAGGCACCTATCTCCAACCCGACATATGGCCCGACGGTCGGGTGCGCACTAGCTTTCGTCTCTACGGCACCTTGACATGGCGCTTGTCAAGCCGAGAGCCTAATCTACAAAACATCCCACGCGAGGAGCGACATGGAATCTACATCAAAAACATCTACTCCGCACCGCCCGGCCGCGCGCTTGGCGAGGTTGACTACTCGGCTCTTGAAGACCGGATCCCGGCGTATGCTTCTAGCTGTTCTAAACTCATCCGAATGTTTGAAAACAACGAAGACACTCATACGCATAGAGCGCGGGTTATCTATGGCTGCCAAGACATCTCTAAAAAACAACGGAACTTTTCCAAACGTCTGCGATACAGCCGAGGCTATGGTGCTGCTGTACTTACTGTATGTGAAAAGCTTCTCGAAGACTCGCATGAATGGCATCCTCCTGAAGAAATCAGCCCCATGCTACGTAAGCTCGACGCCGACATGCCTGAGATCATCGACTGGCACAACTGGTGCTGGGCTGAAAGCGAGCGCACTGGGATCAGCACGGACGGATTTGGGATTCCGCGCGTATTGTTTGAGCCGCCTGGCCAGCGGCGGCAGGTTGCATATAGCGATCCTACCCAAAGGACGGCCAGCGGGATAATGAACCGCTCGATGGTGAGATACTACGATGCCAAACGCCGAGGGCACTTTAGAGATGATACGTTCTTGGTTTGTCAAGTCCACGACTCATTGATGATGGAAGCCCATGAGGACCACATTGAATCTGAGCTTATAAAACTCAAAGAATTAATGGAAGTCCCCGTGGACATATTCAGCCAGAAACAAGTTCTATTTCCTTGCGAAGCTAAGTGGGGTAAACCATGGGCAAGCATGAAAAAATTATAGACATCACCTTAGGGCTAGGTGTGGTCCTAGGTCCTCATGCTGTGGGTGCTTATGACGGCATGCGGCTGGTCGCAAACCACATATACAATCGAGAAGTGGCTTTGAAAAAAATAATAATGCATCTAATGCACACATTAGACAGTAACAATACACTTATTAACAACGAGCGTTTAGGCCGTTATGATCCATCTAAACTAACCATCTTAGGTGAAGTCAATTTTCTGCGCATAATCATTGAGGACTAAATGGAAACCCCAATAGACATCGTAGCAAAAAGAAACGCGGAGCTGTTGGAGATCTTATCCCACATCACTCCCGAATCCCCAGAAGCTATAAAACAAGAAGTGTTTAATTTTATCAGAAAGTTTTGGGCCGACGTAGGCGAGCAGCTAGAGATCAAAGACAAAGTCTGCGAAGCCCTGAAGCTCACGCATCAACAGTTTAATCTTTTGCTCCTCAACCCCGAGATCGTATTCGGCAGCGAGGCGCTCTCGCGCAACATCAAAAACGGCTGGTTGAAGGATTACCTCTACTACACCGCCGGCCACGAGGCCCCTGAGGATTTCCATACATGGGTAGGTCTAACCATCATCGGCGCAGTTATCCGCAGAAAGGCTTGGTTTGATAATGTCTTTTACAATCTCTATCCAAACCTCTACACAATCCTTGTCGCTCCACCTGGAATCGGAAAAAAAACAACCGCTATTAACATCGGCGTGGGTATCCTGCGCGCTGCAGATCCTGCTTGCAGAATCGTCGCTGAAAAAGTCACATCTGAAGCTCTCGCAAAAACACTCTCAAAGCCTACCGAGTATGCCAAAGAATCCGGAGGACTTAAACTCGATGTGTCTGCAGAGGGCCTATTGGTTGCTCCTGAGCTTACCGTGTTTCTCGGCCGAGAGCAATACAACGAAGGACTTATCATGTTCCTCACGCGGCTTTACGACTGTGCGGACATCCAAGAAATCGAAACGGTCTCGCGTGGAAAAGAAAAACTCCTAAACGTCTGTGTTAGCATGTTAGGCGCTACGACGCCAAGCGAGATCAACAACGCTATTGGCAGAAGCGCCAAAGGTTCCGGCTTTATGTCGCGCTTGAATATTATCCAAAAAGAAACCTCCACGCGAATCGTGCCTTTTGCGGTGAAGCCTGATCCAACTGTCAAGGAAATGCTCATTAATGGTTTATTTAAAATCGCGGATACTACAAAAGGAGAATTCCGTTTTATTGAACGCGCACGAGAATGGTATATTGACTATTATAAACATCACAAGTATGCAATCCAATCAAGCCGTAAGCCGACAGACAACATCGAACGGCAGCCTGACCAGCTTATCAAAATCGCTATGTGTATGTCGGCCTGTGAACGTGAAGATATGGCAATCAGCGAAGACATTCTACAACGCAGCTTTAACCTTTTAGCCATCGCCGCCAAAAACAACGGCGAGACCATGCGCATGATCGATGCCACTGAACGCGGCAAGCTCACGCAAAAGGTTCTATCTGTTGTGCGAGAACAAGGAGGTGTAGTCCAACGAGCAACGCTTGTCAAACATGTCTATCGCATTGGCATGACAAGCAAAGAACTAGACGTGATAATGGAAACCCTCAAAGACGGCGACATTGTGCATTCTTTCATATCCAACCGCAAAAAATATTATCGGCTTACATCATTGGAGGATCCAGAATGAAACTCAAACTAAACCATTTCAACGCTACAGCTAAGTTGGCAGGGTTCCGGGACATAGAACACATGCTAACAGAACGCTACATCACACAGCGCATGAGCCAAGACGCTTTGGCTGATGAGCTTGAGATCGGCATTACCATGCTCCGCACTATGCTCAAACATTTCGACATCAAAAAACCCGAGATCCCCATCCCCCTAAAATACGAAGACGCCCGGCGCATGGGGCCAGATGCACTGGCCGCCATGCTTGGTGTATCCCGCGCAACCGCTTGGCGTTGGAAGCGTAAAATTATGGCTCTGCACTCTGACCGCGAAGCAACCGAGGTAATGCGTGCTCTTGGCGTTGACGAAGCGTGAGGGTTTCACGGCGATGTTCCGCTTTCAACCTGCGATTTGTGCCGCCGAGTTCTTGAAACCTATGCTTATCATCAGCCGTCGCAGAGCCTTTGTAGATTCGTCTCGTCAACTGCCGCAACTCACTTTCATTGGAGTCTTTTAATGTATTTAGATACTCATAATCTCTCAATGCTTTTACCTCTGCTGGGCTCTGGAAGCCTGCTCCTCGCATCCATCGTGCTGCTGCACCTGGGCGTAATTCGACCAGTGGCTTATCATAACGACCTACGACCACTCCTGGCTTTGTGCTTACTGCTAGTGCATTCTTTAACGATGTCGGCACCAAGTCTTTTATTGCCTCACCGTGCTCCCCATTCAGAACGTCTGCAAGCGTTTGACCATATGTATTCCACACCGGCCCAAGCCAATCTTTGGTTTGATTCGGAAAAACATCTGGCAGGCCCGCCTTTCTCGATAAATCAACATCAAACGGTTCCGGGCCAAGACTTGCAATGCCGGTCATCGTACCTTCACCTAGATGCTTATACCCCCACTGGATCGGGCTTACACCCGTATAGCTCGTTGCCAACTTATCGACCTCTTCACTACCAGGAATCGCGCCAATTATACCACCCGCCCCCAGGCTGGCTAACATATACCGCACTATTACGCCTGTGTCTTTCGATTGAAACGCGCTGAGCATGTTTTGGAGCATCACGATTGGATAGGTCTTAAACATCCCAATCGATCCGCCCACATTGCCGGTAAACGCCTGAGGTTTACCGGCTTTGCTGTACCGCCCGACCGTCTCACTCACAAAATGACTAGCCACCCGCATAGCTTGGTCATCTGGCAAACCATGATCCAGCGCCATGCGGTATCTTGCAATCGCCGCTACGCCACGCACAAACTCTTCAGTTTGTTTTCCAAGCACCATGATGGCATCTTCAGCGGTCCACTTGCCAATGTGTGCTTTGACTGTGGGGTGGATCTCTGACATCTGCTGAATATCAATCACATTGTTATGGGCAAGCTTTTGCCGCAAGGCTTTGTTGTTGAAAAACTCTTTAACTCCAAGGCTTAGATACTTCTCACTCCCAAACGTCCCACCTAAACCTTTCGCATCCCGCTGCAACATCGGCCAAACATGCCTGGATAATGAATCCAAATTCACCAATGCCCAACTCACATTACCAAACCCCAAAGATTTATAAGTAATCCAATTCCTGGCCGTCTTAATGGCCCCGCCAGCCTGAACCGGGTCAATATATTTCCCAATTGAGGTTTGCCTAATCAAAGCATTAAGCTTGATCTGATCCCAAGTCGGCTTACCAAGCACGCGATCTACATACCCATCCAACCATTTAAACTGCGCTTCGCTGAGATTGGTGCCTTCATCTTTCATGACCTTCTCAACCGCATCGCGGAACTTTCTACCCTCAACCGCCTTGGCCGCTTGATGGAAATAACTATACAACACACGTTCGAGGCCTTCAGTTTCATAGCCTTCTGCATCCCCGCGCTCTAACAAATGCCGCGCGAAGTCTTTATAGCTTTTGCTTGGATGAAACAGCGCATCCATTTCTTCTTTTGTCAAGCTGCCCATTTTATCCAGCTTAGCTTTTATGTTGCCGACTTCTTTGGCGTCTCTAATCCCTCGATGCCCCAGATAATCAGGATCAGTAAAAAACCTTGCTTCAATTTTTGCGCTGGGGTTTTCCTTTTTTAATTTCCACATTGTAGGCGCCGCTTCGTGGAGTGTCGAGAACGAAGACCCTAGCGTGCGGTCTGCCTTGGTCGGCACATACTTTTTGCCGTCTACGAACAACTCAAGTTCTCCATTCCAAACCCGTGGGATATAACCTTTAAGTCTATCCACATCCGCACCGATTTCCTTTAACCACCCTGCCGCGGTGTCTAATGCATCTCTAACCCCTCGTACCATTCTAGCTTGAGTGTCTGTCAACCCATTTCGCACAAGCTCTTCGTGCGAAAAGTCCGCACCCATCTTATCCAACACCACCAAAGCGTCATTGGCTTTTTGTCTATCCGCCGCGCTACCGGTAAAATACTCCAACGCCTGGGTGTCTTTGTATGTTCCATCCGCCTGCAACTTGTGAAACAAATCATTCACGCGCTTTAGTTTAAGATCCTCAAAATCAATCGCGCCTTTGGTCACTGCATCTCCAGCCTTATTCCCACGCATGGCAAATTGTGGTGTAGACAACCCTGCCTCGCGTGTTACCATATTGAGGATCTTCTCTCTATGCGGAGAGTTTTTGACCTCTACACCCTCAGGCACACCGCGCAGTTTTTCTTTGATCTTTTCATAAAAAGGTGTTGGGTCTACGCCAGAATACAACCTAAACCCTTTGCCCTCGTTCTTTGCATTCAAAGCATTCACTAATTGTTCGCGGTCGCCTCTTGCTATAGTGTCTCCTGTCACAGGGTCTTTTATATTATATGATTTCTCGCCGGGAAAAGGCTCTTTCTCTTCGAGCTTGTAACCCATGTCTTTGATGTGATCTTCAAGCCTTACGTTCTTTATCGGCGGCTTAGCTAGCGCAAGTTTGCGCTCGCTTGCGTTTTGTGCCGCAGGTGATGGAGGAGGACTATCCACCCCCTGCGGCTTCCCTGCTTGAGCGGAGTGGGGCGCCTTGGCAGGAACCATAGGCGTAGCTCCAACCTCACCCTCAACGGCAGCGATTGGAGCTTCACCTTTTTTTGGTTTTACCTTGATGTCTTTGGCAGATTTCTTACCGCTTATCACATCCCGCAACAAAGCTTCTTGGCCGGCTTTTTCTGCCTCGCTATCAATCTGTTTCGCCACATCAATAATTTTGTTTGGCGGAATAGACTTGATCTGTTGCGGCGTCAACGGCTGGACCGTTGATTGAGGCGGTGTTTGTGTGGGCTTCTCTACCACAGATGGCGCAGCAGGCGCACCAGATTGCACAGGTGCAGCCACAGGCGCTGCCATCTTGGGAGGCTCTTGTCTAAGCAACTGCTGTACTGGTGTTGCTGGAGGGCTTGTGCTAACAGGCGCAGCCGCAGCTTGGACAGGTCGCGTCTGGACATTTACATCCTCCCTTACTCCTGCCGCGTTAGATGGCGGGGTGCCTCTGTTTTGCTTCCACCACAACGCGAAGCCTTTCTCGCGCGGTGTCAACGGCTCACCACTAGATGTCTTTGCTTTGATTGTATCCATCATCGATGCAAACGGCGACGGTTTGGGTTTAATCGGCGCAGGCGGCCCAGCCCTTGGGTCATGCATTTCCATGGCAGGATTATATTCCACGCCCCGGCTTGGATCCATCGCTTCGCGCGGCCCTCCAATCAAGCGCGGTAACGGCTTACCGGCAGTCTCGCGGTGACCTGCGGCATTAGGTGGCGCGTCCCAACCGGCACCATTAGGTGAGGTGCTCGGCGGTACGCCTCCGCGTTCGCTGCCGCTTGAGCCTGTTGAGCCTGCATCACTTGTTCGAGGTTTTGCGAATCTTCCAAGCAACGTGCTCAACGTGCCACCTGCCGCCATCGATGTCAAAAGCCCCTCATCGAAAACGGTCTCATCATTAGCCTTGCGCTCTATGGCATGCAGGCCGCCAGAATACCCTGCACCTTTGATAAAATCACCTACAATGTTGCCCGTAGGCGCCATCGCACGAGGCATCGGCAGCGGCACCGCCATCTGGCCTAGCGTCTCTGCAACCACCGGCCCAGTGCTTCGAGAATCAATCCCGCGTGACTTATCGTACTCGGCGACCTCTTGCTTTTGTCTATCCATCCCCCCGCGCACGAACCTTTTATTTGTCACAAGACTTTCTATAGCCCTAAACGGCGCAGATATCAGTTCATTTTTACCTTGATCTATATGCTTCAATGCGCTGATAGGATTTTTAACAGCATAATCAAATGTGTCTCCAACACCTGTAAAGAACTTCTTTAATAAGCCAGGGCCCTCAGGCTCTGCTTTGGCGGCGTCCGGCTGTGGCGGCGTCATGTACTTTTGATTGTAATGCTCCAAGTACCCAACCGGCGCATGCTCAGATGATAACATGCGCTGGATTTCTTGGTTGATCTCATCCCTCTCCCGTGCCAAAAGCGGGGTTTTGTCTACATCACTATCCAAATTCCCCGTCTTGCTGCGCTCCCGCATAGCGGCAAATTCTGCATCAATGGCCCGAAGCCTCTCATGCGCTTCGTCCATTAAATTATCCCATCGCTGTGGATCCCCAGCCATGTTGCCTCCTTGTTACTGCCCGATCATTGCACGATAACGCGGGACTCTAAAACCTAACCTTGCACCTTGCAACCCAACCGCAGATGGGTCATCCTCCATCATACCATCTGTCGGCGCAGGTGTGGGTTTTGGTCCGCCACCTGGAGGCATCCCGCTAAAGTTTGGCTTTGGTTTGCCCGGCGCAGGTCTTGTCGGCGCAGGTGCCATGCTGGTCATGCCTTCTGACTCTTGCCGCATACGCTTTGCAATAGGCAACTGCTGCTGATTGGCGGCCGGTGGACCACTAGGCGCAAGCTGCTTGCCTATCGCACCTAACCCTTCCTGCTGCAACAGCGCACCACCTGCGTCTCGCGTTGCAGACCTCGCGCGATTTTTGTGTTGCTCCCATTCGTTCATTGTGTGGTTAAGCTGGGTGTGCAACATGTAGATTTCATCTACAATTCGATCTGGCAGCACCGCAGCCTGGCCGTATTGCTCATTTAATTGACTAAGCCTGTTATATAATTCCATCGCGCGGCTTTTGTACGCCCGAGAGCTGCCCAATTCAGACTGCATTGTATCGTCATCACCTTGCAACTGCATCAACTGTTCGTAAGTCATGTTGCTCCTTTCTTATAATACACCTTCTCGTGGAGTACCCGGCATATCTGTTCCTGCTTTACTTGTCCCAAACAACTGTTGTCGCAAAGCGTCAAGGCTTTGTAGAATACTCTTGCCATAGGATGTCCTTGATGCCGCGCGGTTCTGTTCTTGTTGATCCATATACATGTCATGATACGCGCCACGTTCTGCTTGATCTTGTGCATGCAGCGCCTTTTGAAGTCTAGGGTTGTATGACATCAACCCCGCGCCAACCCCCTCCAACGCGCCGCCTCCTGCGCGCATTAAACCCGCAGCGCCACCTTGTTGGTCTTTTTCTTCAACACCTGGGCCAACACCTTTGCCCGCACCTTTAAACAACCCCAACATGTCCATATAACCCATTATAAACCTCCTAGTTAACCGCCACCTTTCATGCCTTTCGCTGACGCCGCCGCTTGTGCTACTTTGCCCGCAAAATTCAATCCCATACCTATCCCGCCAAGCATTTGATCTTGACCTGCAATCTTACGCTGGGTGTTTGTGTTGTGTAATTGGGCCGCGTAGCCTAGCTTCTGCCCGGCCATTGTCGTGCCTGCATTTGCGCGCGTTTGCATACGTGTGTTGGCGTCTGTAACATTTGCACCAATCACCGGCGCTTGGACCTGCCCAAATCTAGTATTGGCTTGTTCGGTTTCTGCCAGTCGGGCTTGATACTGGGCCAGCTTTTGCTGGACTGCTTGGTTTTGCGCCTCCAGTATATTTCGACCCAACTCTCGCTTGGTCGTTCTGGCGAGAAGCTCTCGTTGGTACATCTCCGGCTCGCTGCCCGCAACGCCTGTGCCATTGTCAGCAGAGCTGCCCTGGCTAACAATCCCGCGCCGCGTCATGTCCTCAATAATCCTGCGGTCCATATCGTTGAAATCTTCCATCAATCGTTCATAAGCCGGTCGATACGCGCGGTCCATGTAGGCTTGATCTACATTCGCCAGATCATCCCCGCGCTCACGCAGCCGGGTCATTTCATCTAAAACCCAAGCGTCCGCTTGGCCGCCTTTTTGCGCAAGCTCAGACAAAAACTGGCGTTCTTCAGGCGTAGCGTCTGTCAAAGCACGGCCAAAGTTTATGCCTTGGCTCATTTGGGCGCCTTCAAACTTATCCTGATCATTGCCGTTTTCATTGCCAAGCTTATACTTCCCTTGCACCAACGGACTCATTATCATTTGTTGATATGTGGCCATAGGTCTCCTACAGTTTAATGATATACTGCATAACTAAAAATGGGCCCATAACATTGTGGGCAGCGCCTGATCCCTCTGAGCTTGTGCTTTGTCCGGGCGCTGTGCCGTTTACCGAAGGCTGTGCGCCGCCTGCCGCGTTGTGAATAGGCGATTGAGGTGCGGTATATATATGACTGTGTGAGGGCATTTCGGCGATAGACAAAATGTGTGTCTCCTCACCACCTTTTTGACCAACCGCTCTGGATGTTAATCCAACACCTGAGCCGCCACCTAGTATAGTGCGGCCTCTTGGATCAGGCGTGATGAAATTAAAATAATCCAAATGTGTGCCTGAGCCGGTCGAGGTTATATCCAGCTCTCCTCCACCACAAGTCGTAGATATTTTGAATCTATCCGTCGTAGTCGAGATAATACAATAAACAACCGGCTCGCTTAAGCCGCCCGGCAGCGTTGTCGTGGATGTAAAATGTACCCTATCACCTACCGCTTTGCCGTGGGCTATGTGGATGATCTCATTACTGGTTGCATCTACCGTAATGGCTGCTGCTGCGCTGCCTTTATAATTAACCGTCGCAAAAATACTAACAAGCTGCGCACAGAGATTAGCATTTACACCTGCGCTGCCTGTGCAGCTTTGAGATGTACCATCTGCAATCAACCATCCAGCTGGCGCGCTGATGCCCGCATAAGGCATAAGCACCCCAGACGGCAACAGGTTATTAGCCCCGCTAAACGTCACCATATTAGAAAACGTTGTCGCGCCTTGGATTGTATTAGTGCCGCTAGAACCGCCCAGCGTAAACCCACCATTTGCTCTAGTTATTGTGAGCCAGTTGTTTTGCGAGACGCCCGCGTCACTATAAGTGCCGAGCCTAAATTGTCCGCCCACACTACAAAAAGCCCAACGCTTCAAATCCGTACCTTGATCGGTTTCATCTGCAATAAAACACGGCTGGCTAGAAGCAGATCTAACATTCGCAGTAAACCCGTCTGGATTGATCTTTGACGCCGCAATGGCCGCTGAAGCTGATAGATTTGCGTTCGATATATTCCCGTTGAATTCGGAATAGATCGTATCTGCGTCACCATTGAGATCCGTATCCTGCGGCACCATGCCATTTGTGAAACTTGTTAGGCCGTTGGACTTTGTAGGCCTTGTAATCGTGCCTCCCAACACAGGCGCAGCCGTTAACAAACAAAGCACTAAAGATAACAATACACGCATAAGACCTCCTAAATACTCGTTAACCGCCTCAAACTGGCAAACATCAAAAACCCGCCAAGCGTAAAGATTGAATCCCCCGAATAAGTCAAAGTCATGATCATAAACCGTCCATGCCCCGGCACACTCACACGTGTTTGTTTGAAGCGAGAGCTGCCCAGCCCAGACTCTCCCAAAATCCAACTACTCCCTAACACACCTTGTGAAATAGATTGTGCGTCGAAAGTCTGTGTTGCGATGTGGTTGCCAAAATCAAAATTAACAGATACAATTACGCTGCCGCTCCGTGCATCGGTGAAAAACAAAACATGCCTTAGGAGTTTAGTGAACTCTGCTACGCCTAGATCCGTTGTATATTGTATCGCCACCGGGATGTTGGCTGTGTCGTCTTTGCCGCTGGTTAGAAGTTGCTTATAAACCGTGCCGCTGTAATCTCCAAACAACAAGTCTGTCGCACCAGTCAAAGATTCTACTTCTATCCCACAAGCAAACGGCATGTTGGTGTATTGTGTCCAAGTCGGCTGCCCACGGCTATCTAAATGATAATAATCCGCGACAAGCGCAGAGTCGTTATTTGTGCTGTTGATGGAATACAAAAACAAAGCCAGGTTGTTCCGTTTATCGTGCAACGCAAACGCATTAGGTTGATTTGTGGCGGAGATCTTCTGCCATTCAGACTCCACCGACCCGCTAACATAATTATACGACACATCTCCCAACAGCGCCTGATTCTCCGTCACTGACAGCGCATGCACGCCCTTGCCGTCGGCATAATAAACATCGTTCCCGGCAGCCAATACGCCTTGGGGGGACAATGTGTGGCCGTTGGTCATATTGATAGGTGTCATTACAAAATCTGATGGGCCGGTCCCTGACAACTGAAACACCTGTTCATTACCAAACACAATAAGCCGGTCCCATAAGCTTATCAACGCGCTGTTCCCTTGACCTTTGCTGATCGGCACAGGCACAGACCCTGCGTTGCTCGGGGTTGTCCAATCTGTCTCATCACCGTTGGCTGAATAATGTAAAACCTTGTCCTTTAATATCCACACTCTATTCCGATGCGACGCCATCGCTTTGCCTTTAGGCGCGGCAGCCACCGTGCTCAACGTAGTCCCGTCATACTTCATCATATCATTGGTGCCGTCTACGCCTAGCAACACCTCTTTAAACTGTGTGTAGCTACGCCGAAGGTTTGCCGTAGCGAACGTCCCTACGCTGGTCCATGTACTACCCACCAACTTATAAAACGTATTGCCCGCATTCATGCATATCTGCTGCGTGCCGTCCGACCGGCGCAGCTCGTACATAGACCTTATCACCGCGTCCCCAGATGGCGGCGCAACCGGCGAAGAGTTGATCTTAACACGCCCCGGCCTAGTGCGCAATAAGCCGTTTTTGGATCTAATCACATTAATCGCCAGAGTGAGCTGATCGGGATGCAGCGCGTAGAGATCGCCATCTCCAAGAAACAACCCCGCGTTGTGCGTGTTCAAGCCGCCCGCAAAACTAAACACTTTATGGATAATATCCGAATAATCCGGCAGCTTGCTTTCCATCACCTGTTGCTTAATCATACAAATCCTCTAAATACGCGCTACATGTTTCAGGATCACTGCCCTGGCGAGATTCTACATCATTAATCAAGCCGGGAACCATAGAATCATATTCAGATCTCCACATCGCCGCAGAATCCCCATGTGCATTTGTGCTTTTTGAGAAACAATACCACGCGGCGTAGGCCACTAACATATGGTGATGGGCAACAGGTATCTCACTCACACTTGAAAAAGTCACATGTCCCGCTGCGCCGTTGCCTGCGATATCTGAATTAGTATACTGCGACAATCCCTCAAGTGTCACCTGTGTCGGGCTATCAATACTCTTAATCGCGGTGTAATGGGCGTCAGGACGCTGCATATAATTGGTTGTTCCTATCGTCGCTACCAAAAGCTCATCTCCCACGCGCAACTGTGTAGTACCGCCTGCAGGCACTGATACAGTATTCACTTCTTTAAACACAAAAACAGGCGTGAAACTAACATCCCTCAATGAAGGCAAGGTTTTTTCATAGATATACTCAAAATCTCTTACACTATCTGGTAATGGCCTGACCACAATGGTCCTCACCCCCAACACATCATACAAAAACTCAGACCCATTACCTACAGCATTGGAGTTCATAAACACTCTAAATTCGCTTTTGCTCAAATCCGACGCGGTGAGTCGGACGCGATCAGTAGACAGATCCGTAATCAACCTCATGCGCACAAAATCCGGCGGCATTGTGTAGTTACCCTGGCCCGACGTCCAGCGCAATGTGGATGGATCAAAATCTGCACCAAAAATCCTCAACGGTGCATCCGTCGAGCGCAAAATTCGCGTGAAATAATCCGCCCTAGCGCGCTTGATTATTTTGTAGATCTCTTGTTGCCCACGATTAATGGCATAGTTGATCTCGGTGTCGTTCCAAAAAGGATCTTCATTTATCGCCGTGTTGCTGCCCAGCCCCGCACTTAGTATATCCCGCACAACACCACGGATTTGGAATAGATTCATCTTTACACCTTCGCGTGAAAGTTAGAAACCACATCCCCCTGGCGTATCATGGCGCGGTCGTAGCCTTCCTCTCCAGCCGCCTGCAACAGCTCACTTGCTTGTTTATCTCGCGCCAATTCCTCTTGACGTTCTTGCTCTGCCATCACATCTGCGTATGGACCGGCCCCGCCAAACGCCCACATGTCATGCGCACGCAGCTCCAACAACAAATGCTTCCCTAAATCATTCCTCATCACTTGCATAACCAAAACATGTCCCTCTGCATTGCGTCTATAATTGTCGATCTTCTGTCGGTCATTCGGCGCAGGGACGCACTTTGTTTCTCTCGCGGCTTTCCGCTCAATAAAAACCACGCCCGGCTTGGTTTTAGATTCTCTAAGCCTCAACAACGGATCAAACTTTGTCATTTCCTTCTCGAATGTTTTCATAGACCACATACTGTCCTCCTTATGCAAGCGCAAATTTGCGCTAGCGTTGCGCTTGTTCGATACAACGATTAAAGGTCTTCATGATCTTCAACATATAACCCTTACTATACGCCGCCCTACTAGTATCGATCTGACACACAGTTCCCACCGGGCAAACATACACAGGTGTTTCTAGTTCACTATCCCCGATTACGAACGGAACGCTCTGCTTTGTCGCGCAACCGCTCAAGATAAGCACTACGCTGCTCAGGACTAGCGTGTAGGATTTGTTCAATCTCACGGTCTTCCTCCTCTAAATCCCGCTCCGGCTTGTGCAACCGGCGTTGATCGGACATTCTAGCCCATGCTGTCAACACTGTCGCTAACAATGTAACCGCAGCAATAGCGAGTTCCATTATTTTTTGGCCGTCCTTTTGATAAGGTTCTGCACCAACTGAAATATGCTGTTGGCTTGGACGCTAGGCACTAACGCTAAGATCTCACTCACCGCAAACAACCCCGCAGCCACCGCAGTTACCGCAGGAATACTTGCACCGCAATCGAGAAAACTATTAATAATATCCACAACAACCTCCTAGTGTAGTTTAAAATTGGCTTTTAACAACTCCCACAACCCAAACCCACTTAACAAACCACCAACGGCCCACTTTGTTGCGCGCACAATCGTCTGCGCTGCTTTTAATGTTTCGTGGATTGATTCCAAAAACTGTGTCTGTTTCTGCATGTGAAAAACCATCTGAGACTCAAAACACCCGTGTTCATCCGGCTCAATGTTTCCTGCCATTAGATCTTAACCTCCTCAAAAGCAGCAGAAAATTGTGCGTGTATGACCTCGACATTACCTTCTTGCCGCAAGAG
>FKKE01000628.1_pt1 | contig 43129 bp, 41 predicted proteins | sample 1106331 | NCBI WGS metagenome assembly FKKE01 (sample SAMEA3931202, study PRJEB13176) | freshwater metagenome | biome: Drinking water system; feature: drinking water; material: freshwater | place: China | collected 2013-02-06
GCAGTTCGAGAGCGCCGAACCGCCCGGCCCCTTCCCCTACGTCGGCGGCGTGGCGCCCGAGGTGGTGGCCAGCCTCCACGAGGCCCACCAACTGTTGGCCAGCGCCATCGAAACCGTCATCAGTGACGTCTTTGCGCGGCGCGCGGCGGTGGACGATCCGACCATCCGACTGCGCGTCGAGGATGCCTACGCCGAACTCGTCAACTCCCGTCCGCATCTGCAGGCGCATATCACGTGCGGACGCGGCCCGGACGGCCGCTTTCACTGGGACTTTCCCAAGGATCCGACCAAGTCCGCGACGATGAATTATGCGGGGCTGCGCCTTTTCAACGCGGTGGCCCGGCAAGCCATCCCGCTGCCGTTCGAGCGGCCCATGTCGCCGCAAGTCGGGCACTTCATCGGTCTGTTGGACGGGACGCGAACGGCCTCGGAACTCAAGACGGTCTCGCTTACGCTCGGCCGCGAGGTGGCGCGCTTCCTCACGCAGTTCATGGAGGCCCTGCACCGGCACGGCTGTCTGGCCGCGAGCTCGACGGCGACCGTGCGCCAGGGCTGGCTGGATCACACGCGGGACCAGGATGTTGTCCACCTCGGGCACGCGGGGCTCCTCTATCGACAACGGGAGCAGTTCTTGGCGTTCGATCCTTGGTTGATGCCCTGGTTTGCCGAGGCGCCGGTGCCTTCCATCTGGACTTCGTTGCTCCCCAGGCCGGCCGCGGTCTTTCTCACTCACGATCATGACGACCATGTGGATCCGCGGACGCTGCTCCACTTGCCGAAGGACGTGCCGATGATCGTGCCGAGCCGCCGGAATCGGCGCGCCTTCTTCTTCGACTATCCTAATCTCCTGCGCGCTTTGGGTTTTACGCAGATCATCGAGCTGGCGCATGGAGAGACCTGGACGTTTGATGGCGGGGCGGTCGTCTCCGTGCCGTTTTTCGGAGAAGACCCCTGCGACTTGGAGATGCCGAGAAATTGTTATCTGATTGCCGATCGTGGGCGCAACGTCTTGATCCATGTCGACAGCGGGCCGACCAACGCCGGCAAATCGGCCGTGCGTGACGGGGTGGTCGATGCCTTGGTCAAGGAGCACGGGCCCGTGGCGGTGCTCTATGCCTCGCAACAGCAACTCAAGGAAGTGCGCACCTATGCGGCCCACGCCCCGCTCTCGCATCCGGGGCAATGGCTGGAAGCGGGGGAGAACGGTTTTCTCACCAATTCATATCTGCGCGAACTCGCCGCCCATGCGGAGGCGAAGCTCTTTGTCTCGTACGCAACCGGCGGGGCCGACTGGTTCCCTGACCATCTCTCCTTCATGTTCAGCCAGCGTAATCCGGCGAGGACTGCGTTGCTGACCGCCCAGTGGGAACGGCCGGAGGCGCTCGCCGACATGCTGACGGGGCAAGGCTGCGGCTATCATCCCAGCCGAGCCTTCGATATCGTCCGACCCTCCACCGGATCAGCCTCGCAGTTCCTGCGCCTTGATGGCGCCGCGAGCCCGCTCGACTTGTATCGCCGCGACTTTGGGGATCCTCCCTTTCTTCGTTCGAAATCCGGTCCTGTCTCGCAGCGGACGTAGGACAGACCCATCACAGTCTCCGCTCGGGTTCTAATCAACGCTCAAGGTCCACCCTGCGATGAGCCTTGTCGAGCGGTGAGCGTAGGTACCTATATATAGGGCTCTATATGTCAAAAAATAATGGTTATCCACAGGATGCGTGCTTACTATATGTTGTAGAACTACCATAGTAAGTTACCCTTGACTCTCAGTACCTTGTATGGCATAACCTCGTCAGTATGACAGTCACTTATCCACAACTAATAGACAATTCACTTCATCGCCAGAGAAATTGTCACCCTTGTCACTCGGTTGACAGGCTGGCGCAGGATTTTCTGAGCATCGTGCACCATGAGCGTGGAGCGGGAAGGGGCGTGGCATGGTCAAGGGCCGTGCTGTTTGGAAGGCAGTTATCCTGAATATTCCACATCTTCTGGCCGCTTTTTCTCGCACCGCTGACTCGCGAGCTTCTCAGTCGTCTCTTCAACGTCACAAGCAGATTCGATCGTCCGCGTGCCGATTCAACGCACGAAAACGGGCAGCAAAATTGCTCAGTTGTCTTCAAACCTCGCACAATCAGCAAGGGTACTGCGCGAGGAGTTGCGGCGATCAAGGCTGGCACGTCCGCTGACCTGGAGGTGGTGAGCGGACCACTGGGAAAGAGCTCACTGTAAGTGAGACGGCGAAGCTGCGTAATCCAGCAGTGACGAGGGACATGACACTCCGAACAGTTGATAGGTTTGCGATCGACGATCACGAGGGCGCCACGCTCCTGCTCGATCCGAGCACGCCTTCGCTCCAGACGACATCCTGGTTTGCTCTTCGCACAAAGGCGCGTCACGAGAAGCAGGTACGCGATCGACTGGACGCGCAGGGATTTGAGCCGTTGCTGCCGGTGATCACGCGTTTGAGCCAATGGAAGGATCGGCGCAAAGAAGTCGAGTTTCCCCTCTTCTCCGGCTACTGTTTCGCGCGGTTCCGCTGGGAAGAACGGCTTGCCGTGGCCAATGTGACGGGCGTGGTGGCGATCGTCGGGGCGGGGGCCTGCCCGGAGCGGATTCCGGATCAGGAGATCGACGCGATTCGAAGGCTCATGGCAAGTCGCCTGAGCTATGGGGCTCATCCCTATTTGGAAGAAGGCATGACTGTCGAGGTGACGCGAGGCCCGCTCGAAGGTCTTCGCGGTATTCTCCTGCGGCGAGAAAAGCGACACCGCCTCGTGATCTCCGTCCATCTCATCAAGCAGGCCGCCGCCGTCGAGATCGACGACTGCGACGTGACGCCGGTGTCATGAAGGTTAAGGCTTAGGTTGAGGTTAAGGGAAGCTTGTGGAGAGACGATTCTCCTCGTTTGAAGACATGCCGGTATGGCAGAAGAGCATGGACTTAGCCGCGAGGATCTTCGAGATCACGCAAAGCCTGCCGCGCAAAGAGGATTATGGACTGACTTCTCAAATACGCAGGGCCGCTCTTTCGGTCTCCGGAAACCTAGCTGAAGGTTTTGGAAGGAACCATACCAAGGATAAGCTCAACTTCTATTTTGCGTCACGCGGCTCTCTGGCTGAGAGTAAAAATCATCTCATCTATGGGGAGCGGGTCAGATACTTTCAAAAAGCCGATGCGACTGCGCTCTTTCATCAGGTCGATGAGATCTGGAAGGAACTCAATTCTTTGATCAGTTCCCTCCGAAATCGCATTCGTCCTTAGCCTCAACCTCAACCTGGACCTCAGCCTATGTCCATTCTTCTCACCGGCGCGGCCGGATTTATCGGATTCCATACGGCCAAGCGTCTCCTCGATCGAGGCGAGGACATCATCGGCCTCGACAATGTGAACGACTACTATGACGTACGGCTCAAGGAAGCTCGGCTTGCCCAGCTCCTGCCTCACAAGCGCTTTCATTTCATCAAGATGGATCTCGCCGATCGACAGGGGATTGCTAAGCTCTTTGCCGACCAACCCATCCAGACGGTGATCCATCTGGCGGCGCAGGCCGGTGTGCGCTACTCGCTCGTCAATCCGCATGCCTACACCGACAGCAACGTCGAAGGGTTCATGAACATTCTGGAAGGATGCCGACATAAGAAGGTTGGGCATTTGGTCTATGCCTCGTCCAGCTCGGTCTACGGCGGCAACACGCGCATGCCCTTTTCGGTCCATGACAACGTGGACCATCCGGTCTCCCTCTATGCGGCCTCCAAAAAAGCCAATGAACTGATGGCCCATTGCTACGCGCATCTATATAAGATTCCCTGCACCGGGCTGCGCTTCTTTACGGTGTATGGGCCTTGGGGACGGCCGGACATGGCCCTATTCATCTTCACCAAGGCAATCCTCGAAGGAAAGCCGATCGATGTCTTCAATTTTGGAAAGATGCGGCGCGACTTCACGTACGTGGACGATATCGTGGAGGGTGTGATTCGTGTGCACGATCGGCCGGCGGCGGCGAACCCGGCCTGGTCGAGCGAGACGCCGGATCCGGGCACTAGTTCCGCGCCCGCCAAGGTCTACAATATCGGGAATCATTCGCCGGTCGAGCTGCTGCGCTTTATCGAAGTGCTGGAGGAAGCCATCGGGAAGAAGGCGCAGAAGAACATGCTCCCCTTGCAGCCCGGTGATGTGCCGGCTACCTATGCGGACGTCGACGATCTGATGCGTGACTGCGGATTCAAGCCTGATACGCCGATCGAGGTCGGCGTCAAGCGCTTTGTCCAGTGGTACCGGGAATTCTACAAGGTCTAGGAGCCTGTCTGACATTGCCGTTCGTCACGAGGCGAAGGAGGGCCAGGCAGATGCGAGGCCGCAGGCCACGAAAACCCGGAGGCGTATTCGCTGGAATCGGGACCCATTGCAATTGCCGGAGCATCATTCGCCGCAGGAGAAAGGTCAATGTCGGACAGGCTCCTAGGCGGTACCTCCATTGAGGAGTGCGTGATGACGACACAGGATGCGAAAGTCGGCTCACTGTTGCGTTCGAACGGCGCGGCCTGTGACCGCCGCGAGGACGCCCAATTTCTCGTCCGGTACTTTGAGCGTTACCGCGAGGTCTTGTTTGGTTCGGCGGTGACCGATCAGTTGATCGAGCTGAAAGAGATGATTCAGGAAACTTCCCAGACCGGCAAAAAGGTGGTGATCGTCGGCAACGGAGGCAGCGCGGCGATCGCTGCGCATGGTGCGACGGACCTCTCCAAGAATGCGAAGGTCCGCTGCATCTGCTTTCATGACGCGAGTCTGATCACCTGCTTGGCGAACGATTTCGGCTATGAGCATTGGGTCGAGGCCGCGCTCTCGATGTACGCGGATAAGGGGGACCTCATCATCCTCCTCAGCTCCAGCGGGAAGTCCCCCAACATGGTCCGTGCCGCGGACTATGCCAGGGGGCGTGGATTACGGCTCGTGACCTTCACCGGCTTTGCCCCCACCAATGCGCTCCGCCAGTGCGGCGATCTGAACTTGTGGGTCGACAGTCGCGCCTACAACATCGTAGAGAACACACACCAAATCTGGCTTTTGGCGGTCTGCGATCTCCTCATTGGAGACGCGGAATATCCGGCCTCGCCGCCCGCGGAAGCGGCCTTGACGGCCCTACCTGCTTCCAATTTCTAGCCGAATGCCCTCGTTCGAGATCGCGATTGTCGGTGGGGGCATCGTAGGCTGCGCGCTGGCGCGCGAACTCGCCGGCCGATTCAAGCGCGTCGCACTCATCGAAAAAGAGTCATCGATGGCGCAGCATACCAGCGGGCGTAACAGCGGTGTGGTCCATTCGGGCTTCAATCCACACCCGGGCACGCTCAAAGCGCAATTCTGCGTCGAGGGGAGCCGGGAGATTCGTCGCTACTGTGCAGAACGCAAGGTCACGTGCGAGCAGGTGGGCACCTTGGTGGTGGCCACAGAACCAGAGAAAGTATCAACACTTCATGAACTCAAGGCGCGGGGCGAGAAAAACGGCGTCCCTGGGCTGGAAGTGCTGCCGATCGAGATGGTTCGAAAGCACGAGCCTAACGTGAAGGGGGTGGCCGCGCTCTATTCACCAACGGGGGCCATCGTTGATTCCAAGGGGCTTGCCACGGCGATTGCTGAAGAAGCGCGTGCGCGAGGTGCGACGCTCATGACCGGGCAAGAAGTCGTGGGGATTCGAGAATATCCAGACCACGTTGCGGTGCAGTGCCAGTCCGATGCGATTCGTTGCGAACTCATGGTCAATAGCGCCGGCCTGCACGCCGACCGTCTGGCCCATTGGATGGGCGTCGGCCGCGACCTTGTTGTTGCTCCGTTTCGCGGTGAGTATTTCGTCGTCAAGAAGCCCGTCATTCGATCGATGGTCTATCCGGTTCCCCATCCCGTGGTGCCGTTCCTTGGCGTGCATCTCACGAAAAGTATCGACGGGACAGTTCTGCTTGGTCCAAACGCGGTCCCGGCCTTCGGACGGGAAGCCTATGGGCCGTGGAATGTCAGTATTCGCGACATGGCACAGATGCTCTCGCACCGCGGCGTCTGGAGCGCCTTGGCGACCAATCGCACGCTCGTGAAGATTGCCTGGAACGAATGGCGACATTCCCGAAGCCGTCGGCATTTCTGGGCGGAGGCCAGTCAACTCGTCGACGGACTGCGGCAAGAGGACCTCACCCTTGGCCAGCGCGTGGGGATCCGACCACAGCTGATCCGCGCCAACGGGCATCTGGTCGAAGACCTGGTCATCGAAACTACGCCACGATCGATCCACATCCTGAATGTTGTCTCCCCCGGCATGACATCATCGGTCCCATTTGCAAGATGGATTTCTAGCGGCATTGGAGCCGACTTCAAATGGACGAGGCCGCAGGAGATCGTCGGGACGGCATGAACCTCTCTTCTCAGCGTGCATGTCTGTGATTCCTCCGTTGGGCGCGGACCTCTCCGATGCAAGTGGTGATTTTGGCCGGCGGTTTGGGTACACGGCTTCGGCCACTGACCTTGACGGTTCCGAAGCCGATGATGCCCATCAAGGGTCGGCCATTTCTAGAATATCAACTCGCGTGGGTGAGGCGATTCGAATTTAGCCGCGTACTTCTCCTGACTGGCTATCTGGGCGAACAGATCGAGAGTCATTTTCAAGACGGACGTCGATGGGATCTCTCCATCGCCTATTCACGCGAATCATCCCCCTTGGGAACTGCGGGAGCCTTGAAGCAGGCGGCGTCCAAACTCGAAGACCGGTTTCTGCTCCTCAACGGCGACACCTATCTCCCCATTGACTATCGTGCAATGTGCTGCTCGTTTCGTCAGGGGCAAGACGTCGGGGTTATGGCAGTATGCCACATGGACGATGGGCATTCCGTGAATAATGTTGCACTCAGTGAGAACGGCCAAGTGTCGCACTATGCTAAAGAAGGCGGCGCGCGCCTGACGCACGTTGCGGCAGGCGCGTACATATTCGATCGGGTTATCCTCGAGCAAATTCCTGAACGCGTGCCGTACTCACTGGAAATCGATCTGACGCCAGCCCTCATTGCGACCGGGTTGATCAGGGGATACCCCACCTCCGAGCGGTTTTATGACATCGGGTCGGCGGAAACCTTACGTGTGGCCGACCAGTTCCTGACATCAAAGGTCGTACCATCATGGTGACTATTCTTGGGGTCATTCCTGCGCGGGGAGCCTCGAAGTCGGTACCCAGAAAGAACATTAAACCGCTGGCCGGTGTTCCGCTCATTGCCTACAGCATCAGGGAGGGACTGAAGTCGATCCACATCAGTCGGCTGGTTGTCAGCACCGAGGATGAGGAAATTGCGGCGGTGGCTCGCCAGTTTGGCGCAGAGGTCCCGTTCATGCGTCCATCCGAGTTAGCGTTGGATCATACGACGGACCTACCGGTATTTGAGCATTGCTTGGAATGGCTCAAGTCTCAGGAAGGCTATGTTCCGGAGGTCGTTGTGCAGTTGCGCCCAACGGCGCCGCTCCGCAGGGTTGAGCAGATTGATGGCGCGATCGATCTGCTCCTCAGGTCCCCCGAAGCGGAATGTGTGCGCTCGGTGTGTCCGGCTGGGCAGCACCCCTTAAAAATGTGGACCTGTGAGGGGCCGTGGCTTCGTCCGTTTATTCCCGAATCGGTCTATGGCATCCACGAAGCGTACAACCAGCCTCGCCAGAAGCTGCCGAAGGCCTATGTGCAGAACGGATCCATTGAGGTGATTCGGACCTCGGTGATTACCGAACAGCGATCCATGACGGGGCGCCGGATCATGGCCTACCCGATGGATGAGATCGATTCAGTCAATATCGATAGCCCGCTGGACTGGGCCTTGGCGGAACAACTGATGCTGAGTCGGGCCACCGGTGTTCAGTCAGCCACCTGACTGCCAGTTGGGGCGAGGCAACTTTGGCGAGATGAGTCGAGGAGGAAGCTAGCAATGGATCGAGTCAAAATTTTCGGGGCTGGCTCAATCGGAAATCACCTCGCCCATGCATCGCGAAGGCTAGGCTGGAGCGTCACGGTCTGTGACGTCGATCCAAACGCGCTGACTCGAATGAAACAAAGCCTCTACCCCGGTCGCTATGGAAAGTGGGATGACGCCATCACGTTGTGTCGGAATAGCGAGGCGCCGAAGGGCGGATTCGACCTTATTTGCATCGGCACGCCCCCCGATGTCCATCTGGATCTGGCCTTGGAGGCCATTAAGGAGCGTCCTAAGGCCCTGCTAATTGAGAAGCCGCTTTGCCCGCCCTCGCTGCAACTGGCGCAAGAGGTTTACGACGCAGCGCAGAGGTCTGGTGTGCATGTGTTCGTCGGCTATGACCACGTCGTGGGGCGGGCGACGAAGAAAGTGGAAGAGCTCTGGCACTCGGAAGCGATTGGGAGCGTCGAAACGATCGATGTGGAATTTCGAGAACATTGGGCCGGGATCTTCGCCGCGCATCCGTGGCTGAAAGGACCGGCTGATACCTACCTGGGCTTTTGGGAGCGAGGGGGCGGCGCCAGCGGAGAACATTCGCACGCGATGAATCTGTGGCAGCACTTCGCCAACCTGACCGGCGTAGGGCGCGTCGTCGAGGTCAATGCGACTCTCAAATATGTCAAGGCAGAAGGGGCGCACTATGACAGCCTGTGCCTGGCCGACCTACGCACTGAACAGGGACTGATCGGGAGGGTTGTCCAGGATGTGGTCACTATTCCGGTTCGGAAGTGGGCGCGCATCCAAGGATCGTTAGGAGCGCTGGAGTGGACGGCGGGCTATAGCCAGGAAGGTGATGCTGTCACGTTGCGTCGTCCTGGCAAGCCGGACGAAGTCCATCTCATAAAGAAGTCGCGCCCGGATGACTTCGTTCAGGAACTGACAGAGATCGAAGCTTCGCTGAGGGAAAGGCCGGAAGCTTCGCCTATTTCAGTGGAACGGGGGCTCGATACCATGCTGGTGATTGCTGCCAGCCATCTTTCGGAGCGGGACAAGTGCCGGGTTCGCATCGACTACGGCAAGGGCTATACGCAGCGCGCGTTGGCGGCTTGCTGAGCGAAGAAAGGATACCCCATGCTCTACGACTTCGATTTTCGAAATCTGTTCATCTTCGAGCTGGCCAACAACCATCAAGGCGACGTGGAACATGGTCATCGCATCATTCGAGAATTGGGGCAAGTAGCCAGAGAGCAAGCAGTCCGGGCGGCGGTCAAGTTCCAGTTTCGCGCACTGGACAGCTTCATCCATCCGGACCATCGCGAGAGCGACGCCAATAAACATATCAAGCGATTCTTGTCTACGCGGCTCTCAAAGACTGAATTTGCCGAGCTTTGCGATCAAGTCAGGAAGCAAGACCTGATCACCATGTGCACGCCCTTTGACGAGGAATCTGTCGATCTGGTCGAGCAGCTCGAGATCGAGGTGATCAAGATCGGGAGCTGCTCCGCCACGGACTGGCCGTTGATCGAGCGCATCGCCGAATCGGGGAAGCCGGTGATCTTCTCCACGGGCGGCGTGTCGTTGAAGCAGATCGATGACCTGGTCAGCTATTTTGATCATCGGCGCGTGCACTTCGCCATCATGCACTGCGTGTCGATTTACCCGACGCCTGATGACAAGCTGCAGCTGTCGCAGATCGAGCTCTTGCGGAATCGTTACCCCAACAAGGTGATCGGCTTTTCAACGCACGAGCGGCCGGACGATACCGTGCCGATCCAGGTAGCGGTAGCCAAAGGCGCAGACATGTTCGAAAAGCACGTCGGGGTGGCCACCGAAGAGATCAAACTCAATACGTACTCCGCAACGCCTGATCAGGTTGCCCGCTGGATCGAGGCTTACAAGAAGGCGAAAGCCCTGTGCGGAGTGTCTGGTGTGCGGCCGGCGGCATGGCCAGAAGAATCGGAGTCGCTACTCAGTCTTCAACGCGGTGTCTTTGCCGCGCATCGTCTCCCAGTTGGTGTGCCGATCAAACGGGAGGACGTATTCTTTGCCATGCCGTGCCAGAAAGGGCAACTGACGGCGGCGGCCTGGAAAAGCGGTCTGGTCTTGGAGCGCGAAGTCGAGCCGAATGGCCCGATCATGCTGTCGTCGGCATCCTTGCCAGAGGAAGGGCCTCAACGCATCGTCTATACGGCCATTCATACGATCAAAGCCATGTTGAGTGAAGCCAAGATCGCCGTTCCGACGGACTTTAAGCTTGAAATTTCACATCACTATGGAATGGAGCATTTTGACCGGTATGGGGCGACGCTCGTGGAGTGTGTCAATAGAGGTTACTGTAAGAAACTGATCGTGCAATTGCCGCGCCAACGGCATCCCGCGCACTTTCATAAATCGAAAGAAGAAACCTTCCAGGTACTCCACGGTGTCCTCGACATGGAACTCGACGGTAGGAGAAAGACGCTCTATCCGGGTGATACGGCGGTCATTTTGCAGGGAGTCTGGCATGAGTTCTGGACGGAGACCGGCGCCATCGTTGAAGAAATCTCGTCCACCCATTACAACAACGACTCTTTCTATGCCGATAAAGCCATCAATAGATTGGCCCGCTCGGCGCGGAAGACCATCGTCGACCATTGGGGTCGGTTCCAGCTGTAGAAGGATAGTCAAGAACGTTGCGTTCTCACTCGCCCAATCCCGATGATCGTGATCCGGTCGCATCAGATGGCTTGGTCAGGGTCGGCCGCCTATCTGGCCTTTCGCGTTACGCGTCATCGTCACTCGTCACTGAATCGAAATGACTGAACTCGAAGCACGCACCATTTGCGTTGATATTGATCACACAATCTGCCGGAGTGCAGGCCCGGACACTTATGGCACGGCCGATCCCATCCCTGGCGCCCGAGAAGCCTTAACGCAACTTCGCGAGGCCGGCTGGGTGATCGTGCTCTTTACCGGCCGACACTTCAATCACTGGCAGGTGACGATCGACTGGCTGAAGCGTCACGAATTTCCCTACGACCAAGTGGTGTTTGGAAAGCCGCCCGCGCGGTACTACGTGGACGATCGCGCCGTGCCTTTTGAGGGAGATTGGGGGCGAGTCGCTCAGGTGTTGGAGAGTTGCTTCAGCGGGAAGGCACAGCACGGTAGAAAACGAGCAGAGAGTGACCATCTCTTCCTGAAGCGGCGCAGTAGAAATCTGACCAAACATGCTTAAGAGTGTGTGGTTGCGAGAGCGGTCTTGGGAAGTGCGATCGCCATCGGTCGAATGAGAGCTGCATAGTGTTAGTGACTAAAGCAGCACCGTATCACTCCCCATTCCCCGACGACTCGATCTTCTTTGGTCATGGAAAACTTGGCTATTGGGTGCTCTGTGGTTTCATTCCATCTGCGTGGTTTACTCTGCCGCCTCTGATCGACCGAATCGGAGGCATGGTTAGTCTAAACTGGATCTACGTCTCGACGTGGACTCTCTGCGTCACACTTCTCAGCGTAAGGCTCATGCTAGTCCGAGGCGATCGCTTACCACTATTATTTTCCCTAGTTCTGTTGTTATTCGTCGCGTACGCAGGCATATCAATCATTTGGGCCGACTCGCCAATCGATTCTCTTCGATACTATCCGAAGCTGCTCCTGATGGGTGCGCTTTTCGTAACCTGCGCGCTGGAAAGCCGACTCGATTCCGAGAGAGGTCTTCAACTGATTCGTCGAGGCATTTCCGTATTTCTGGTCATTTCAGTCCTGGCTGAACTCTTGCTGCACTCCATCCTCTGGGAAGGTCAGGTTCACTTTCAAGGACTGACAGGCAGGTACATGACGAAGTTTTATGCGCTCTTCGCCGGAATGTTTTCCCTCGCAGCATGGTTCGTTCATAGAAAGACAATAGATCTGATGAATGCCGTAGGGGCCATAGCTATTTCGCTTTGGATTCTGCAGAGAGGGACGATCGCCAGTTTTGTTATTGGCATGATGATTATGGTGTGCGCCCTTGGGGTGTCGGGAAGTGGCAAGAGGATCGCGATGCCGATCGTGCTGTTTGCGATCATATTTGTGGTGTCAATGGGCTGGCTGTTCTTTACAGAGTTCGGCGCGAAGTACATGTTCTATAGCCAGGACGGGACTGACGATTTCATTCAAACATTATTTGGCGGGGACCTGGCAGCTGCATCGAGCATGATCCATCTTAAGGGACGCGACGGACTGTGGCAGCTCGCGCTGGAAGCTCTTCCTATATCTGTGTTTGGAGCGGGGCTGGCAACTTCCGCCATAGTAGTTGGAGAGTTAGAGTCTGTTGGGGATGGGAGAATTGAATTGCACAATGACTGGTTGCAGTACCTACTCGATCTCGGGCTACTCGGTGTGGGTATGTATTTGTTGGTCTGGGTGGGCACCATTGCCATGGCTTGGCGGTATTGCAAGTCGACCGATGGAACGTTGAGGATGCTAGCGCTTGCTACGCTAGGATTTGGGTCGGCCTTGGCGATTAATTCAAGCGTTGACCACGTTCTAACCTATCATACGGCCTCTGCGCCGCTTGGAATTGTCGCTGGGTTGCTGATCAGGCGACGCATCGAGCTCATAAGAGCCTGCAGATCTACACCGACCGTGAGCCACTGGCATCACGCCTGAGGGGAAAAGATGGGGAAGCCAATTCTCTCGAGAGAGATTGAGTCAGAACGCGAGCCGCTACCGATCATGTCGATTATCGTTCCGATTCACAATGAAGTAGGCAATCTCGAGAATCTCTACAGGCGTATCGTCCTCGTGACCGAGGCTAATAGTATACCGTTCGAGCTGATTCTGATTGATGATGGGAGTAAAGACGGCTCTCGAGAGGTTCAGCGGAAACTTGCCGAACAAGACTATCGGGTGAAAGCGGTGCATCTGTCACGAAACTTTGGCCATCAGATTGCTTTGACCGCGGGCCTGGATTTTTCGAGCGGCCGAGTACTGGTCATGATGGACGGTGACCTTCAACACCCACCGGAGCTCATCCCCGAGCTAATATCGAGATGGGAGCAGGGATTTGATGTGGTAAATACGCGGAGAGAAAGCACTGAGGGTGTGGGAATCTTTAAGCGAATGTCGTCGGCGAGCTTTTATTGGCTAATCAATAAGATCTCTGAGGTCCCGATAATTCCAGGGGCAGCGGACTTCAGGCTCATTGACCGAAAAGTCGCCAACGCACTGAGGGATATAAGGGAGCGTAATCGATTCATCCGAGGTTTGGTGAATTGGACGGGTTACAGAAGCTCGGAAATCGTTTATCGGGCACCGGCGCGATGTAAGGGGCACTCGAGCTATTCATTTAAGAAAATGGCGAGATTCGCATTAGATGGCGTCACCTCATTTTCCACTCTTCCCCTTCAGGTTTGCTCCTTGATCGGACTTGTTGTCTCAGTCCTAAGCGCGCTCTATGGTCTTGAGGCCATCTATTCGAAACTGATTTCGCACCAAACTGTAGAAGGTTGGACCTCCGTGATAGTCGCGGTTCTCTTTCTCGGCGGGGTTCAGCTCTTGAGCCTGGGAGTCCTAGGGCTATATATAGGGCGAGTCTATACCGAGGCCAAGGCAAGGCCTCTCTATCTCGTTGAGGAAACGCTGACGTCCCCAGGCCCCAAATCTCTCGAGTTGCATCAGCGATCCATCCGGACAGCCGGACTGGCTGAAGTCGTACTAAGCAATCAGCATTAGAATTACTCGCGCGTTGTGACAAAGTCTTCTGAAAGGCTCTGGCTGGTCGGCATTCTGGTCGTCGCGACTGTATTGCGAGGGGGGTGGCTCATTGTCAATCATCATAATGAAGGTAATTACTGGGGCCACAGTCTGAATGCTGCAGACATGGCAATGCAGCTCGTGTGGCATGGTGAGATTGGCCAATTCGACCCCAGGCTGTCCGAGAAGTATCATGGGATGGCAAAGCAAGAGAATAGACTCATCGATCCTGAAGAGCTGGACGCGATTGATTCTCAACCGAGGAAGTTGGTCCACAACTATGAGGATGAAATAGGCCTTGCCCTGATCATGGGCCTGGTCTGGAAGTTTGTGGGCCAGATGCGGTTCATTTACGTCCAGATCTTGCAAGTATGCCTCGACCTGGTGTGTTGTGCACTTTTCTATTTCTCGGGAAAAAAGTTATTTCGCAATCCATCACTTGGGTTGGCCTGCGCGGCATCCTATGCGCTGAATCCGTTGCAGATCTACCTCGTTTCATTTCCCACGCCGTATCCGTGGATGGTGTTTCTTTCAGTGGTTCTCATTTTTATCTTGGTGCAGTACTTTGCCGACCGCATGATGTCGTTTGGCCGTCAGATGTTGGCAGCTATTATGCTTGGTCTGGCGATTGGTCTCACCACGTGGATTCGCTCTGGCGCGGCGCTGGTAATCATCCCGGTTGCGATAGCTATCGTCATGTTGGCGAGAGGCAGGAATGCCTGGGCGCTGGTTCTTGCCATGTGTGTCATCGAAGTGGCTGTGGTATCCCCGCTATTGGTTAGGAACTATATGCTTTTCGGGGAGCCTCGAGTCACGAGAGGCGTGTTTTGGCACACCATGTGGGGAGGCCTTGGGGCACACGAGAATCCGTTTGGTGTGGTCATGGAGGACAATAGGGTGGCCGAGATGGTGCTTTCCGAGCACCCAGGTATCACCAAGTATGGACCGGAATATGAGGCAGTGTTGCGAGGGTGGTATGTTCGGGCGCTGCAAAGTCACCCTGGGTGGTTCGTGAGAGCAATGGGAGAGCGGCTCTGGTGGCTTGTCTGGCCGATCATGCCGAAAATGGCGAGCTTCTATACGGCCCCTCTTTGGGCGCTCGCTCTATGGGGTTGCAGAACCGCCGTTGGCAAGTACCGAATAGGCTGGCAAAAACTCATCGCGCTAGGTCTTCCATCTTTCTATTTCTTTCTAGTCGTCATTGCCGTCACCGCGCCGAATTATAAGTACGTAGCTCCCGGGTACACCTATTTGATAATGCTGGCAGGGATTGCCCTGTTTGCCCTCCATGAGCGGTTTCAGGGGCGATGCCATTATGAGGATTCTCTATGAACGCCGAATGCGCCGCCGAGGTGGATGAACAAGTTGACCCCTCCGGGGTTCGCTTGTCCGAGGCCAGCTCACTGAGTAAGACTCCTGTCTGTGCTGTGTGTGGAAGCAAGGACTCCGGAGAGCTTTACCAGGGATTGAGACGATGCGGAATCTGCACGTTTGTATGGGCTGATTTGAACATCGATCCCTTAAAGATGGTGGAACTCTACGGGGACAACTACTTTGCTGATGGAGAATATCTTAACTATCGATGTGAGGAGGCTATTCTCAAGCTGAATTTTGAAAAGTCTCTGCGGCGCATAAGGCAATATGCCAATGGAGGAACCCTTCTCGAGGTCGGCTCTGCATACGGCTACTTTCTGGATGTCGCCAGGACGTACTTCGCCGTTTCCGGTATCGAGTTGAATAAGAGCGCGGCAACCTGCGCCATTAGCCGCGGCCATAAGGTATACCAGGGAGGATTCTTGGACGTGAACCTGCCTGATGAATCCTTTGATGTTGTGGTATGTCTTGCCACGCTTGAGCATTTTCCTGAGCCTGATAGATACATTGAGAAAATTGCACGCTTGGTCAAGCCTGGGGGGGTATTTTACTTTAGCACCTGCGATATGGGCAGTTGGTTCGCCCGAGTCAGTGGTCGGAAGTGGCGAGTGATACATCCGCCAACGCACGTGTCCTACTGGTCTGTAAAGACATTGACTCGTATACTGGCCCGCTTCAATCTCGGAGTTGTTGAGTGCAAAAGACTATGGGAGTATAGAAGCCTGGCGTCTCTCTTGCATCTCGTAGGAGTGCGACTTCGAATAACTCTCCTTCAGCGACTGTCTAAGTGGCATGTGTTATCACGTATTCCCTTCCCATTTAATCTTGGAGACGCAGTCTTCATTGCCGCGGTAAAGCCTGTTGTCCATAGAGTGGCAAGATGATCTCGGTGACATGCGCAACATCGCTGTCCCCACGCGAGCACGAGGAATGGGATGGCTTTGTGTTGTCCAAGCCGATAGCGACTGTTTGCCATTTGACTGGCTATGGAAGAGCCCTCGAAAAAGCTTTAGGCACCACACCATTCTATTTCCGATTTTACGATGGTGGGGAGTTAGTTGGCGTTTGGCCAGCGTGCGAAAGAGGGTATCTCTGGAATCGGCATCTGACCTCGATGCCTCTTTTTGAGACTGGGGCGCCGATTTTCAATGAGGGGATTGCTGGAGATGAGTTATCGCGGTGCCTCTCGGAAGTCTGTAGCTATGCACGGGCAAGAGGGCTGGCCTGGATCGAATGTCGAGCAGCGTTGGGCATGGGCAGCCCGGCAGCTGAAAAACTCTTTTCCTCATCCTTCGTCTCCGAGTACGCCACATTACGTCTTGAACGCCCGGATGTGCTATTTCGTAAAGCTGCCTATCAGGTGAGAAAGAATTTGGCTCGCGCGCAAGGGGGTGGACTCGTTGGTGTCGAGCGGGACGACGAAGCCGGCATCGAGACACTATTCTATCCCCTCTACATTCGGTACATGAAATATCGTCATGGAACTCCGCCGTTGCCCAAGCTCCTTTTTCTAGAATGGAGTCGTGAGCTCAGTCAGTACATCAAAGTGTTCTATGTTCTGCAGGGAAACGCCGTCGCGGCAGCCGTGTTAGGCTTCGCGGTCGGCAGAAGGATTTATATCTCGCATGCGCCATCCGATTTGTCGCTCTCGCACTTAAGACCAAGTGACTTGGCCCACTGGAGATTCATCGAATGGAGCGCAAGCAATGGTTACGAGTTTTTCGACTTTGGAAGCGCGCGATACCCAGGGCAGAAGGAATTTAAGGCCAAATGGGGATGCACGTTTTCATCCTACAATAGAATGTATCTGACGTGTTCTGAGGGAGAGGTAGGCCATGCAGTTCTGCGCCCGGAGCATCCTCTCGCTCGGCTTACACGCGGGGCCTGGCGCTGCCTCATGCCGGTTTCTCTAAGTCCGTATGTTGGAAAGATTGCCTATCGTGTGCTCAATGCGTAGTCATGGCGGGAAAGTATGATCCTCGAGTGGATTGCTCGTTCTGAGACAAACCGCCTGCTGCCACTTGCAGCCGTCCTCTATGCGATTGTCAATGCGCTGGGCTTGTATCTCATGAAGTCTTCGATTCCAATGCATCCGACAGAGTCTTTAGGGAGAATGTTATCAAAGGCCATTGCGCAGTCGAATTTTTTCCTGGGGTTTCTGTTGTATGCCGGAGGATTCGTGATCTTTATCTATACTCTGTCTCGTGGACTTCTCAGCGTGACCTTGCCTATTTTTGTCGCTGCTGGGACAGTTGGCACGTTGATCGTAGGGGTTGTGTTTCTGAATGAACCATTTAGCTGGAGGATTGCCTTCGGCATAGCGTTGATTTGCTGTGGCACGATATTGGTCTATAGATGAGACGCATCAAGAACAGAGTGATTGTGAATGCGGACGATTTGGGGATGTCAAGAAGCGCCAATGAAGCTATTCGACGCGCCCATCTCGAAGGAGTACTAACCAGTGCGAGCGTTGTAGTCCCAGGTGAAGCGTATCGACATGCGCTGGACCGATGTGTAGGAGAGTGCCCCAGGCTAGGAATCGGACTTCATTTCTCTCTGACCGCTGGGCGGGCCGTTGCCCCGAGAAATCAGATTCCACTTCTTGTGGATGAGGCAGGCATATTCACTCATACTTTCAGTTCCCTGTGCAAGGCACTCCGTTCGGCTCAAAAGAATGATCTTCTTGCTCAAATACGGATAGAGCTTCACTCGCAGATTGCGCAAGCCGTTGCAGATGGGCTACGGCTCGATCACATCAATGGGGAGCGGCACATTCACTTGATTCCTCAAATTTTTGGGCTAGTGGCAGAGGCGGCTTCAAGCTGGGGGATCTCTTTCGTGCGGACGATACGAGAGTCCAGTTGGAACTTCGTTCGGTTGGCTCAGTACGGGACTATCCTGAAGACAGGGGGATTTCTCAAGTGCGCGGTATTGGGGCATTGGTCCCGGGTTAATATTCGTTCCGGTGTCTTTCACGGCATGACCGCCGATCACTTCATTGGTTTGCTGCTTTCAGGAAAGATGTACAAGATCATGGATCGGGTGTTGCTCAAGCCCCCTCCGGGGGTGACTGAGATCATGGTTCACCCGGGATTGCCAAATGGTAATAAAGATGAAGACCGCCTCGTCACAGCGGCGATCAGAAAGTATCTTCAATCCATAGATAGGGTCATGGAATTTGACTCATGCATTGGACGGCGAATCGGGCCCTCAGTTGACCTGATTCGATTTCAAGACTTAGGGGAATCGTTTGCTTCCCTCAGTCTGCAAACTGTCTGAGTCACTGAGTGATCACTGGAGCTTTTCTCAAGGGACAGATGTTGAAGCGGCAGTGATACAAGGGGCCCGGTACGATGACTCCCCGCATTGTTCCGTTGGAAGTTCGACATATTGAGCAGGTTTCGACGATTCATGTAGCGCTCCTTCCAGGAATCCTGAGCGCTCTTGGAGAAAAGGTTGTTTGCTCGTATTACCGAGCAGCCCTCTCGTCGGATTGGTGTGTGTCCTTTGTATGCCTTATCGAGGACAGAGTCGTAGGGTTTATTTTCGGCTCAACCGCTCCAGCGAGCGTATGGCGAGACATCATTTGCGCTGGAGGGTGGAGGCTCTGGTTGATGCTGATGCAGCGTGCACTCTGCCGTCCGTCGTCTATCGGGTTGCTGATGGGAGCCCTTCTATCCCGCCGGGTGTCGCAAGGAGCCGTCGTCCCTGAACTCCTCTACCTCGGAATGCGTGCCGAACATCAACAAAAAGGGTTGGGAAGGCTTCTCATGAGCCGGTTTGAAGAGTGCCTGGTTGAGGCAGGCCATGAGGCATATGAACTGTGTATTGTCGCAAACAATAACGATGCCAGACGGTTCTACCAGAGAGTTGGGGCTGAGTTCGTGGGACATTTTCAGATTGCTGAAATACACTACGAATCGTTTCGAAGGCACTTGGGTCATGCCGTAAAGCAGTCCCCTTCTGTCAGACCGGAGAGAGCCGAATCAAGATTCACGCCCACAAGCCTGCGGCCTGATAAGACGATCTTTTCTGAGCGTCTTGTAGTAGAGGAAAAAGGCGCTCTTTCATCCCATGCGATGAAGAGTTGACTGGCAGAAGCCAACAGATCAGGTCCACCCCGGTTTGGTTGATTATTAAATGTCTGTCCGAGTGCTCCTTATTTGAATAATCCCTCCCTCATTAGTCGCTACGTTGAGTATCTCCGAGAAATTGAATCTTGGCTGCGGGCACGACATTCGTGGCGGGTACACCAATGTTGATTGCTCGGCACTCCCAGGGGTTGATGTCGTCGCAGATCTCGCGAAGTTCCCTTGGCCATTCCCGGATAGTAGTGCAGAAGAAATTCTACTCATCAACGTCTTGGAACACGTTCCCGACCTCATTCGATCGATAGAGGAAGTTTGGAGAGTTGGCAGGCCTGGGGGGCAAGTCCGAGTGCGGGTCCCGTATTGGAACTGCTGGCAGGCTATTGCTGATCCGACGCATCGGCAGCGATTTCATCAATCGTCGTTCGATTTCTTTGACCCTTCTAAACCCTCGAACCGAGGCCGTTCTTACTACTCGCAAGCGCGTTTCAGAGTCAGGACGATATCCTATTGGTATCCTCTCTGGCCGACAGGCCGTTGCTGGATCAACGTCGTGAATCCCATAGTAAAGGGTGCATTGGCCGCGCTCGCCACGTATTTCTGCAATATCATTTGGGCGCTTGAGTTTGAACTGGAGGTCATCAAGTAGTGGTCCGTGCCGCTACCGCTCGCTTTGACTCCTTGGTCCTGAGGATACTGTCCTACGATATCACTTCACAGGGGATCAGCTTCGTTACGGGTGTCCTGATCGCGCGAGTGCTCGGGCCCGCAGCCCTCGGAACTCTTGTCCTCCTTCAAATTGTCCCGCAGTATGCAGAAAAGTTTCTCAGATTGGGTATCGATCAGGCCAGCATATACCTAGGAAATGGGAGCAAGCGAGAGACGTGTCTCCTGTATATATCGAGCGGAATCGTGCTGATGTCGCTGGTTAGTATCGGGGCGGCTGGATTGTTCTGGATGCTTCGGGAGCCATTTCAACACGCGCTCCTAAAGACCATCTTGGCATCGCAGTGGCCAATCATAGTAGTGACGGCGACGATTCCAGTTGCAGTAGTGTATCGGGCAGTCATGTGGAATCTCCTTCAATTCGAAGAAATCGGGCTTTTCACCAGCCTCAATAACGTTGTGCCTACCGTATTGAAGGTCTGCGGCTTGGTGGGAGTTTGGGTAACTGGAGATATACTGTCTGCTCTTGTCGGCTATCTGCTGTCCGTAGCCATTGGGGTGTGGGGTGGTATCTGGTTCTTACGGCGGCAGGGGGTGTTTTCCTTCACAGCGGTTGACTTCAAGATCATGAAGGAGCTGGCGACGACGGGGTTCCGACAATACGCTGCCACTGTAGCCCAGTTTCTCCACTATCGGATCGATATCATGCTCGTCGGGTATTTTCTGCTCCCCGCCATGGCAGGACTCTACTCCTTGGCATCTAACTTTGCGATGATCCTATTCCGAATCCCAGCTGCAGTGACAGCAATCCAGTTCCCACGCTCCGTGAAGGCCATATCAGAGGAAGAAGCGAGAAAGTTCACGACGACTCTTTATAAACACACCTGGATTGTGCTCGCCGCATTGCTCGCTCCCACATGGGGAGGCGTTTGGATGATCACGCGATTTGGGCTGGAGGTGGAGTTTCACGCGCTTCTGGTGCCTTTCAGCATTCTTCTTGTGGCAACCATACCCATGGCGATCTCGCAGATTCTCACTACTCATTACTTTGGAAGGGGAAAGGCGAGCATCCCACTTTTATGCATTGGATTGACACTGATGATCAATTTGGTGTGCAACATGCTGGTCATTCCGTCTCATGGCATAACGGGTGCCGGGTTAGTTTCACTGCTCACGTACAGTATAGCCGCCGGCCTGCTCACGATTTGTTTCGTGGATACAGGAGCTGTTCTCGAACTTTGGAAGCCCACACGGTCGGATCTTAAGCCGTACATGCATCTCTTGAGGCGGACAATTTCAAAAATCAACCCTGGCTTGGCCGGTGCGTAGGCCGGCCGGCAAGTCCCACATAATAATGCAGACGGAGTGGGGAATGGCATGAACAGGAATGTGGGAATGAAATCCCCAATCTATATCAATCCGACGGCCAATCGCCACGGAACGTTTCTAGTCAACAATCCGAGGCTGCCGAGTTTGATCCAAGCGCAGCTTCCATTACTCCTGAAGCATGCACTCGGTGAGTCCAATGACAACATGGAACGGCAGGGGATTCTCCAAAGTCTTGAAGAGTCCGTCCAGGATCGACTGAGTGAGAATATCCTTGAGGACGGCCCGAATGAGGCATTTCGACTCACTCAGCAGGAAATTCATTGGATGGAGCGGCATCCGAAGGCCAAATGGCTGGACTACTTGTGCTATCGCTATAAGTTCAAGACGTACCCGCGGCTGAAAAAACTAGAGACGTTCCCGCTGCACCTATTGATCGAGCCAACCTCGGTGTGCAATTTGCGTTGCGTCATGTGCTTCCAGGTCGACCTATCGTTTACGCGCGATGAGTTCATGGGGTTCATGCCCTGGAAACTCTTCACGGATGTGGTGGATCAGGCCAGAGACCATGGCTGCGCAGCGATTACCATGGCGTCTCGTGGAGAGCCGACATTGCATAAGCAGTTTGGCGAAATGCTTCGATACTGTGCCGACGCGGGAATAATGGACATCAAGATCAACACCAATGCGACCATGCTCACCGAGAAGTTGTGCCACGATGTGCTTGCGGCTGAAGTCAGCGAGGTCGTGTTCTCCGTCGACGGCGGCACCAAAGATACCTATGAACAGATCCGAGTCGGAGGTCAATTTGAGCGGGTTGTCGAGAATGTAGAAAGATTCAACCGTATCCGATCAGAGCAGTATCCCCTGTCACCGACCGTAACAAGGATCTCGGGTGTGCAAGTCAACGAACACCAGGACATCGATCAGATTGCCAGGTTCTGGAGCCAACTGGTCGATCAGGTTACTGTTAAGCGAGCGACTCCTCGCTGGGACAGCTATCACAACAAGCCGATCGAGATCCAGCATGCATGCTCGCCTCTTTGGGAGAGGATGTATGTCTGGTTCGACGGCAAGGCGAACCCCTGCGATTTTGATTACAAGTCCCAACTGTGCGTGGGGGATGCCACGACCACACTACTCAGCGAGATCTGGCTCGGGAACGCGTATCAGCGGTTGCGGGAACAGCATCTTGAGCGAATGCGCCAGCACATCGTTCCGTGCGATCGATGCCCGGTCTATTAGAGCAGCGTAACATGAGGCATGGCGAGATCAGAGTGGCCGTCATCGGAAAAAGTAATCAGGCAGCGCGCCACATTACACTCTTGCGGCAACATCCGGATGTCCGACTAGAGGCGGTCTTCTACCCGAAAGAGGCGAGGGACCCAGGTCTCCCACTCACGCAGGATTTTTCGGATGTGCTCCGCTGCGATGTGGTGGTGATTGCGAGTCCCACTCCCACGCATGCCGAATATCTCGAGCGACTTAGCAGTTTTGCAGGCTATGTCTTGATTGAGAAACCCGCCGTGTCTGATCTTGCACAAACCAAGATGTTGCAGGAATGGGATAAAGATCGGAAAGCCAGAACCAGGGTAAACTTCAACCTCCTCCACTCTGAGTTGTTTGCGCGCTTACGGAAAGTTAGCACCGACGAGCGATTAGGTGAGCCCATGGCGCTCGACGTTCACACAAGCCACGGGTTGGCCTTCAGCTCAAGTTACAAGGGTTCCTGGCGCAGCACGGCTGGGAGCAGTCTCGGAGTCCTCGAGACCGTTGGAGTCCACTTCGTTCACATGGCTCGCACACTGTTCGGTCCAATCCAGTGCGCAGAAGCAGACGTCCAGTGGATGGCCGCTACTCAAGGGCCTCCCGACACCGGCGTGTTCCGCCTCCTGATGTGTCGAGGTTTGAGGGCCACGTTGCGTCATTCCTATGCTGCCCCATATCTGAATCAGTTCCGCCTACTCGGAACGGATGGGTACTGGGAGTATGACGGTGTCCGAGCGAGGCTCTGTGCGCCGCGAGATACATTCGATGCTGAAGGGCGGTTTGCGACGCCTCCGGTCGTTGAAGAACATTTGATTGATTATGCGAGAAGCTGGAGAGAATCACTCGGGCGAGCCGTTAACGATTTTGTCATCACTGTCCGCGATGGTCGGCAGTTTGATACATCAGAATTTGATTCGGCCCTTGAAGCGATGGCAATCATTCTCAAGTCTGTATCGATCCCTGCTGCGACTGAGCCATCCCTTACGAAAGGCGTTGCGCCCTCCTGTCTGTAGCGGAGCACTGGGAAAGGCAAACCACAGCATGCCCGCTCCCCCAAATATCCCGACGATCTGGGTCAGTATTCCATACGGGATGTCAGCGAGGAACACCCTCAGATCGGATATTTTTAAGATTCTTAAGGCACGTGCACGTCTCGTGATCCTTACGCCCTTGTTTGCCGATGCAGAGTTCTCAAAAGAGTTTGGCGGAGGAAATGTTGTCCTCTGCGATCTGCCAAAGAATACGTCACTACTCTACAGGGGCTTCAGGCGGCTACTCGATATCATTGAAGGCTACTATTTTACTAGGAAGACCAAGATCGAGACACTCTTGATTCTCGAGAAAAGCCTAAGAGCCGAACGACCTGACCTCTATTGGATCAGAGTTACCATCGGTACGATATTGGGCGGCTCGGCCACTGTATTGCGACTGCTCCAGTGCATGCAGTGGTGGTTCGCAACAACAGGTTATTTCGATAGCCTTCGCCAGAAGTATCCTCCCAACCTTGTCTTTGTTACCCATGCTTTGGCGCTAGAAGAGTTCACCGTTGCTCACATGGCGAGAAGGTTCGGTGCGGCTGTTGTTGCCATGATTCACAGTTGGGACAACATTACGGCCAAGACGGGTATGAGAACAGCGGTTGGGCTCAATCCTGGCAGGATGCTCCCGCTCGAGTTTGACAGGGTTATTGTGTGGAATGAAATTCAGCGACAAGAATTGGAGCAGTTCTATCGCTATCCTCGAGAACGAATATTAGTGACGGGCGTGCCTCAATTCGACCGATATGTTAACCATGAGTATCCTGAGCGGGTCACTTTCATGCGGCGGATCGCCGGTGACCCTGCTAAGCGGGTAATCCTCTTCGCGGCCGCTAGTGCCATGATGATGCCGGTTCACAGGCAAAAGGAGATCGTTGATCAGCTTGTGAAAGCCCTTCGAAATGACGAGTTCTCCCAGTCCTCGCAATTGTTGATACGCTGGCACCCCGGTCTGGATTTGTCTATGTGGGAGACTAAGCTCGCTGGTGTTCCAGGTGTCCTTTTCCAGAGACCGAGCCCCGCCTTCTCAGCCTGTCGACTCACAAGTGGGTGGAAGATCGGAGAAAGCGATGAAATACATCTCGCTGAAACCTTGCGGCACAGCGATGTAGTTGTGAACTTCTGCTCTACGATGGCCATTGACGCATCCATGATGGGGAAGCCTGTGGTTTGTATCGGATTCGATGGACATGAGACGGTTCCTTACCTTGAATCAGTCGCCAAGTGGTATGACTACACCCATTACAGGCCGATCGTAGAATCAGGAGGAGCGAGAATCGCACGTTCCCCCGATGAACTGATCCCATATATCAATGCCTACTTGACGGATCCGAATCGTGATGCTGAAGGTCGAAAGGTGATTGTGGAGAAACTATGCTATCGACGGGATGGACGGGCGGGGGCGCGAATTGGGGAGATGGTTGCGGCTTTCGCTGAACAATCAATGGCAGCGCGGTCGAGTGAAGTGACTCATCAACCCAGTCCTGGAAAAGTGTGCAGTCACGCCGTGTCATGAGTTCATCGCTAAGTCCCGCCATCCGGAGACTCACGAGACTGCTGAAGGACCCAGGACATTATGTCTCGTTGTGCTTGAAGATCGCTGAGCAGCCTCTGGCTGGACTGTTTGCGGGCACTGCGTTCTATATGCAGGGCCAGATGGATATTAATCCAAGGTCTCGCTGGCATGACAGAGAGTTTGCGGGTAAAAGCGGAGGATATTTTTGCCCGGAAGATCCAGTGAAGCGTGTCATTGTCAGCCTGGAGCCGTGGGACACGGTGCGACGTGACATGTTGATCCTGCTCCTGCGCACCATCGTAGAGAGGGATGTAGGGGGAGACCTTGCAGAGCTAGGGGTGTACAAGGGACATAGCGCGAGACTGATTCACCACTATATGCCCGATCGACCGCTTCACCTCCTTGACACATTCGGAGGCTTCAATCAGGGCGACTTGCGCGAGACCGGTACAGTGGACCAACAGAAGAACTTAGCCGGAATGTTCAAAGATACGTCGGTGGATGGCGTGTTGTCATACATCGATCCAGTTAGTGAGAACGTAAGAATGTATCCCGGCGTCTTTCCAGCCTCCGTCCCTGAAAGCCTGGTTTCGAAGAGGTTCGCATTTGTGCATCTCGATGCGGATATATATGAACCTACCGTAACCGGGTTGCGATTCTTCTATCCCAGAATGTCTCAAGGCGGAATCATTGTGGTACATGATTACAACGCGTGGCTAGGCGCAAGGACAGCGGTCAAGGAATTCTTTGCCGATAAGCCAGAAGTTCCGCTTCCGATGCCAGATAAGAGCGGTTCGGTTGTGATCGTAAAGCAGTAGTGGATTTCCATCAGGCTTCCACTCCGTAACGACCCTTGATTCGAGTTCTCACCGTTTTCGGCACTCGCCCTGAAGCCATTAAGCTGGCGCCGGTCGTGCGCGCGCTTGAGAAACGGCGAGATGTCATTGCCAGCAAGGTGTGCGTGACGGGCCAGCACCGAGAGATGCTCGATCAGGTCCTTCGCCTGTTTGAAATCAAGCCAGACCATGATCTCGCGGTTATGGAAACGGGCCAAACTCCGATCAGAGTCGCATCGACTATTCTCGCGAGACTTGAACCTATCTTGGCTCAGGAGCAACCGGACTGGGTTTTGGTTCAGGGTGACACGACGACAGCAGCAGCCGTCTCTATGGCTGCCTTCTATGCGCGCTCGAAAGTGGGGCACGTTGAGGCCGGTCTCAGGAGCTACGACAAGTGGAGACCCTTTCCCGAGGAGATTAATCGGCGAATTGTCGGGGTGGCAGCCGATCTCCACTTTGCGCCGACTCAGCGGTCAGCTGACAATCTGCTACGTGAAGGCGTCGATGCTCGGGCAATCGTTGTGACGGGCAATACGGTGATTGATGCCCTGCAATGGGTAGCGGCCCTGCCGGCAAACTCAGAGGGTAGCGTGCCGGTCCGATCTTCGTCGGGACCGAACAGAAACGCGCAGCACCCTCAAGCGAAGATCAGGACCATCCTGGTGACAGCGCACCGTCGTGAGAATTTTGGCGAGCCGCTTCGACGAATTTGTGAGGCTCTTGAGTCGCTAGCACTGCGCTATGCCGAGACGCTGCACATCGTGTACCCGGTCCACTTAAATCCAAACGTACGTGAGCCAGTCCATAAGCTGCTTGCCCATCTTCCCAATGTCACGTTGACAGATCCGCTCGATTACTACGAGTTGGTTCAACTTATGAAGCGTGCCTATCTTGTCCTCACGGATTCCGGAGGCATCCAGGAAGAAGCTCCGGGTCTGGGCAGGCCTGTTTTGGTGTTGCGGGATGTCACGGAACGGCCGGAAGGCCTGGAGGCTGGCACGGTGCGCCTCGTTGGCACCGATACGCAGACCATTATTGAGGAGACGGCTCGATTGCTGGATAACCCAGTCGCTTATGCCGCGATGGCTCAAGCTGTGAATCCTTACGGAGACGGCCGGGCGGCAGACAGGATTGCTGCGCGGCTACTCGGCGAGTCGGCCTCGTCGTTTGTGCCCCGCATCACACAATTGGAAGCCCAACGCCTTTAATTCAGAAAGGAGTGTTGAATGCAGCCGTACCTTGACGCCTATCAGGGCAAGACCGTCCTCGTGACTGGTGGGGCCGGTGCCATTGGCTCAAACCTGACGCGTCGTCTCGCGGAACTCGGAGCGACCGTCGTCATTCTTGACGATTTGTCATCTGCTGAACGCTGGAACGTGCCCCCGTTGCCGGGGATACTCTTCGTCGAGGGAGATGTGGTAGACGAGGTTAAGCTAAAACGGGTGTTCTTCGAGAGGCCTCGAATCGTATTTCATCTTGCGGCCTTCTTTGCGAATCAGAACTCCGTCGATCATCCGGAGCGAGATCTGATGGTCAACGGCATGGGGACCTTGCGGCTCCTGGAATATTCTGTTTTTACAGGGGTCGAGCGGTTTGTCTATGCCTCCTCTGGGTGCTCGATCTATGGCAGCCAAGCCCCACTTCCTCTACGGGAGGAGTTTACATCCCTCCATCTGAGCACGCCGTACCAAATTACCAAGATGCTGGGGGAGTTGTACGGCAACTTCTTTCACCACCACTACGGCCTCAACGTTGTGAAGCCGCGTTTCTTCAACTCGTACGGCCCTGGAGAAATTCCCGGACAGTATCGGAACGTCATCCCTAACTTCATCTATTGGGCAATGAAGGGTCAGCCGTTGCGGATTACCGGGACCGGAGAAGAGACGAGAGACTTCACCTATGTCGGCGACATCGTGGACGGACTGCTGCGAGCTGGCGTGTTGGAGCGAGCAGTTGGCGAGGAGTTCAATCTGGCCTCGGGTGAAGAAACCCGGATCATCGATCTAGCCAAAATGATCAATGAGGCGACCGGCAACGCTGCCGGCATTGAGTTTGCCACTCGGCGGAAATGGGATACGAAGAGTCGTCTATTAGCCAGTGTCGATAGAGCGGGAGCGCTTCTTGGATATCAGCCCAGTACTTCCTTTGCAGTTGGATTGGAGAAAACGATCAAGTGGTTCAGAGACAACTGGGATCGCATCGAAAAGGCCGCCCGCTTTAATCCAGGCATGTCGGCAGCAGTTCGTGAAGGCGGAGCACCCAAAGTTCATGCAATGACGGCGAATTGAGCCCCTGTAGAACGTGGGCAGATATGGACTGACCCGGTGAAATTTCGAATTCCTCAGAAAGCCCGACAGCGGGTCTTGATTGTGGGACTCTGCGGTATGGGAGATCTCCTATTCTTTCAGCCTGCGTTCAGGGCCATGAAAAATGCTTGGCCGGGGGCACGATTCGATCTGCTCGTCACGCCGAACGGAGCGAGGGGCCTCTATGAGGGCAGGCGCCTGTTCGAGAAGATCATCGAGTTTCCCGATATGCGGTGGTTTTCCGACGGTGGGGGTATTCGTTGGCCGATCATTCGAAGGGTCGTGAGAGAGTTAAGAGCGACCAAGTACGGACTGACCGTCTGGCCCTATGCTGATACGACCCTCAAGAAGCTACTCCTCGATATGCTTATAGGAGCCCAATACAGCTTCATACATCAGGGCGAAGGATGGTTCGGGTCGAAGCCTCTATCCACGAGGCAATTCATGATCCCGTTTGCTCGGAACACCCATGTCGTCGATCGCAATCTGGCGCTGGTGCAGTCAATCGGCATCGCTGTGCAGGACGCTTGTTTACAATGGGAGTCCACAGCGGAAGAGATCGCCTGGGGGATGAGATATCTTGTCGATCGGTCGCCGGAGGCGAAAAAGCGGATCGGGGTGCACCCAGGGGGGAACCTTCTGTGGTGCTCAACTCGGCAATGGCCACTAACCTCGTACCAACAACTCATAGATCGTGTGAGCGGCGATCTGGGTTATTCCCCGGTTCTATTTGGAACCCGGAGTGAGGTTCACGTGCTGGAGGACCTGGCAAGTCGGTTGCAGGTCAAGCCTCTGATAGTATCCGATCTTCCTTTGAACAGGGTGGCATCCGTCATTAAGAATCTGGATCTGTTCGTCGGCAACGATTCGTCACTAGTGCATATGGCTGCAGCGATGGGGATTCCCTCACTGAGCATCGTCGGACCTACGAATCCTGATCGAACTGGTCCGAGAGGGGAGCAAGCGCATCTCGTCAAACTCGATCTGGCCTGTAGCCCATGTTTTGATGATCGGTTTGATCAGCGGTGTCCACACCGCCTTTGCTTGGCGGCACTCTCCCCGGACAGCGTCTTTCGTGTCCTGCAAAAGGTGTTGGATTCAGCCGTGAGGAAAAATAACGGGGGTACGAGCATTCACCAGATACCGACGCCTGAACTAGCCTCGGAAGCAATGGTTCGACGAGATACACAGGACCGATTGATCCGTCAGCGTACCTGGAAGGGTTGGTTAAGGACTCCGGACCTTCATCCCTCCAAGAGTCAGGTGTCATGATTCGGTCCGCCATGTCCACATGCAAATCGGATTTCCTTGGTTTGCCACTTGACCATGTGACCATGGATCAAGCCGTCCTGCGGTTCGAACAGTTTGTCCACGATGGGCTGCCACGAAAGGTCTTCTGTCCCAACGTGGCGCTGCTCGTCTGGGCTCGTCAGCAACCGGAACTGCAGCGCATCTACCATGAGTGCGATCTACTGCCGGCGGACGGCATGGCCATTTACTATGCCTCGCGCCTGCTCGGCGACCCGATTCCCGAGATGGTCAGCGGGTCGCTCCTGTTTTTTCGACTGCTGGAGTTGTCCCAAGCCAAGGGGTATCGCGTCTACTTTCTCGGCACCACACAGGCAATTCTGGAACAAGCCGTCTCCAACTTGCGGCGACAATATCCCGGGCTGCAGATCGCAGGTTATCGGAACGGGTTCTTCCGTTGGGAAGACGCTCCTGGCATCGCTGAGGAAATTCGAGGATCCCGTCCTGATTTCTTATTTGTAGGCATGAGCACCCCCCTGAAGGAACGGTTCGTCGACGTCTATCAACAGGTCATGAAGGTGCCTGTTTCGTTAGGGGTCGGCGGGAGCTTCGACATTGCTGCCGGCGTCTATAAGTTCGCTCCCAACTGGATGCGTGTCTTGGCCTTGGAATGGCTGTATCGGCTCATCCAAGAACCGCGACGCATGTGGAGACGGTATCTGACGACGAACAGCGTGTTTCTCTATCTCGTCGCCAAGGCCTTCGTCCGTCGGTTGATTTATTCGCACTCGCGGCCGTCTCGTCGGCCTCTAGAATCAAGAACCCGCTGACACTCTTCTCGGTAACGCCCGAGGTGGTTTTTCTCATGTCCGAGTGTCTCCTTCCTGTAGGAGAGGCTGGGAGAGGGAGAGACCAATGAAAGGAATATTGCGATGAAGCTGCTCTTCGTATATCCGAATCAAATTCACCAGGAGAATGTCTCTCTTGGGCTGTCCTATATCTCGTCGTATGTCAAACAATACGGCCATGAAACTGCGCTGATGGATTACACTTGGGGCGGTACGGTGCAGGACTGTGTAGATAAGGTCGAAGCGTTCAAGCCTCATGTCGTGGGCTTTTGCCTGACAACGGGGGACTTGATGTACTCCCTGGAGGTGGCGCGAGCCGTGAAGCGCGTCGATTCGAAGATCAAAGTCATGTTCGGCGCGTCTCACGCCACGGTGGCACCCGAAGACTCGCTCAAGTATGGCGAGGTCGACATGGCCTGCGTTGGAGAGGCGGAGTACGCGGTGCGTGACTTGCTGAATCACCTCAGCCATGAACGCGACTACTATGGGACCCATCACTTCTGGTTTAAGAAAGACGGCGATCTGATATCCAATCCGGTCGACCTGCTGGAGATGAATCTTGATTCGCTTCCTTTCCCGGACCGCGATCTGTGGGACATGGACACATATTTGAACGCCTCGAATGGCAACATTGACATGGTCGCGGGACGAGGGTGTCCCTACAAATGCACCTACTGCATCATTCCGAAGCTGCATGAGATCAATGCAGAATCCAAGAAACAGGTTCGATTCCGAAGCGTTGAGAATATCGTGGCGGAGATTCGCCTCCTACAGGCGAAGTACCCTGGGCGCATTAAGACGGTGTCGTTTCAAGACGACGTATTCGCAATTCAGAAAAGCTTCGTGGCTGAGTTTGCGGACAAATACCCCAAGGCCTGCGATGTTCCCTTCATCTGTAACGGTCGCGTGGAAGCGCTCGACGAAACAATGGCCGAACTGCTGGCGAAGGCGGGCTGTTCGGCACTCAATCTGGGAATCGAGTCTGGGAGTGAGACCTTGCGGCGCAATCTTATGCGACGGGATATGAAAAATTCCCATATCGTTAAGGCTTTCAAGGCCGCCAAACGCTGCAAGATGAAAACCAACTCCTACAATATCGTTGGCACCCCGTATGAAACAGAACGCGACATCTGGGAAACCATCAAACTGAACCGCGATTGCGAGCCAGACTACTTGCAAGTCTCCATTTTTCAGCCCTACCCCGGCACCGATCTCTATACGCTTTCAAGGGAGAGCGGGTGGATGGCCACGGAGATCTTGCCGGTTTCACACAAACTGACCTCGATCATGGAGTATCCGCACATGTCCAAGCGGGAGATCGTGTGGCACAAGAAGCTCTTTCGCTATCGCGTCCTCAAGAAAACGGACCAGATGAAGGCGATGGTTCTACTCCTCTTGGATGTCAACTATGAACTCTTCGTCAGGTTTCGGACCTTCTTGCCGACCTTCGTCAAGCGTCTATTGTACGTCGTCCTCAGAAAATTCAGTGGAGGAGAGATGGCCAAAACGAGCGACACCTATCTTCCCCGATTCGAGGCGCGGTAACCCTATGGCTAAGGATCCCGTCGTCGTTGCATTCACTTGTGACCCAATTGAGGGGCGTGATCGCTTCCCTTCTCGACGAGTCTGTGAACAGTATTGGGAGCATGTACCGAAGTGGATTGAGGCTGCCAATGACATCAGGCGTCGTGTCAGTACTGCCGCTAACATCGATATGCGCTTCACATGGCTCATTCGAGTGGATCGACAGATGACGGATTCAGGATCGGAGCCGGCATGGGCACTGCTCCGATACATGTCCGATTGGTTGAAAGCGCAAGAACGCGGAGACGAGTTAGGGTGGATGCTGTATCCCGCCTATCGAGATGGGGACCGGTGGCGCCAGGCCTACGATGATCGTGGCCCGCTCGTTGAGCTTGTCGAAGAAGGGTGGGAGGCGTTTCGATCTGCGCTCACGTCGCCACGAGCCATGATGATGGGGTGGCGCGGCCATCGCGAACGGAGCATGCATCGAGTCAAGGAACTCGGAATTCAGGTGGATCTCTCAGCTCTCCCTGGGTGGTACACCGAATCTCGCTTAGGCGTGGTACCAACTTTGGGGGCATGCGATTGGGAGGTCACACCGACGTTTCCTTATCATCCTTCGGTGTCGGACTACCGGAGACCCATTGTCTATCGAGGGGATCCTGCCCTGGAACTCCTCGAGCTTCCAGTCACGCTGGTCCAAGCGACTAGCGCTCAGCTCCGAGCGTCCCTGAGTGATCTACTGAAAACGGGGAGCCTAGGACTTTCCAGAAATTATCGTCGTCGTCGGCATGGCGTACCACTGCACCTTGATCATGCGCCCTCTCGGTTTCGGTCGCTGGCGAAGCGCTTCTTTACCGATGTAAAGCCCGACAAGTTTGCCTTCTCGTTCACATGTCCTGGGGCAACGCTGCTTGCCAGGGCTGCGGTCGACAACGTTTGCGCCAACTTGAGCTGGTTGCTGGCGAGCTCGCACCATCATCTTCATGCCCTTGTACCGCTCACAGGCCGAGAGGCGTATCGATCGCTGACGGGCGGGGCTCTTCGCATGCTATCACTTGAAACGTCTTGCGGCCATGAGCATGCCCATCACCACTGACGATCGCACGCAATCGGGCCTCGACCTCTCCATGAAGCAAGTCTTGTTGAGCTACAAGACTGGGCGGGTCACCGTTGCGGATGTTCCCATTCCGGCGCGCAAGAGTGGCGGGGTCTTGGTCGCGAATGTCTGCTCCGTGGTCAGCGCGGGGACCGAGCGCGCGTCGATCCAATTGGGTAAAGGAAGTTTGCTGGAGAAGGCCCGACAGCGCCCCGAACAAGTCCGGCAAGTATTGCAGACCCTAGGGCAAGAAGGCCCAGCGGCGACAATCAAGAAAGCGCTGACCCGTCTGGATACATGGGTGCCGCTGGGCTACTGCTCTGCAGGGGTCGCGGCCTGGGTCGGTTCAGATGTTTCGAACGTGCGCGAAGGCGACCCCGTCGTATGTGCCGGCGAAGGCGTCGGCAGCCACGCCGAAGTGGTCTGGGTACCTCGTCTTCTCTGCCATCGAATTCCTGATGGACTTTCCTTTGAAGAAGCTGCTTTTGCGCCTTTGGGCGCAATCGCTCTTCAGGCTGTTCGCCAGGCACAGATCTCCATCGGAGAACGGGTAGTCGTCATCGGATTGGGCCTCTTGGGGCTGTTGGCCGTCCAGCTCCTGAGGGCCGCAGGCTGCCATGTATTTGGGATCGACATCGACGTTCAACGATGTGAGCTGGCCCGAACCCTAGGTGCGACATCGACGGCTGCGCTCCGTGAACCAACATTGAGCGATCAGGTCCGTGAGTTCAGCCGCGGCTACGGAGTGGATGCGGTCCTGGTGATGGCGTCGACCGATTCATCCGAACCCTTGTTGCAAGCCGGGGCCTATTGTCGCGAAAAAGGTCGGGTGGTCGTTGCGGGCGCGGTCCCGCTCGAGTTTCCGCGGAAGGATTACTGGGAAAAGGAACTGTCCTTGTCGATGTCCCGATCGTTTGGCCCTGGGTACTATGATCCGCAGTATGCGGTCCATGGAGTCGACTATCCCATCGGCTATGTCCGATGGTCCACCGGACGGAATATTCAAGAGGTGCTTACGCTCCTCGTGGAGCGGCGGCTGTCTGTGCAGCCGCTAGTGAGCCACCGCTTCGAGATCGAGCAGGCCGAATCGGCCTATGAAGGACTTGCTCAGCGGGGCTCGGACGTCTTGGGTGTGGTGTTCCGATATCCCGGAAGTCTTGAGAAAGCCAGGCAGCGTCTAAGTCAGACTCGATCGCAATCGCCGCCCAGGCATCAGGAAATTCGCATCGGCTGGATTGGCGCTGGAAATTTCGCGCAAGCCTATCTGATCCCGGCGTTCCGGGCACACTCTCAGGTTGTTCTTGACGTGGTTGTCAATTCCACCGCCGTTTCGACCCACAATACCTGTACCAAGTTTGGGTTTCTCCAAGCGACATGCGACAAGGCCACAGCCCTCGCATCTCCTACCGTCAACTGCATCGTCGTGTCGACACGTCACAATCTCCATGCGGAGTTGGCGGTAGCGGCGTTGAGCCATGGAAAGTCGGTCTTTCTGGAGAAACCGATGGCCTTGACCGTCGATGAGTTGAGACATGTCTGTTCCGCTGCTCAGGCGAGTCGGGGTGCGATCTTGGTGGGCTTCAATCGAAGGTATTCGCCCACAGTGCGGTGGCTGCTCCGACACTTCAAGCATGAAGCTGGTCCGGTCATGATTCAATATCGTGTTAACGCTGGCGCCGTTCCTGTGGGTCACTGGGTGCGTGATCAGGTTCAAGGGGGCGGTCGAATCGTGGGCGAGGTGTGCCATTTCGTCGACCTCTGTCACTTCTTGGCGGGAAGCCCCCCCATAAGCGTGTTTGCCCGAACGTTGCCGGGGCTACCGGGTCTTGGAAGCGAGAATGATAATGTCCAAGTCACCATCGAGCATGCCAATGGCGCCTTGGCGCAGCTCAGTTACACCGCCGTCGGCGATCCAGCGTATCCGAGGGAAAGGATCGAGGTGATCGGACAAGAAGCCGTGGGGGTCATTGACAATTTTCAGTTTGCCGAGGTGTCAAGACAGGGCAAGCGTTATCGCAAACGACTCTGGGCTCGAGATATGGGCTATAGGGTAGAAGTTGAAGAGTTCACTAAGGCGCTTCTCTCTGGAGCGCCCATGCCGACCTCATCTGAAGAATCGGCCCTCTCTACATTGGCGACGTTGCGGATCATCGATTCCCTGCGGACAGGTGCCCCGGTGCGCGTCGATCGGCAAGACTTGTATGAGGGGGCGGTGTAGGTCGTGCAACCAGACGCCTCCTCGTGGGTCTACCCTGAGCCGGACGCGCATAGCTCCGAGCGATCGCTGCGCTGGCAACGCACGGCCAAGCGCTTGCTTGATTGTACGGTGGCGGGCGTGGGACTCATCGTGCTGGCGCCACTCGGAGCCGTCATCGCAGCGCTCATCAAGGCGACTTCCCCTGGCCCGGTCCTCTATCGATGGCCCGTAGTGGGATACCGTGGAGAGCCGCTGAGGGCCTACAAGTTTCGTACGATGGTGATGGGCGCCGAAGGAATGAAGCAGGACTTGTTGCGGTTCAACGAATCAAGCGGTCCTGTGTTCAAGATGGCACGGGATCCACGTATCACGCCTGTCGGCCGAGTGCTGAGGAAGTATAGTCTCGATGAACTCCCGCAACTGTGGAATATCTTCAAAGGCGACATGAGTCTAGTAGGGCCGCGGCCTGTTCTCCTGAGCGAATGGAGCCAGTTTAGCCTTGGGCAGCGGCGGAAGCTTTCCGTGAAGCCGGGGGCGGTCTGTCTTTGGCATGTGCGGGGGCAACCTCGCGACTTTCACCAATGGATTGCCATGGACAACGAGTATATCCAGACTTGGTCGCTCTGGCTGGATGTGAAAATCCTCATGGGAGCCCTGTGGTACATGCTTGCGGGAAGGAACGTGTGAAGTGGAAAGCCTGGGCCCTGGTCTGGCTGGGGTTGATGTGCCTTTTCGGAATTCTCTTCGCCGCATCTTCATGGTGGTTGCCGTATATCTATCTCGCCATTCAATATCCTTCCGATCCTCCCCTCCCATCCGACGCGATTCTGATCGAAGGGTGGGTGTTTCACGAAGAATTGATTGGATTGACGGCCGATCTCTATTCCAGAGGCTATGGTAAATGGGTGGTGACAACTGGAGAAAAGTTCGAGCGGCTTCACGGGCTCATCGGCGTCGAGACCTGGGCGGCCGCTACGAAGCAGGAACTTGTGTCTCGCGGAATCCCGGAGCATCGCATCATTTCGGTCAACCAATCGCAGCCAGGCACCTTTGGCTCAGCGCTTGCTGCAAGGGTCTCGTTCCGGCAGCATGAAATTCATTCAGTCCTCATTATCACTGAATCTTTTCATTTGCTCCGTACGTGCAAGACCTACCGGGATGTCACGAAGGATCTCTCCCTGACAGTGTCTTGTTTGACCCACCCTAAGGCGGGAATAACGCCGGACACTTGGTGGCGGTCACGATCTGGCTGGGCCGTGATGGTCCGTGAATACGCCGCCCTCGCGTATTACAAGCTCAACGGCTATTTCTAGGAGGCTTCATGAAAGTGCTGGTCACGGGCGGGGCTGGATTCATCGGCTCCCATACGGTCGATGCGCTGCTGAAGCGAGGTCACGCGGTCCGCATTCTCGACAGTTTGGCCTCGCCGGTTCATGAGAATGGGAGAATTCCGGATTACATCCCTGCTCGGGATGTGGAATTTGTGCTCGGAGACGTGCGCATCAAATCGGCCTGGGAACATGCTCTTCCCGGATGTGACGCCGTCTTCCATCTGGCGGCATACCAGGATTATCTGGCGGATTTCGGGACGTTCTTCCATGTCAACACAGTTGGCACGGCGCTGCTGTACGAAGTGGCTGTTGAGCGGAAACTGCCGATCCGGAAGGTCATCGTTGCCAGTTCGCAGGCCGCCTACGGGGAGGCGAAATACGAGTGTCGCAAGCGCGGATGCCCAGGCGCGCAAGCAGCAGGTGGTCCGGTGAGGTTTCCCCCGTTGCGCGCCGAGTCGCAACTCAAACGGGCTGACTGGGATGTGCGTTGTCCGTCCTGCGGGGAAGCGGCGCACACGGTGGCTACCGACGAAGCGATCACCAATCCACACAATCAATACGCCGTCAGCAAGTACACGCAGGAGCTCGTCGCGTTTAACCTGGGGCGGCGGTATGCCATTCCAACGGTTTGCATGCGGTACTCGATTGTCCAAGGGCCACGACAGTCGTTTCGAAACGCCTACTCGGGCATCTTGAGGATCTTTTCGCAACAATTGCTGAACGGGCGACCGGCTCTCTGTTATGAGGACGGACGCCAACTCAGAGACTACGTGTCCGTGCATGATATTGCCCGGGCGAACCTGACTGTTCTTGATGATCCCCGCGCCGATTACGACGTGTTCAATGCCGGCGGTGATCGGAAGGTAACCGTGCTGGAATATGCGCGTCTCGTAGCCGACCGTGCGGGGATTTCACGCGAGCCGTCAGTGCCAGGCATCTACCGCTTTGGCGATACGCGACATGTTATTTCCGATGTGGGGAAGCTTAAGGGGTTGGGATGGACCCCCCAGGTTCCCCTTTCGGACGTGATTCAGGAATATCTGGCGTGGGCCCAAGGCCAACCCGGATTCCGCGACTTTTCGAGAGATGCGGAGTCACGCATGGAGCTTCTTGGCACCTTACGGAGAGTTGAAGAAGGAGTCGCGGTGTGAAAGCGCTGATCCTCGCTGCGGGAGAAGGCCAGCGTCTGCGACCGCTGACCCTCGATCGCCCTAAACCGATGGTGTCGGTTGCTGGCAAACCCGTCCTCGAGCATTTGATCTCCTGGCTGAGGGGCTACGGGATTCAGGAAATCGCCATCAATTTGCATCACTGTCCCGATGTGATTCCCGGCTACTTCGGAGATGGGGCGCCGTGGGATGTGCGGTTGACCTACTCGTATGAACCCACCATTTTAGGCTCGGCGGGCGCCATCAAGGAGCTTGAACCCTTCTTCAGCGACACATTTCTGGTGATCTATGGCGATGTCTTGACAGACATGAACCTGGCAGACCTGGTCTCCTTTCACCGCGAGGCATTGTGGGAGGGGCCTGCTCCTCTTGTTTCGCTGGCACTGTACGAAGTGGACAATCCCACCGAATGCGGCATTGTCGATCTCGACGAGCGGCGACGCATACGCCGTATCGTCGAAAAGCCTGCGTCGCACGAAGTCTTCGGGAATCTTGCAAATGCCGGGATTTGCGTCATGGAGCCTGCGGTGATGGGACAGATCAAGGCCGGACGGTTCGCTGATATTGCCCGCGATCTGCTTCCGACCCTGCTGAAGCGTAACCGACTCATTCGAGGATATTTGATCGACCCGGAAACCTATCTGGTGGATATCGGCATCCCCGAGCGCTATGTGCAGGCGCAACGGGACTGGCCGGCGCATTTGGCGCGTTGCCCCCAAGCATCGAGGAGGATCGTCGCATGCTCATTGCAAGAGCCCCAGTCCGTTTAGGCCTCGCGGGCGGAGGGACTGATCTCCCTGCCTACTACGAGCAGTACGGCGGTTCGGCGTTAAGCGTCACTATCGACAAATATTTCTACGCTTTTCTCAACGTCAACCATCACGGCGATCTTCAGATTACCTCGTCGGACTACCGAACGTTTTATCGGCACGAGGGAGAGGACGAACTGCTGTGGGATGGAGATCTAAGCCATCCACGCGCTATTCTGCACCACTTTGGCATCAAGCGTGGGGCTTCGCTCTTCCTTGCTTCAGAAATTCCGCCGGGTACAGGGCTAGGGTCGTCCAGCACGGTCGCGGTCGCGATCATCAAAGCGGTGATGACGGCGTCCGGATTGCGGCCCACTCGCCATGAAGTGGCCGAGTTGGCCTGTTATATCGAACTCGAGAAACTCGGCATGCCGATCGGAAAACAGGATCAATATGCGGCGGCGTTCGGGGGGCTTAACTGGTTTCGTTTTTCGTCGGATGGGGTTGTCGCTGAACCGCTGACGATCTCGCCCGATGCGTTTCGCGACCTGGAACAACGCCTCATGTTGTTTTTCACCGGCGCCTCCCGTCATTCCGGCCATATTCTCGCGGCGCAACAGGCATCGAGTCGGCGCAATGACCCGGCTATTATCGAGGCGCTTCATGCCGTCAAGCAGATATCGTACGAGATGAAGCATGCGCTGGAAGAGGCCAACATTCGACGAGTCGGGGAGTTGCTCCACAAGAGCTGGGAGCGGAAAAAGCGGTTTGCTTCCGGCATCACCTCGCCGGCGATCGATCGTTGGTACGAATTGGCTCGGTCGTCGGGCGCCAGCGGCGGCAAGCTGGCGGGTGCAGGAGGGGGCGGGTTTTTGCTCATCTATTGCGAGCCTGAATTTCAACAGCGCGTGACGCAAGTATTGGAAGGTGAGGGGCTCAAGCGGATGACCTTCCGATTCGAACGAGGCGGCGCAAGGGTTCTCATGAATGCCACAAGTCGAATCTCAATGGAGCCGGTGGTCGCATGAATCGGCGAGACCGACTCCGCGCAACCGTGGCGCTGATTATGCTGGACGCGCTCTGCATCCTGGGGGCGCTGGCGGCGGCCTACTATCTCCGAATCACCAGCGGATTGCTCAGTTACACGAGCGTGTACGAACCGAAAACCTATCTGGAAATCACCGCTACTATCCTTCCAGTTTGGCTGGTGCTCTGCGCTATGGCGAGGCTGTACGACTCGGATATCTACTTCGGCGCGTTTCATGAGCCACTTCGCATCATCAAGGCCTGCACGTTTGGCGTGTTGGCTCTGATTCTCGTGACCTTCTTTTGGCAACACGACGGCATGATCTCTCGGGGGTGGCTCCTCTCGTCCTGGGGGTTCGCAGTGCTTTTCCTCATGGCGGGACGACGACTCATGAGGCGATGGCTGGCGGGGTGCCGGGCTCAAGGGCGGATGATCTCAAAGCTCGTGATCATTGGGGCGAACGAGCATTCCAAGGCATTGGCTCGGCAGTTCGATCCGTCCACAGTGTCCGGCGTTCAAGTTGTGGGATTTCTCGATGACTATCTTCCGGCAGGCACACCGGTGTTGGATCGGCTGACGGTCCTCGGGTCGCCCCATGAGATCGATCGTGTGGTCAGGGATTGGCAAGTCGACGAAATTCTGGTGATGTCGGAATCCCTTGCATGGGAGAGTTTGCGAGAGATTATCGGGCATGCAGCGACCAATTCTGGAACGGTCGGCATGAAGCTGTACCCTGGGGTGCAAGAGATCTTCATGGCAGGGTTGACGGTCGTTCGCATGGCCGATGTCCCTCTGCTCTCGGTGCAGGAGAGTCGCATTACCGGGCCCGACCGCCTCCTCAAGAACCTGCTGGACTTTGGGCTCGGCGGGTTTCTCTTCTTACTGGCGCTGCCACTCATGGGAATACTGGCGCTCGCGGTGGCCGTTTTCGACGGGAGACCGGTGATCGAGAAGAGCCTTGTACGAGGGCTCCGCAATCGGCAGTTTGTGACCCATAAGTTTCGCACAGGCTATAGCGGGCTGAGCCGCCGAAGCTTGATGTTGCCGGAAACTCTGCAGGTGGCACGCCAGACGGGCACATGGATAGGGTACTTCCTCTATCGTACGGGCTTAGACAAGTTGCCTCAATTGTTTGATGTGCTGAAGGGGCATATGAGTTTAGTCGGGCCACGAACTATCCTGGTATCAGACCAAACGCGTCATACCGAGTGGTTGACCAACGTCCTCTCCGTCAAGCCTGGTATGACAGGACGCTGGGCAATCACAACCTTGCCCTGCTTGGAAGACGAGATCTTCCTTGCCCTGCACTATATTCGGCATTGGAACCTCTGGCTCGACCTCCAAATTCTCCTCCAAACGGCGACGGCGATGGCCTCTCGCCGCATCCCGCAACGGCTTCAGTCCGAACTCGCCCCCTGCCATGAACTGTTAGTCCTGCAAAGCCGGATTCCCGGTCAGCCTATTCGCAGCTAGACAACGCCTTTTCAGCCGGCACTGCTACAGGTAATGCCATCTGGTCTTGGATGGGTGTCGTGGGGAGCGGCTTGCCCACAGGCAAAGCTGCCTGATGCGACTGCCATGAACTATCCTTTAACCTGCCCCGCCAAAGACCACGCTCTCCTTACAGCTCTCGCCCGCTCCTGCGTGGACACGACAGACTTCGGTCGTGTTTCATCTTTGTTGGCCCAGGTTCGGGACTGGGACCGGACGCTGAGTATGGTCCAACATCATGGACTAATGCCGGTGCTTCATTCGCGGATCGAGACGATGGGTTCTCATGTGGTTCCCGCAAGCATCAGAGAGCGCATCGAGCGATGGTTTCGGCAACATGCCCTGCGAGCTCTTCTTCTTGCGCGCGGATTGAGCGAGGTAGCCGCTCATCTGAAGACGAGAGACATTCAGTTCCTTGCCCTGAAGGGACCCGCGCTTGCAACCATCCTGTACGGGGATATTTCCTCGCGTGTCTACGGGGACATCGATCTGCTCATCCACCCAAATGATTTTGCCCGTGCGAAGTTGGCTCTGGCCGAATCCGGGTATCGGCCGCTTCCACACCTGACGGAGGCACAAGAGAAGCTGCATCTGCACTGGCAAGGCGAACGACTGTTCGTCCACGGCACGACCGGGCTTGCCGTCGACCTGCATTGGCGACTCCTGCCGCCACATTTTGCTCCCGCGTTCGAGTTTTTGACTCTATGGGAGCAGGGAGGGCAGGTTTTGATCGGAGGGGTATCAGTCAGATCGCTTTCCCATGCGCACCATGCGGCATTCCTCTGCGTCCATGGGGCAAAGCATGGTTGGGGAAGGCTTTCGTGGATATGTGATCTCTCACAATTTTGTAGGAAACACGGAGCAGAAATCCGTTTGTTGCCTCAGATCGCTCGGCAGTGGAAGTGCGAGCGGATGGCGCGGGTAGGGTTTGTCTTATCTCAACAGCTTGCTCCAACAGGCCTCGACCAAGAACTCCTTTCGTGGGGGAAAAGTGACTCGGTAGCTTCCTCTTTGGCTCAGGAAGTGTGCGAGAGGATAGGCGTAGGAAGGAACGGCCGGATGGGACGTTCGGCCGAGGCCCTATTTTTTTTCCGGGGCCTGGACTCTCATCAAGCTCGAGCAAAGTTTCTTGTAGGTCGCCTATGCCTTCCAAGTGAGGATGATCTGCAGGCGTTCCGTCTACCTCGAGTTCTTGCTTTTGCATACTGGATCCTCAGGCCGCTGCGCCTCGGGTGCCTGCAGGCGGTTGAGCTGCTGAGAAAGTGGGGACTGAATAGACCATCCTCGAGGCTGATCGGACAAGAGAGATAGGCTATCCAGCGCCTAACCTGAATGTCGCCACCTTTATTATGTGGTGGGGATACACGGAGGCAACCCTGCTCATTTAGGGCGAATCGTGTTCGATCGCGGCGAATTATCGTCCGTTGCTTCACTCCGCCGTTGCTTTGCTAGACTCAGGATGTGCGGTGTCAAGGATTCTTCAGGCTGGAACGATAAGGAATGTGATCGTTGGCGTTGATTTGAGGCGAATCCTTAAAAGCCTTGAGGTTCATTTGCCCACTCATAGACTCGCTGTGTCGGGAGCCTTTACACCGGTAAGGGATAGAAAAAATCCTTTCTTGGCTCAGGAATGAAATAACCCGGCATTTCCATATGTTGCGAAAGAGTATCCAGGGGAGTGCCTTAGGCACCGAACCTGCTCCTCTGACGGTAGGTTGAGAAGGACTTCAGGGCTACCGTACCAGGAGGTGAGGCCATGGAGATGCATAGAGTAGGAAGGTGTCTTCGCGTCTTTAGCGTCGCTGCCGCGCTCGCGGCGGGCCTTGCTCTTTCCACACCGAACGCCCACGCCGTTTCGACAGTCCTCGATTTCGAGAATATCTATGCATTCCCCGGAGGGGCGTACGGGCAGATGCCTCCTGGCTATGCGGGGTTCACCTGGAACTCTACCTCGTGGTGGCTCACCGACTACTGGCAACCCCATGCCATCGACGGCAATGTCTCTCTCTATAATCGCCAACGGGGCGATATTGTGATCACGTTGGGTCCAGGGTGGAACTTGCAGAGCGCCACCGTTACGCCAATATTCAGTACGCTCAGCATTGTGGTGGAAGGTTGGACAAACGGTCTGCTCACACACTCAGTAACCGTGACGGGGTCCAATGCCCAACTCAACAACTACACCTTCGATTTTCATGGCATTGATACCATTGGGTTTCGACCGACTCAACTTGGGTACTTCACCGTGGACAACATTGCGCTGATTCACAATCCTGAGCCGAGCACGGTCCTGCTGCTGGGGTCTGGCTTGGTTGGGTTGGGACTCTGGCGTCGGAAACGTCTTAAGGTCTGATTGTAAGCTCCCCACGAATTGAGACAGTC
>FKKE01001154.1_pt1 | contig 42918 bp, 34 predicted proteins | sample 1106331 | NCBI WGS metagenome assembly FKKE01 (sample SAMEA3931202, study PRJEB13176) | freshwater metagenome | biome: Drinking water system; feature: drinking water; material: freshwater | place: China | collected 2013-02-06
GGGGCAAATGATCGGGCGCTGCTGGGACAACTGCTCCTCAGTTGTACGAACGTAGCGAAGCAAAAGGGATTGGCGGAATCCGGGTACCGGATCGTGGCGAACACCGGTCGGGATGGCGGCCAAACCGTGTTTCACCTGCATTTCCATATCATGGGCGGCCGGCACATGGGGTGGCCGCCGGGTTAAGAAAGACCATTGTAGGTCGATCGTCAGCGGACGTGCAATTTGACACTGTTTCCCCCCGTCTGTTAACCTGTCCGGTCAATTAATCCGATCACTTAGCAACCGATCCGTCCGGTCGTGTGCGGCGGTATGTAGGAGCTGCGACTCTCGTGGGCCGAGGCCTGATTTCTGAGGACGTGATCAATCAGATTAGAGACCGGATCGACATTGCGGAGATCGTCGGACAGCACGTCAGCCTGACCAGAGCCGGCCAAAATCTCAAGGGGCTCTGTCCGTTCCATCAAGAAAAGTCACCGTCCTTCACGGTCAGTCCATCCCGGCAAATTTTCCATTGTTTCGGCTGCGGTGCGGGCGGAAACGTCTTTACGTTTTTGACGAGGATGACAGGCGCAAGCTTTCCGGAAACCGTGCGGGAACTCGGGCGAAAGGTCGGCATCGAAGTTCAGGACACGGCGGTTCCTGCCGGCCCGCAGGCAGCTCAGGCCGGCCGCATCGAACAGCTGAATCGCGCCGTCTCCGACTGGTTCCGGCAGAATCTTCAGGATGAACGGCTTGGTGAAGAGGCGCGTGAATATTTGAAGGGCCGCGGCATTTTGCCGACGACAATCGAGCAGTTCGGGATTGGCGTGGCGCCGGCAGAATGGGATGGGTTGCTGAAGGTGCTGCTCCGGCAGGGATTTCAGCAGGCCGATCTTACTGCGGCCGGGTTGGTCATTGCACGGGATAACGGCTCCGGCTACTACGACCGTTTTCGTGCGCGCGTGATGTTTACGATCACCGACCTGCGCAAGCGCATCGTTGGGTTCGGCGGCCGCGTGCTCGGGGAGGGGACGCCGAAATATTTGAACTCGCCCGATACGCCGCTGTTTAAGAAGGGGCAGACGTTGTTCGCGCTCGACTTGGCCCGGGAGTCGGTGACGAGGACGAAAACGGTCGTCATCGTCGAGGGCTATTTCGACGCGGTGGCGCTGCACCAGGCGGGGCTCACGAACACCGTAGCCACCTTGGGCACGGCGCTGACGCCGGAGCACATTCAGGTTCTTCGCCGGTTCGCTTCGAAAGTGGTGTTGCTGTTCGATCCCGATCCGGCCGGCGTGCGCGCGGCGCTGCGAGGCCTCGATCTCTTCGTCAACAGCGGGCTGGGCGTCAAGGTCGTGACGTTGCCTGCGGGCGACGATCCCGATACGTTCGTGCGGAAGTTCGGCCCTGGCGCCTTTGCAAAGCTGGAGGAGCAGTCGCCGAGCCTGTTGGATTTTGCGCTCGAGCACAGTCTGCAGACGGCGGAATCCAGCACGGTCGAAGGCCGTATCCGCAGCGTGGACGACGTGTTGAAGATTTTGCAGAAGAGCGAGCATCCGATCGAGCGGGAAGAGCGGATCAGAATCGTGGCCGAGCGGCTGGGGATCAATCAGCAGCGCTTGATCGAGCGCTATCCCGCGCTCCTGTCGAACGAGGGCCGGAAGCCGGTAAGCCGGAAAGCGGAAGTCCAGCCGGTTCACGCCTTCAAGGGGGCGCCGGAAGAACGCGACTTGGCGTATCTGTTGTTGCAGGGACATCTGACGCCGGCCGACGTACGGCGGCTCAGGCCTGACACGTTTTCCGTCCCCGGCTGCCGCAAGCTCGTGGAAACGGCTCTGGTCCATTTGGAACAGGACGGGCGGGTCGGATTGCGGCATCTGCTCGACACGGTCCTCGACGATCCGGACTGCGGACCGTTGGCGACGGAATTGTCGATGCGCGAAGAGCACTATGACGACATGCGGGCGCATATCCAGGGTTGCCTGGAAACCCTCGAGCGGAAGCGCGCGAACGAGGTTATGCGGGATCTGATCGCGCAATTGAAAGCAGCGGAGCGCGCGGGGCGTCTCGACGAGGTGCAGGCCCTCAATGCACAAATGAACGAAATGCGGATGCAGAAGGCGGGGCGCCCAGCCGCTGGTTTATCTTTGGTCAAGGAGTAAGCATGGCGAAACAAGAATTGCTCGTGGAAGTGAAAAAGCTCATCTCGATCGGCAAGGAGAAGGGCTTCCTGACCTACGACGAGCTGAACAGTACCCTGCCGGCAGAAGTGGTGTCGTCCGAGCAGTTCGGCAGCATCATGACCATGTTCGGCGAGATGGACATCGAGATCGTGGACGCGCCCGAAGGCGGCGAACGGCAGCAGAAGAGCCGCGAGCGCGAGGAAGGCGGCGATGACGGTGAAGAAGGCGACGGCGGAGAGGAGAACGAGAAGGAAATCGACCTGACGCCGGGCGCTTTGAGCCGTACCGACGATCCGGTCAGGCTGTATCTCAAGGAAATGGGCAGCGTCGCGCTGTTGAGCCGCGAAGGGGAAATCGAGATCGCGAAGCGCATCGAGGAAGGCAAGCGGGACATCGCGTTCGTCGTCTACGGCATGCCGATGACGATCGAATTCATCCTCGAACTGCGCGACCAGTTGAAGGACGGCAAGATCGACGTCCGTGAGATCGTGCCCATCGTCGAAACGGAAGAAGATTTCGAAGAAGAGGAAGTCCAGAAGGATTATGAAGAGCTGCGTCTGAAGACTCTGGAAGGACTGAATGCGGTCAGGAAGGTCTCGACCTCCCTGAAGGGGCTCTATGAGAAATCCCGCCAGGCTTCGAAAGATCCCGTCAAGCTGAAAAAGATCAAGAAACAGATCGATGCGATACGCGAGCAAGTCGTCGACAAGATGGAGGCCGTGAACCTGCACGGGGTCCTGAAGGACCGGATGGTGCAGCGTGTCCGCGAAATGGCGATTCAGATCCGCACGGCCGAGCGGGAGATCGTCAGCTGCCAGCGGCGGCTTGGCGTCGGGGGCGAAGCCGGCGCCGAATTGCTGCGAAAACTCTGCCGGGAACGGAAGGATTTTCTGGCGGTCAAGCGGAAGACCGGCGTTTCGGAAGATAACCTCCAAGAGATCAAGAAGGTGTATCAGGCCGCGCGGGCGAAAATCCGGCAGCTGGAGACCGAAGAGGCATTGGTTTCCGGCGAGGAAATCAAGGACGCGGTCAAGCACCTCGACGTGGCGGAGGAAAAGGTCAAGCGCGGGAAGGCCGAATTGGTCGAAGCGAACCTTCGTCTCGTGGTCAGCATCGCCAAGAAGTACACGAACCGCGGGTTGCAGTTCCTGGACCTCATTCAGGAAGGCAATATCGGCTTGATGAAAGCCGTCGACAAGTTCGAGTACAAGCGCGGGTACAAGTTCAGCACCTACGCCACCTGGTGGATTCGCCAGGCCATCACGCGCGCCATCGCCGACCAGGCCCGCACCATCCGCATCCCGGTCCACATGATCGAGACGATCAACAAGCTGATCCGGACGTCGCGGCACCTGGTTCAGAAGCTGGGGCGAGAACCGACGCCGGAAGAAATCGCCGAGCGGATGGATCTGCCGCTCGACAAGGTGCGCAAGATCTTGAAGATCGCCCGCGAGCCCATTTCGCTGGAAACCCCGATCGGTGAGGAGGAAGACAGCCATCTGGGCGACTTCATCGAGGACAAGAAGGCGGTGTCGCCGCTGGAAGCGGCGATCCGGTACGACTTGCAGCGCCAGATCAACAGCGCGCTGGAAACGCTGACGCCGCGTGAGGAGAAAGTCTTGCGGAAACGCTTCGGCATCGGCGAAGCGACGGATCACACGCTCGAAGAAGTCGGCCAAGACTTCGAAGTCACCAGAGAGCGCATCCGCCAGATCGAAGCCAAGGCGTTGCGCAAGTTGCGGCATCCGAGCAGGAGCAAGAAGCTGCGCAGTTTCGTCGAAAGCATGTAGATCGGACGAAAGGCCTCATTGAGCAATTTGACTCCGTGAGATCGGCGGCCTAGAATCCGGACGCTGATACCGAAAGTAACGCGAAGGTTGAGGTTGAGCCCGAACCTTTCCGATCCGGGGCCCATAGCTCAGGTGGTTAGAGCGGCTGACTCATAATCAGCTGGTCCTAGGTTCGAGTCCTAGTGGGCCCACCAACGGGACCGACAGTCGGACGAGCCGGGACGCGACGGACACAGCAGACTGGCAGGAGTGCATTGAACCAGAACCTCTCTCCCCTCATCGAACTTCAGAAGCTTGATCTCCGCATCATGGAGATCAACGACCAGCGACGAAAGATCCCCGAACGGCTCCACTCAATCGAAGCCCCTCTTCGCGAAGCCAAGCAGTCGCTGCAAGAGACGAACTCGTCGATCGAGGCTCTGGTCAAAGAACGTCGCGGCCTTGAAAGGGACGTGGAAGTGCAGGACGCACATAACGATAAGATGCGGGCGCGTCTCTCGGAGATCAAAACGAACAAGGAGTATCAGGCCCACCTGTTCGAACTCCAGATGGCCAACAAGAAGAAGTCGGAGATCGAGGATAAGGTCTTGGCCTGCATGGAGAAGATCGAGCAGCTTCAGGAGGTCGCGAAGCAGGCTCAAGAAAAAGTCAGCGCGGTCGAACAAACCTTCTCGAAGGAGAAGCAGGAGCTCGATGAGGTGGACAGGAAGCTCGCCGCTGAGTTAGCAAAACTCGAGACCCAGCAGCGGGAACGGTCCACACAAGTCGAGAGGGGACTGCTGGAGCGGTACACGAAGCTGAAAAACGCGCGGAAAGACCAGCCGCTCGCTGCCATCAAGAGCGGTATGTGCTCCGGCTGTCGATTGCAAATCCCCCCACAGTTGGTCGCCGAAGTCAAACGCTCCCAGGATCTCCACATCTGTCCCTACTGCCACCGTATGCTCTACTGGGAAGGGGAATTGCCTTCGGAGAACAAGACGTCCTCCGACCAGCCCAAAGACAGTAGTCTCGAAGTCGGTGAATCCGTTTAAAAGGGAATCGGTCAAGGCTAAGGTCGAGGCAAATCCTCATTCCCAACCTTCTTGTTCCTCCGCCCCCCTCAACCTCTCATAAAAGTGGACATTATGGAGATTTCGATTAATAATTCTCCGTAACCAAGGAGTCTACACGTGAAAAAAGCGTTGATTACCGGGATTACCGGGCAAGACGGATCCTACCTGTCAGAATTTCTGCTGGGCAAGGGGTATGAGGTCTATGGAATCATCCGCAGGTCGAGTTCATTCAATACGGGCCGCATCGATCCGATTTACGAAGACCCGCATGTCCCGCATCGCCGGCTGAGTTTGGTCTACGGCGACCTGAACGACGCCAGTTCGCTCAACCACATCATACGAACCGTTCAGCCAGATGAGATTTATAACCTCGGGGCGCAAAGCCATGTCCGTGTAAGTTTCGACATCCCCGAATACACAGGCGAAATTACCGGCTTAGGGACGATCAGATTGCTCGAAGCGATACGCGAATCGGGCCTCAAGCCCAAGTTCTACCAGGCCTCATCGAGCGAGATGTTCGGCAAGGTCCTGGAAGTCCCGCAGAAGGAAACGACACCCTTCTATCCTCGCAGTCCCTATGGAGCGGCGAAGGTCTATTCCTATTGGATCACGGTGAATTACCGGGAAGCCTACGATCTGTTTGCCTGCAACGGCATTCTATTCAACCACGAATCACCCCGACGCGGCGAAACGTTCGTGACGAGAAAGATCACGAAGGCGGCAGCGCGAATCAAGCTGGGCGTGCAGAACGATCTCTATCTAGGAAATCTCGACGCGAAGCGCGACTGGGGATTTGCCGGCGACTATGTGCAAGCAATGTGGATGATGCTCCAGGCGCCAAAAGCCGAAGACTACGTGATCGCCACCGGCGAGACCCACACGGTGAAAGAGATGCTGGAACTGGCCTTCGACCGCCTGAGCTTGGATTGGAAGAAACACGTGAAGATCGACGCCAAGTATTATCGTCCTACCGAAGTCGATCTCTTGATCGGCGATGCGAGCAAGGCCAAGCGCGAGTTGGGGTGGGAGCCGAAGGTGAAGTTCGAAGAGCTGATCGCCATGATGGTGGATGCTGATTTGGCTGCCGAGAAAGAACGGCTGGACGGAGTCAGATCGAAAAAATGACCATGCCCGATTTTTGGAAAGACAAACGCGTCGTCGTCACGGGCGGAGCGGGATTCCTCGGGTCGTTCGTCGTCGAGCAATTGCGTGCGAGGGACTGCCGAGAGATCATGATTCCTCGCAGCAAGGACTACGACCTCGTCCAAATGGAGGCGATCGAACGGCTCTATGCCGAAGCGAAGCCCGACATGGTCATTCATTTGGCCGCGCGCGTGGGTGGGATCGGGGCGAACCAAGCCAATCCCGGCAGGTTCTTCTACGACAATTTGATGATGGGTGCGCAGCTCATCGAAGTCGGACGCAGGCGCGGACTGAAGAAGTTCGTCGCCTTGGGGACGATCTGCGCCTATCCGAAGTTTGCGCCGATTCCCTTCAAGGAAGACGACATCTGGAACGGCTACCCTGAGGAGACGAATGCGCCATACGGTCTCGCCAAGAAAATGATGCTGGCGCAGTCTCAGGCCTATCGGGAGCAATACGGATTCAATTCTATCGTCCTGTTTCCGGTTAACCTCTACGGGCCCCGCGACAACTTTGACCTCAAAACCTCGCACGTCATCCCCGCGCTGATCAGAAAGTTCTCAGAGGCGAAAGAATTGAAGAAGGGCTCAGTCTCATTGTGGGGCGACGGGTCGCCGAGCCGTGAATTCCTCTACGTTGAAGATGCCGCCGAGGGGATACTTCGGGCGGCTGAGGTCTACGACGGGAGCTTGCCGGTGAACTTGGGAACAGGGGAGGAAGTGGCCATTCGGGATCTCGCCGCCATTATAGCGGGTGAGGTGGGGTTTGCCGGTCGCATCGACTGGGACACCACCAAGCCCAACGGCCAGCCGCGACGCTGCCTCGATATCAGTCGCGCAAAACAACTATTCGGGTTTCAAGCCCGCCACAATCTCCGCGAAGGCCTTAAGAAAACCGTCGCCTGGTTTAACGCCAATCGCAGCAATCTGCGCGAAGTGCATTTCTAGAACAGCCTCTTTCCCGCGACTTTTGTTCTCCCGTCGAAGCTTGCCTAATTGCCCCTTCCCGCACACACTTTGTACATCCCTACAGGCTTTGCGCACAGGGGCACATCCGCCTCCTCGTAACTCTTTGACAGTCCAGCCCCTTACGCTGATCCCGGTTGGTCTGAGACTTGCTGTAAGTCTAATAGAAACAAGGAGTCCAGGACTATGCTTGAGTCACGCGACCCTGCGCAATCACTAGGGGAAGAAGCTGCCGGTCAAGGGGGCGACGCGGCGGAGTGGTACGAACGGGGATTGGGGCTCAGGAAGGCGGGTCTGTTTAAGCAGGCTATCGAGGAGTTCTGGCGGGCCACAAGCGATGAGCGGTATTCGTTGAGAGCCTATGCCCAGATGGGGCTCTGTTACAAATCGATTCGTCAATATGATGAAGCCGTGAAAGCGTTCCGTAATGCGCTGAAAGCTCCAACCGCGACAACCAAAGAAACGGTGCAGCTGCTCTATGTGCTCGGGCGCACTCTGGAATCATTGAATCGTATCCCTGAAGCGCTTGAAGCCTATCGGTGGCTTCGACGCGAGGACCGAGAATTCCGCGACGTCGCTGAACGGATCGAGGCGTTAAGTATAGGACGCACGATCGGTGATCCCGCCCACGGGCAACGCGGCAGCGTCTGGACCAGGCCGGCATCGCAAGTGTTTCACGACCTGCTGCGGAACACAAAGTAGTACGCCCTGTGTATTTCCCAGTTGCTCCATCCCCCCAAATCAGCTAAGTAGTTCTTCGGTCGATAGAGAGCCCTCGAACGCGATCGCGCAGATGCCGAGGGTGCCGTAAAAGATCTGTAATGCTAGTCGAAAATCTAGAGCGAAAGAATGCTGCAGCGTGATCGTGAATATTCTTCGGGGTCATGCTGAAGATCGGCTTACGGCTTTGATGGCAGAGCAATGTAGCAACTGTGACTGCAACGTAAAACTCCATTCGTGTAGAGCGTCAACCAGCTTATAGACTCCGGCATGCTGCATTCTCGAATAAGGGTACTCCTGCTCGCGGCACTCCTGGTGACCGGCCATGAACTCAATGCAGCCACCTACTATGTAGCCTGCGATACCGGACAGGATACCAATGATGGGAAGAGTGAGTTGAAAGCGTGGCGATCGGCTTCCAAGGCCGCGAGATTTGCATTCATGAACGGGGACAAGATTCTGTTTAAAAGGGGATGCGCATGGGAGGATGTATCCATCAAGATTACACGCTCGGTGGAACTCGGCGCGTATGGAGATGCTCTCACACCGCCGCAGCTTATCGGTGCTACAAGAATTCAGGCCTGGTCCAGCGAAAAAGCGAGTGATGTGTTTTCCGCGCGGGCGGCTATTGAGGATGGGGTCCCGAGCATCAAAGAAATTCTAGTTGTTTTTGATGAGAAGTACAGCCGGTTTTACGACAAGGTTGGTGCCCGAGCGGCCATTCGTGCTCGAGGGCAGTTCTTTCACGACGTAGCGAAAAACACCCTATACATATATCCTCTCGAAGGGACTGACCTCCAGCGAAGTATTTACGTTTCAAGCAAGCCGCACGTGTTGGAGTTCCAGCGGGTCAACATCGAAAACATCGTCGTCACCGGGCTACAGTTAGCCTATGCCAACGAATACGCCATCGGTTTCTGGTATCAACTATCAGGCGCGAGAAATGGCTCGTTGAAAGTCGAGAACTGCATCTTTACGGGTAACGCATACCAGGCCATTCATATCGGTGGAACGAACTCTTTTAGTGAAGTCGATATCTTGAACAACACAATCACAGCGAATGGCCATGAAGGCATCTATATTGGATACATTGATGGCAACAAAGAAGGAGAAGTGGTAACGAGAATGCTGCGAATCAGTGGGAACACGATCGGGGGGCAGAACTTTGGCTGGCGATCTCAAGGGCCAGAGTCTGCCGCTAACGGTGATGGTATCGATATCAAGAAAGGCGTGGCAGCAGGAGTCATAGACAACAACCTAATCTTCGATCTGAAAGGTTCTTATGGCATTGGTGTTCAATCCTCAAACGTTCTCGTAGAAAGGAATACGATTCGGGATATCCATATGGCGAATGCGCTGCCAGAATCCAACATCTCTGCTATTTTTGTCGACGCATACGACAACAAAGGAGCGACAGTTGTCAGACGAAACACGCTCAACGTATCGGGTGCGAACGGAATTGTAATTCGTGGGCATGCTCAACGAAGGCCGAGGTTTGAGATATACGACAATGAGATATCCGTTCAAGAGCCGTATTTTCCCTTCGCGTTTACATCTCAGAACATATCTAACACTGTCATTGCTTACAATCGGTCAAAGGGAGGGCGAGCGGCGTTGTGGGTTTTGAGACCATGTTGTACACCGGCCAATGTTGAATTTCACGATAACGATATCCGGAATGTGTCTGAACCGATACTTGCGGCTCAAGATATGTCGGTGGGGCTGCGCATGTATTCGAATATCTTCTGTTTGACCCGTACGGATGACTCACCTCACAAGGGCCGGCATCCCAATAATACGTTTGTGAGCGGCTGCGCAGCTTCAGGGAAGAGACAGGTCGACGTAGGATTCTAACGCCTGCCAAGTTGGGTTATCCAGGATATGTGATGGAAGTGCAAATGGAGATAAAAGAATCACTGTAGGCGGATACATGTGATGTGCGGAATAGCCGGAATTTACGCTTACCACTATGCTTCTCTTGAAGTCGATCGCGCTGAACTGCGGCGTGTGCGGGACCACATGGCGCCGAGGGGCCCCGATGGAAGTGGAGAGTGGTTTTCGTCGGACAAGCGTGTCGGATTGGGTCATAGGCGACTGGCCATTATAGATCTCAATGAACGTGCGGCGCAGCCCATGGCTACCACGGACCACCGGATTGTCATTACCTTCAATGGTGAAATCTACAATTACCAGTCACTACGCAGGCAACTGGAGATGAAGGGCTATGTCTTCCGGACGCAATCCGATACGGAAGTATTGCTTCATTTATACACAGAAAAAGGCGAGGCGATGGTCAATGACCTTCGCGGCATGTTCGCATTCGGTCTTTGGGACAGCGTGAAGAGGGGACTATTGCTTGCTCGCGACCCCTATGGCATCAAGCCTCTGTATTACGCAGACGACGGTTGGACACTGCGATTTGCGAGTCAAGTAAAGGCACTACGGTCCGGAGGACGTATTTCCAGCGAGCCAGATCCGGCTGGGCATGTCGGATTCTACCTCTTAGGAAGCGTTCCGGAACCCTACACAATCTGGCAGGAAATTCGTGCGGTGCCGGCAGGCTCGATCCTGTGGGTGAACAGAATTGGAGCTTCTGAGTCGAAGCGGTATTTTTCGTTGGCTCAAGTCTACCGTGAAGCACAGGATAATCCTCAACGGCTCACTGGCTCAGAGCTAGATGACTACGCCCGCGAGGCATTTCTAGATTCAGTCCGGCAGCATCTGGTCGCGGATGTTCCTGTCGGCGCATTCCTCTCCTCTGGAATTGATTCCGGTTCTCTTGTCGGTCTTATGCGCGATGCAGGGCAGGCTGATATACAAACTGTGACACTGACCTTTTCTGAGTTTGCGGGCAAGCCGAATGACGAATCGCCCCTTGCGGAACAGGTTGCCAGACGGCTAGGTACCCGCCATACGACTCGAATTGTGACAGAGGCGGAGTTTCTCGCGGATATGCCACGCATCCTCGATGCAATGGATCAACCAAGCATTGATGGCATTAACAGCTGGTTTGTCAGCAAGGCGGCACATGAACTTGGTCTGAAGGTGGCCGTGTCTGGTGTGGGAGGCGACGAACTGCTCGGTGGCTACTCGTTATTCGAACGGATTCCTGTTTGGGTCAGACGACTGGCGATTCCCTCGCGTATACCGTTTGTCGGGCGACTGGCTAGAACCACGGGGCGTTTCGTTCAAGAATGGATGGCTGTTCACCCAAAAGCAGCCAGCCTGCTTGAATATGGCGGAACATATCCCGGGGCGTATCTGCTTGCCCGGGGACTTTTCATGCCGTGGGAGCTGGAAATGGTTTTAGGCAAGGAGACGGCCACAGAAGGGCTTCGGCGCCTCAAACCTTTGGACTACCTTACTGAGATTATAGTTCCCGACCCTGGCACACCGCGAAGCAGGATAGCGGTGTTGGACGCAGGAGTCTATATGCGCAATCAACTCCTGCGCGACACCGACTGGGCCAGCATGGCGCACTCGCTGGAAGTCCGTACGCCGTTAGTAGACTCATGCCTTCTACAAATGCTTGCTCCTACCCTCCTTCTTGGAGAAACGGGGCGAGGGAAGAGTGCGCTGGCTCGGAGTTCAAGTATTCCTCTTCCGGAGTCAGTTCGATCGCGTGCAAAAACTGGGTTCTCCATACCAATGACGAATTGGATTTCAAGTGCGCCTTATTCCAACAGGGAGAAATGCCATCCATATTTCTCAGCCTCGCCCGAGGCTGCTCCATGGGCAAGACGCTGGGCTTACTCCGTCGCCTCAACATTTGCCTTGCGTGGAACATGAGAGTTCTGGCGTTGATAACAGACGGGTTCGGTGGCCACGGCGGAATTTCTCAGTACAATCGAGATCTTCTCACCGCGTTGTCCGCTGCCGATTTCGTGCGCGAGGTTGTCGTATTGCCGCGTCTCGGACAGGTGCGAGATGTGGAGTTACCAGCTCGCATACTTCAGCAGCCGCCGGTATTCAACTGGATGGGATATTCCATGTGTGCTCTGAATCTTGCCATACGTAAGAGGCCATTTGATCTTGTATTTTGCGGGCACATTTCCCATGCCCCATTGGGAGCGGCTATTGCGCGCAGCCAAAAGACGCCGCTCTGGTTGCAGTTGCACGGGGTCGACGCTTGGACGCGTCCTCATCCTCTGGTTCGTTGGGCGGCGGAACAGTCGGATCTCGTAACGGTGGTAAGCCGTTACACAAGACGAAGGTTTTTGGGATGGGCCAGCATCGAGCCTGAACGAGTTCGGGTCCTCCCGAATACGGTCGTCGACCGATATGCGCCTGGTCCGAAGTCGACGCAAGTCATTGAGCAGTACGGATTGAGAGGCAAGCGAGTACTTCTTACCATTTCGCGTATCTCGGTCTATGATTCGTACAAAGGTCATCACCGCGTCATTGCGGTCATGCCCGAGTTGATACGCGAGTATCCCAACCTCGTCTATGTTGTCGCCGGCGATGGAGACGGCCGCAAGAAACTGCAGCAACTGGCCGTTGAGCATGGGGTTGCAGAAAGCGTGAAGTTCATCGGCAAGGTTAATGAAGCGCAATTGCCGGACCTCTATCGAACCGCGGACGTGTTCGTCATGCCCAGCACAAAGGAAGGCTTTGGGATCGTGTTCCTCGAAGCGATGCGCTCAGGAATCCCTGCCATCGGCGGGAACAGCGACGGTAGTATGGACCCTCTCCGCGACGGAGCAGCAGGATACGCTGTGTCTTGTGACAGCCGAACTGAACTGATCGCGGCGATTCGGTCGGCACTCGTGAATCCTCGAGATGGTGCACAACATGCCCATGCATTCAACTGCACTGCGTTTTCTGAACACTGCGAGAGTCTGTTACGAAGTCGCCTAGCCAGAGCAGTCCACTAAGCCGGAGCAAATAGCGTGGTGACGATCTATCTTGTGTCACTGTTGGTGCCGCTAGGTATCTTGTGGTTTGGCTACCCGGTGGGGACTGAATGGCTGGCTGCTCATTGGAGTTCAGAAGAATATAGTCATGCTGCTTTGATTCCTGTTGTCGGACTCTACATGACATTGCATGCTCAACAGCCCAATGCTGAAAAGCATCCGCGATTCAGATATTGGGGAGTGGTGTTGTTATCGTTGGCCATACTCATGCTGTTTCTCGCATATTACGGCAAGATGATTAGCCTGTACGGTTTCAGTCTCTTGGCGATGACGTGGGGTTTGTTTTGTGTCCTGGCGGGGAGGGATGCTACCAGGAAGAATTTATCTGCCTTGCTTCTGCTGGCGTTTATGGTGCCGCTGCCGACCGTACTGTTCAATGGTGTCTCCAGTTTCCTCCAGCTGGTCTCTTCTCAACTTGGTGCATGGGTTATCGAGTTGTTCGGAATCACCGTTCATCTTGAGGGTAACGTCATCGATATCGGCAGTATGCAGATGCAGGTGGTAGAAGCCTGCAGCGGCCTTCGATATCTGTTGCCTCTCATAGCGCTGGCCTACATCGTTGCCGTGCTCCATAGGGCGTCGGTACTGCGAGGCGTCCTTCTACTGGTTGCTGCGATTCCGATTACCATTTTTATGAATAGCCTAAGGATTGCCCTGACCGCGGTATTTGCTGAATACATTGGTGTCAACGTGGCTGAGGGGTTTCTTCATGATTTCGAAGGATGGGTCCTGTTTCTTCCGGCCCTGGGTCTGCTCGTGCTAACCAGCAGAGTTTTGTCGCGATTCGACGCAATGAAAGGAATACGCTCCGACTTTTCACTCATTCCTAGAGTTAGCTTCCAAGATCGATTTGCGACTGAGAGGGCATCGCTTCGTGGTGCCGGAAAGGCAGTCCTGGCAAGCGCGTTTGTGCTCGTGGTCGCAGCAGCGTTACTGCCGCAGACCTTGTCTGCAAAGACGATCAGCTCTCCCATTCGAGAAGAGTTTTCAGGATTTCCCCTCGAACTCACGGAGTGGAAGGGGCATCACCGTCAAATGGAGGCGATCTACAGAAATGCGCTGCCCTGGACAGATTATCTTCTCGCCGATTACTCAAAGCGAGAAGGAGGCACCGTCAACGTCTTCATACCCTATTTCACTTCACTCTACGAAGACTCATATACCCATAACCCTGCTGTTTGCCTCCCGGGAAACGGGTGGACGATTGAAGAAGAAGCCATCACAACTTTGCCCGATGTGCGGTCTGGCAGTCCCAGCGTTGTTCATGTCAACCGGCTTGTCGCTACGATAGGGGGGAAGAAGCATGTAGTCTATTATTGGTTCCAGCACAAGGGAAGAGTCATTGCCAGCCAACACATGGTCAAGCCGGTCCTTCTGTGGAATTCTCTTGTCGAAGGCAGGACTGATGGCGCTCTGGTGAGACTCACGGTCGGCTTGGATACCGTTCCAGATATGACGGCAGCTGACGCCGCATTGGAAGATTTGTCGATTCAAGTGATGCAGGTTCTTCCAAGCTTCGTCCCGGATTGAGCAGGTACTGGGCAATAGGCAAGGTTGCCCTAGATTTTTGTGGGGTTGCGTCTGGCCGACGCTCTGTTGTGTTCAACGCGGAGAATCATAAGAGCAACCGTTATGAAAGTTGTCCGAGGATTGTTATCGGATGTCTGTTCTCTGGGGACATCCCAAGCGCTGACAGTTGCGGGCCAACTGGTCGGCATTCGTCTCCTGACCGAGGTATTATCTCCTGCTGTATTCGGCCAGGCGAGTCTCCTCCTGGGCGTCGCTGCGCTTGCAACCAGCATCATCATTAATCCGACGTTGCAAACGCTGTTGCGCCATTACCCTGAGCAGGTCGAATCCGGCAATCCTTCATTCGTAAAAGAAGTGGCGACGAAGAATATTTTTCGGACTGCTCAAGTGGCATTGCCGATCTCTCTGCCGTTGTTCCTAACGGCCGCATTGTTTCACTGGCTGACGCTGATCGACATATTGGAGATCGCAGCACTGGTAGGAGTAGACGGCTTACGGATGTTCCAAACGACCTTGTTAAATGCGACTAGACAGCATGCAGCGTATGGCGTCTGGCAGATCGGTGAAGCGTGGGGCAGGCCACTAGTCGCCTATTTGGCCGTTACAATGCTGGGAATGCGATCAGAAACTGTCCTGGCCGCGTTCGTTGTGACGTCGGTCGCGTTGTACGTTGTGTTGGGAAGAAGAATCCCTGAGTCTGACATCGCCGTGCCGCTCGACAAGTCTCGTGAGGAAGAGTTAGTACGCACTTTCAAAGCATATTCCCGTCCGCTCATTCCGCTCGGGCTAATTGGTTGGATCTCAGGCATGGCCGATCGGTACATCATTGGCGGCCTCCTGTCGGCCAAGGATGTGGGAACGTATGTTGCCGTCTATGGTTTGGGAAGCCGGCCGATGCTCACGCTGTCCAGTATAGCGGAGAATGCGTTGCGCCCCCCCTATCATATGGCCATCGCCCAACGTGATTTCGTGCGAAGCAAGCAATACCTCATGACGTGGTCGGCCATTGTATTGCTTGGTGGGGGTACGGGTTGTGCCCTCATGGCGTTCTATCACAGAGAGCTTGCGCAGCTGTTGTTGGGACCCGCCTTCCAAGAAGCATCTTATCTCATACCCTGGATTGCGGCCGGATACACAGCGCTGGCTGCATACCATATCGCGGCAAGAGTGTGTTTTGCTCATGACGCAACGCGACAGGTATTCATTGCGGAAGCGACCGGTGCAGTTCTTAGTATGATCGTTGGTCTTTCATTCATATATGTATTCGGACTTCCAGGAGCTGCAGCCGCTGTTCCCGTCTACTTCTGTCTCCAGCTTCTGGTCGCCACGTACCTTGCCGTTCAATCGACGAAGCCATGAACGTATGAAGAAGTCCTTGGAATGGACCACGCAATAGACACAATCACAGTTGGTTTGGTTGGCGCTGGTGGCATTACCAGCACGGCGCACCTGCCAGTGCTGAAGAACATCGGCGGTGTTCATATTGTCTGGATTGCAGACGTAAACGCATCGTTGGTTCAGGACGTAGGACGAGCGTTTGGTGTTGTGCCGCGTGTCGTTTCCAGCGAACCACTCACCCTGCCTCCTTGCGATATCGTGTTGCTCGCGACGCCAGTATACGCACGAGAGGTCTATCTTCGGTACTTCAGTGCAGGGAGCCGTGCCATCCTTGCCGAAAAACCGTTCGCCCTGTCGAAGGAAGAGCATCTCAGATATTTGGAAGCCTGCTCGAACGTGCAGGTCAGTTGCGGTTACATGAGACGCACTTATGCGACTGTTAGGGCCATACGACAAATAGTCAGGGAAGGATGGTTTGGTACATTGCGTCGTATTCGATACTCCGAGGGCGGCCGTCTCTCTAAGACCGCCCATGCTTCTCCGACGCTTGATATGGGGTATCGAAAGGGCGGGGGAGTGTTGCGGGATCTGGGGTGTCATGGGCTGGATGTACTCGTTTACGCCACAGGGGCAACGCAGTGTCATGTCCGAAGTGCAACTATTGAGTGGGACAAAGAAACGGACCGGCAAGTGGTGTGCCGATTTGTCTTGTCTGGTGTCGACCACCTCGAAGGGAGTGGATGTCCGGTAGAGTTTTCGGTCAGTTGGCTATCTGAACAAAGCAACGACGTCGTTTTCGAGTTCGATCGTGTCTGGTTGAGAACGGGCATACGATCGGAAGCAGAGATAGAAATCGCTTCGCCATCGCATAAGGATGTGTGGACAAGAATGTCTCTGAGCATTGACGGTGCTCGCTCCAGCTATCAAGCATTCTTTCTTGAGTGGCAGGATATCTTACGCGCTTTCAGAAGTGGGCAGCCGGGGGAATTGTCGGCTGCCAGCTCATTACTCACCACTCAGATCATCGATGACGTTTATAGACTTGGAGGAGACGCTTGATACGCATTGGTGTATTGGGTGCCAATGGGCAAGTTGGGGCGGAGCTGTGCTTGCTCCTGTCTCAGCAAAAGGGAGTGGAAGTTGTGCCGATAAGTCGAAACAGGATGGGTTCTGCGTTCCTTCGGTTTCACGGTTTGCCCTGTCGCCATGGGCAACCAGCAGACCCTCTGCAAGCCCCGCGGCTGTTCGGTGACTGCGACGTCATTGCCAACCTCGCTCTGGCAAACTTGGCTTCTAACTATGGGGAGGCTAAGGATGTTCACGACAATTTGATCCGCAATGTTGCGAGATACGCCAAGAGGCCCGGCAAACACATTTATTTTAGCACCATGTCGGTATACGGAGATGCCCGGGCGTATCAACGCATTGTATTCCGAGACGTATACGGCTCCGAAAAGCGCCGCTGCGAGAAAATTGCGCGAGACTTGGGTGAGCAACACGGAGTCGGCACATACATATTTCGGCTCGGCCATGTGTGCGGGGAGCTCCAGAGTATAACCCTGGAGATTCGTAGAAGGATCGCTGTACAACCTATTCTCGTTCCTGACCTCGACCGAGCATCAAACACCGTGCAAGTCGCCAGCATTGTGGACGCTATTTTGATGGTGGCTGCCGAAAGAGTGCGGGCTGGGACCTATGATTTGATGAATGTCCCGCAATGGTCATGGAAGGAAGTATTCGAGCGGGAAGGCAGAGAAATCGGGGTGACGCCAAGGTTTCACGTCTGTTCCGAGAAGACAGGCGCGCACTCCGTGAGTTCTCTCACGAGCATCGCTAAGTCATTCATAATGGAGGCGGCGAGAAATCCGCTTGTGCGGCGGGTAGGCTCAAGACTGTTGGCTCTGTTGCCTGCAAGGTGGTCCCATCTGCTTAAGTCCAGCTATTCCACGAAGGCAGCCGCCGGGGAGATTGCCAAGCTGCTTTCGACGCAGAAACCGATGGATGCCGTGCTTCGGCGACCGGTCGGGCGTAGGTTCGTCGATGGGCTGACTCCAACCATTGAATTGCTGTGTCGGTCAGAATTTCGCCTTCCAGATCATGACCCAGCTAGATCTTGGCCTGACGATCTTCCCCTTGTTGAAGGCGGATTGATCAAAGAGGTCTTGGCGACAACACAAGAATAAAGGAGCCATGCGATTCGTGGATACCACAAAACAACCTACGGTTTCATATCGCGACCGCCTCTATTCGAACTACGGACATGACTTCCAGGATGCTGGGGATCAATTCGACCGAGAAGGAGCCACGCGGTGGGGGCGCGCGTGCGCCTATCACCTGCGTGGGTGGCTTCCTGAAGGGAAAGACGCGCGAGTATTGGATCTCGCATGCGGGGCTGGCAAGCTATTGTTCTTTTTTTCGGAACGAGGGTACAAGGATCTGACCGGAGTGGACATTAGCCAAGATCAAGTTGCACTGGCCAGACAAGTCACTCCCAATGTGAGACAAGAGAGTGTCCTAAGTCACCTTGAGAGCCATCCTGTTTCCTACGATGTCATAACGGGTTATGACATCATCGAACATTTTCATAAGGACGAAGCGCTTCGATTCATCGACGGATGCCTGAGCGCTTTGAGGCCTGGCGGTCGCTTGATTCTGCAAACACCCAATGCCGACAGTCCATGGGGAACGATGCACCGGTATAACGATTTCACTCACGAGATCTGCTTCAATCCAAATGCATTGGCCAGGCTGTTACGCGTTGCAGGGTTTTCGGCAGTTGAAGCGCGGGAGACCGGGCCGCTTCCTTGGGGAAGCAGTTTTGCATCCACGGTTCGATATGCCATCTGGCAGATGATCCGAACAGGGCTCTATATATGGAACTTAGCTGAGACCGGTACTGCTGGTGGAGGCGTGTGGACTAGGGTATTTCTAATTTCAGGCGTCAAGAAGTAGCTTCGATGGAGATTCTCTATATCGGCCAGCTGTGGGAGGGGGGGACTGCGCTTGAGCGAATGAAAGTACTAAGCCGTTTAGGACATGTTGTCGTTCCATTTAACGTCTCACCGTACGCCACTCGCGCCTCTCGACTCGTCCAGTCCCTGGCCTGGAGGTTCAATAGCGGACCAATTCCTCTTCAGATCAACAAGGCCTTAACGCAGCAAGCTAGCCGTCTCCAAGGTATCTCCCACATTTGGGTAGATAAAGGAGTCTGGATTTATCCTGAGACGGTAGAGTGTCTTAAACAGGCTACTAGTGCACGGGCCATACACTACACGCCTGATTCACAGATCCTTTCCCAACGGTCCAGGCATTTTATGGCCTCCATTCCAATCTACGACGCTCTGATCACAACAAAGGAATGGGAGATCGAAGCCTACCGGACAGCCGGAGCCAAGAATGTACTTTTGACTTACCAAGGGTATGACCATCGGTTCTTCCCTCGGCGTATCCAGGAATTCGAGCGGTCGGCATTCGATTCGGATGTATGTTTCGTCGGACATACGCAGAAGCACTATGCGGAGAAGTTGCAAGCCATCGCATCACTTGGTATCCGATTGCGAATCTGGGGTGATGCCTGGCCGCGTTACGCTGAGAGGCACGCCTGGGCGAAGGGGATAGTTGCGAAAGGCCTCTGGGGCGAGAGCTATCCCCTTGCTCTCGCGTGTGCAAAGATAGGTTTAGGGTTGCTGGGCAAACACATTCCCGAAACTTCCACGACCCGCTCGTTCGAGATCCCTGCGATGGGCACATTTTTGCTGGCAGAGCGGACTGTCTTGCATCAACAACTGTTCGAAGAGGGGAAAGAAGCTGAATTTTTTTCCACCGATGCCGAGCTGTTAGACAAGGTTCAGTTCTATCTGAGGAATGACGAGGAGCGGCAACGAATAGCTAAGGCTGGCCAGGCAAGGTGTGCACGGAGCGGGTATTCGAGTGCAGAGTTGCTCAGGAAAGTTATCGATAGCATCCGCCGTTCCAGCTAATGGTGCTCATGTCTTCCAATGCATTGCCTGACTCAAGGTTGCCCGCTGGCGCCATCTCTGCCTACCTCGTGGCCTGCGCGTTTCTCGCAATCATTCAAGTCGTCTGGGCGGAAGCTTTGTCGGGTGATGACTTCGAAACGTTGAACCTGTTCGTTCCCGTTCTTCTTGCCCTCTCAAGCGTATTGCTGGTATGGCAGGTCGTACGTCAGCATCCGCTGGCCATCTGGAACCCCTTGGTTTGGTTTCTGCTCGCCTGCACGATGTACTACGGATTAGGACAGCTCATTCACCTATTTGGCACACCGGATAGCATACGCAGAGTCAATCAGCTCTATAAGGTTGATCAACCAGGCTTGGCGAGAACCAACTTCCTCCACACGGTCGGTGTAATAATCATCGTGGGGGTCTACGCTATAGCTTCAACTTTGTTCAAACAACAGCAAAGAACTCTGCCTGCGGACGGGGCGCTTGCCATCGAGCGAAGGAGCATCCAAGAAGCCCGGGTTTCCTCCATCCTCTTTCTTAGCGTCGGGCTTCCAATAAAATATCTTTTGGAGTTGCCTGCCAATTTGGGACTGCTGACGTGGATTCTTCCGGGGAGCATTAAGTACTTAGGCACACTGAGCGGCGTCGCGATTATCCCGCTCTACTGGCTCTACAAGAAGCAGGGGGGGATGTATCGCCCGCTATTTCTCGCGCTGGTGATCTCCGAGTTTTTGGTCAGTGTGGTCAGCCTCAGTAAACTGGAAATGGTCAAGACTGCGCTGTTCCTCGTGTTGGCTATGCAGTTGGTCAAGCCAGGACTCAAGAAGCTAGCGCTGAGCGGAATTACCATCGTTGTTGTCTATGTTTTTGTCGCCAGCCCATTTGTCACATTTGCGCGCGTAGCACTGGATCGTTTTGCAGCGACGAATCTGTTGCAGGTTGTAGAGGTATGGGAACAATATAATGCTCAAGGAAGAACGGTTCGAGACGTAGAATACCCGAATGCCCAACTATGGTGGACTCGATTGGCCTATTCGAACGTGGAATTGTTCGCGATGCGCCAATATGATCAGGGACATCCGGGCACCACGTTCGCGCTAGCTCCTTACACCTTGATTCCTCGCTTTATCGTCCCTGATAAGCCAATCATGACTACAGGTCTGTCTTTTACACAGCTCATTACCGGAGACCGAACTATGATGTCCTTTACCGGATTGGGAGTGTTAGGCGAAGGGTATTGGAACGCTGGATGGCTAGGGGTAGCCGGTGTTGGAGTTGTAGTCGGTGTCTTTTTGGCCGCTTTCTCCCAGTTCTCCGCTCGAATCGTGGAAGACCGGAGGTTTGTGTTCCTGCCAATATCGATGGCTGGCATCATCATGGGTTTAAGGATCGACGATTGGTTCGTGCCAACCTATCTAGGGTTCGGTGTTCAGTTGCTGCTGATCTATCTCATGCTGCAATACGTCGTCCGTCCTATCGCGTTCGGAAAAGCAGTTGGAGTGTGAGCCGTCGAAAAGACGTCTCCTGAGGGACAATAATCTCGGCTTTGTTTTGTGACAGCGCCTTCTTTCAAATCGGGCGGTGAAGGACGAAATCGGCATGCAAGCAATTCATGTTGTATCTTCAATTTCAGAAGAGGCGGCAGGGCCATCATACTCCGTGGTTCGACTCTGCGAGTCTCTCATAGAGCAAGGAAACGACGTGGCGCTCGGTGTCCTCGACTGGACTCCGATGGATTCGCCACCGCTGTTTGCCAAGGTGTTCCGTATGGGGCTTGGCCCGCGACGCTTGGGATGCTCGCCTTCTATGCGCCGTTGGCTTGAAGACAGTACGAGATCGCGGTTAGTGGAGGTAATTCACAATCATGGTCTTTGGATGATGCCTAATGTGTACACGGGGTTAGTCGCGAAGAAAACCGGCGTACCACTGGTAGTTTCGCCGCGTGGGGCCCTCTCTGCATGGGCATTTCGTCATGGATCAATCGTCAAACGCCCATTCTGGCCTCTGATCCAAAAGCCGGCGCTCGCTGCGACCGCCTGCTTCCATGCAACCGCAGAAACGGAGTATGAGGACATCAGGCGAATGGGGTTTCATCAGCCGGTTGCAATCATCCCCAATGGTATCGACATGCCTGCTCAAACCTATGGTGGAAAGGGGAGCCCTCGCACCCTTCTCTTCCTTGGTCGTGTGCATCCGTCTAAAGGGCTCGATATCCTGCTGCCAGCTTGGAAGATGGTACAGGAACGCTTTGCCGGATGGCGTTTGGTAATCGCAGGACCGGACAATGGTGGTTACTTGGAGAAGATGCAAGCTTTGGCCGCACAATTGCAACTAAAAAGAATCCAGTTCGTTGGGGCTCTGAAAGGCAAGGACAAGTGGCAAGCCTATCAGGCTGCAGATATCTTCGTCCTGCCCTCGTACTCGGAGAATTTCGGCATGACAGTTGCTGAGGCGCTGGCGTCAGGCGTGCCTGCTATTGTTTCCAAAGGAGCGCCCTGGCGAGAACTGGCATCGCGAAACGCCGGTTGGTGGATCGACATTGGGTCCGACGCGTTGGTGAATTGCTTGAATGAGGCGTTGGGACAAAGGCCTGAGACATTGGCAGAGATGGGTCAATGTGGGCGTGCTTGGATGCAATCAGAATTTTCCTGGCGTCGTGTGGGCATGATGATGTCTCAAACATATCAGTGGATCGTAAAGGGTGGCACGACTCCCCCGTGGGTCAGAAGCGACTAGCTTGCTGCTGGTACATTCGACTCACCAATCACATCGATAAGATGCATCGCACAGGCAGTTTGGTGGAGCAGTCATGACAACAAGAATCAACCGAAGGGACTAGGCGATGATGAGTCGTAGCGCGAAAGCCGCGTATTATGTCTTTGCTGGGCCTTTTATGCGCGCGAACGGAGTTCTGTTTCGGTATTTTCGCGCACCAAGAGTAGGAGTCACAAGAATTCACCTAGGGCCTGGACAAAACAAGTACATCCCTGGATGGATCAATGTTGATGCTAACATGTTCACCGGAAAATGTGATTTGTGGGCCGATTTGAGGAATCCATTGCCGTTTGAGAACGGAACTGTGGATGCGATTTATTCGCACCATATGGTCGAACATCTCCCCGATCTAGCGTTCCATTTTCAAGATACGTTTCGATGCCTGAAGCCAGGAGGAACGTATCGAGTTGGAGGCCCTAACGGTGATAGTGCAATAAATAAGTTCGTCCAAGGGGACAAAGACTGGTTTAGCGATTGGCCGGTTAAGCGTAAGAGTGTTGGCGGGCGACTAGAGAACTTTATTTTTTGTAAGGGAGAACATTTGTCGCTTCTTACTTTTTCGTTCTTGGACGAACTCATGTCTGACGCGGGATTCGTCAACATACGCAGGTGCCTGCCTGCCAAAGAGACCTTTAGTCGTCAGATTTTCGGAGAATGTCTGGCGCAGGAAGAGGAGTCAGACTTTGACGCGCCGCATACGCTAATTCTTGAAGCCGACAAACCAATGAATAGCCGGTAAGCGGTTGCGATTGATCGCTAGCCGGGGGCAGTCGTGCACCCCATATGCATCATGTGACAGTAGTCGCACGTGAGCCTTAAGAGATGCGTACGACGATACCATCATGGTCATGCCCAATTTGTGAATTCCAGACGTCCGCGGAAGTGGTTGCCGATATCGTTTGGACATCGCCGATCCCCGGGCCAAAATCGTATCTTGCTGTTCGCTGCAGTCAGTGTACTGTATTGGCCGCGGAACCGATGCCCTCGTCCGATGTGCTCCGCGAGTACTATGGCGACTACAACCCGACACAGACCAGCGAACTCGCGTATCGAACGCATGAGCTCCCGAGATTGCATGATCCGATCATCAACCAGTTACTGCAGCATATGAGCGACCACGCAGCGGCCTCGTTCCTGGATTATGGATTCGGGGCTGGTGCGTTCCTCATTCGACTTGCGGAGCGTGGTTATCGGGCGGTCGGGATGGATTTCGGTCAACAGAACGTACGGCAGCTTAAGCGTTTGAGTGATGAGCGTAGCCTCGGCATTCAGATGTATGAGATCGGTGCATCCAGCTTAGATGAAGTGGGGCGCGAGTCTTTCGACTACCTCACGCTGTTTCAGGTCGTTGAGCACCTGGTTAGTCCCCTGCAAGCCATCAGAGACTTACGTTCACTGCTAAAACCCAAGGGTTTGATGTACATCGAGTGCCCGAATCAGGAAGGCCTTTTCTTTCAGTTGAAGAATCAGATCCGCTCTTTAATCGATCGACGGAACATGTGGGGGGCATTAAGTCCACCACAGCATGTTCTCGGTTTCAACCGCCGTTCGTTATCCAGCCTTGTTGAACGTGCCGGATTCGACATCGTTGAGCTTGGCGACTTTCCGATGGCGGACGGTATACACGCCCCAGAGAGCACATACTGGTATCCGACGATACGTACTTGGCTCACGAAAAAGGAGTATCGAACGCCGTATGGCACTTCTAAGATGCTCATTCGATTGGCTGATATCCCTGCTTCTCGTCTGCTAGGCGCCGGCGGGGGGCTCTTCGCTATTGCGCGCAAACGCGAATGACCGCGCATCACGCGTATGTGTGGCATATGATCCGGGACCGCTGGGGTGAGTTCATCGGCCACGTGGCGTTTTGCGATTCTCCAAGTGATTTCGCCAGTCAGGAAGTTGGAGGTCAAGCGATTCCGTGGCATGTCTTTGGGTTCGGATGAACTGGTGCCAAAACTGCTGTGCGTCGCATTGATGACAAAAACGTTTGTGCGTATGAGGCAAAAGCTCTTCTTTTGAAGAGCAATTGATTGCTGTCACGATGAAGGTAATCCGATGAGTGTCTCAGCGATGATTCTTACATACAATGAAGAAATGAACTTGCGTCTCTGCCTCGAATCTTTGAAATGGTGTGACGACGTCGTGGTGATTGATTCGTTCAGTACGGATCAAACAGAAAACATTGCGACAGAGGCTGGCGCTCGGTTCTATCGGCACGAATTCGAAGGGTTTGCCGGTCAGAGGAATTTCGGGTTACGAGAAATCTCGTATAAGCATCCCTGGGTGCTGATGATCGATGCAGATGAGACCGTACCGAATACGTTGGCAGAAGAAATTGCGTCAAAGATCTCGCATTGCGACCCCAAGGTTTGTCTCTTCAAGATGCGTCGTAAGGATCATTTGCTTGGTCGGTGGATCAAGCGAAGCAGCGGGTATCCGACCTGGTTTGATCGGTTGGCGAGGGTCGGTCGCGTTTGGGGAATGCCGCGAGGGCACGGCGAGGAGTATCACACTGATGGCGCCGTGGAGTTACTTGAGCACTGTCTTCATCATTACCCTTTCAATAAAGGTTTTGCTGCGTGGCTGGAAAAGCATAATCGATACTCTTCGGCCGAGGCAGAATTGGCAATTCAACAGGCTCCCTCACCCTGGACCATCTCAGATCTTTGGACATCTGATCCTGTTCGAAGGCGAAAGGCGCTCAAGGCTATCGCCTATGCCTTGCCTGCTCGACCTCTGCTCATGTTCAGTGCGCTATACTTCTTCCGCGGCGGGATCCTGGAGGGACAAGCCGGCCTGACGTTTTGTGTGTTGAGGGCATTCTACGAGTTCATGATCGACTCAAAGATCCGTGAGATGAGGCGGCGACAGCAGCACCTTCCAGTATGATTGAAGCCAGGTCACTGTGACGAAGCTGATTTTTGTCAACCGGTTCTTCTATCCTGACCATTCGGCGACCAGCCAACTATTGACCGATTTAGCCTGCCATCTTGCCAAGACCAGAACTTCCGTTTACGTGGTTACCAGCAGGCAGGTCTATAACGACCCTCGTCGCACTCTTCCATGTAAAGACTCGATGGAGGGAGTGACAGTAATCCGTGTGTGGACCACGCGGTTTGGACGTCGAACCTTGGCGGGGCGTGGCTTGGATTATGTAACGTTTTACCTCAGCTCCCTCTGGAACTTGTTCTTCGTGCTCAGGCACGGAGACGTTGTTGTTGCCAAGACTGATCCACCCCTTGTGTCAGTCATCGCTGCGGTAGTTACAAGTATTCGTCGGGCTAAGCTGATCAATTGGATCCAGGACTTGTTTCCGGAGGTCGCGGGAGCACTTCGTGTGGGTGGAATGGGAAGTTTTCAGGGTTTATTGCGTGCGATGAGGAACTGGTCGCTGGAGACCGCCCATATGAACGTTGTTATCGGCGATGGAATGGCAGAAAGGCTTGTAGCTGAGGGGATCAAACAGAATGCCATACAGGTCATCCATAATTGGTCAGATGGTACGGCGATTCGCCCAGTTGACCACAAAAAGAACCCCCTGAGAGAAGAGTGGAATCTTCAGGAGGCATTTGTGGTTGGCTATTCAGGGAACATCGGGCGTGCACATGAGTTTGGCACGATTCTCGATGCTGCGGATATGTTGAAAAGTGTCGAGAAAATCGTCTTTCTCTTTATCGGAGATGGTGCCCAGCGGGACAGTATAATGGAGGCCGTTCAAAGCCGAGGTCTCAAAAACGTCGTGTTTAGACCTTATCAATCGAGGAGTCATCTCACGTTCAGTCTATGCGTGCCTGATGTACACCTCATATCCTTGAAGCCCGCACTGGAAGGCCTCATTGTTCCCAGCAAATTCTATGGTATTGCTGCAGCCGGACGACCGGTAATTTTTATTGGAGGTCAGGATGGCGAGATTTCTCGGATTCTCAGGAAAACGGGGAGTGGCTATACCGTTTCTGTAGGCGATTTCACAGGGTTGGCGAATCAGATTCTCGAAATGTTGCACCATCCTCAAGAGACCATGATGATGGGCGCACGAGCACGCGGTGCTCTTGACCAACACTTCGATCAAAAGCACGCCTTCGCGGCATGGGAAAGATTGTTACAGTACACGAATTGCGATGAAAGAGATTAGCGGTGGGAATTTATTAGCCATAAGATCGAGATGTTTGGGCCTCTTCGGAGGTTCGCCTGGCGGATTCTCAGGCGTTGCGGGCTTGGGTCTTGGAAAGCTCGGTGAGCAGGCAATGACGCATCGTGTGTCCAATTAACTGGATGCGTGACCCAGAACGGTCTCTATGTGTGAAAGATTTTTCTTGCTGTGTCTTCCTAAATAAGGTATCTTGCGCGACAGGGTTGCGAAGTGGGTCGGTTTTCTCTCGTGCCAAGAATCGTAACTGCTTCGTTTCGTAGTCCTTAATACCAAATATTCGGTATTGTCTCCTGAGCAAATCCCTGAGTAGGGTTTCAGAGGCATATTCTAATCAAGCTATAAGATAAATACACTAATGTGTAGCCATGGAGGTATGATCATGTTTGGTATAAAGCGGTACAGTGCAGCGTCGGGCCTATGCCTTATCCTTGGCAGCTTGATCGCCGGAGGCGCTGCCGACGCTCCTGCTGTGGCAGCTTCCATAACGTTCAATTTCACCGGTGCAGTCAGTGATGTCCACCCATCTCTGTTTCCCACGTTTAACACGTCCCAGACGCTCAGCGGGTCCTACACATTCAACTCACTAACGCCTGATAGTAATCCCAGTGGGAACATTGGGCGGTACAATGGAACGATCCAAGCCCTCACGGTCAATCTGGGTTCCTATACGGCCACGCTTGGTAATTCGGGGAGCAACTTCATCGAGATCCGCAATCAACCGTCGTCGGATGCATATGAGGTACGAGCTCCACTTACAGGGCCGATGGTGAATGGGTTTTCACCTCTTCGCTTCAGGATCGAACTGATCGATCCGAGTGCGACGGCTTTCACGAATGACCATCTTCCGACGACACCGCCGAGCCTTTCTTCCTTTGCCGCAAGCCGATTCCGGATTATTTTCGAGGACGGAGACGGGAATGCGAGAGTGCGTGGGTCTTTACTCACGCTGGTTCCTATACCGACGGCGGTTCTTTTGTTCGGAGCAGGACTTATTGCGCTGGTCGGATTCGGTGCAGGCGGTTGGAGGAAGAAAAAGCATAGCCTTACATAACGAGAAAAGTCGGCATATTCAGGACACGGCCGGCGCTCAGTGCGTCGGCCGTGCTGTTTTATGGGGCAAAGGGCTGCTTTGTGACACATTATATGCCATACACTGCCTGATTCAGAATTGAACTGCCTTCGTAGGACCGTACAGACAGTATCTGCACGTGCATTCTCCTTGCCGGTTATTTTCCAATGACATAGCAGTCCGAATATCCGGTCTAGGACTTGCTGCACATCCGTGGGTGCTTTTGTACCACCTTCAAGTAAGGAGAAGCATCATGCGTATTATTCAGCAGTCGTCGTTTCAGAGGGTCATCCTGCCGACGATCGTGCTGTTCTCCCTCGTGTGTTCCTGGAGTGCAGCCGATGCGGCCATGGTGACCTATTCGTTCACAGGGGGTGTTAGCAATGTCAGCGGGGCCTTGTTGCCGACGGTGAACATGTCGTCTCCCGTTTCCGGGACGTTTACCTTCAACAATAATCCGGCGGTAGGTGGAAATTATCCCGGCGTAGTGTCGGGGCTCACCTTGAACATTGGAGGGTACACAGCCACCTACGCGTTTGGAGCGAACGCGGTCACGGTCCTGCAAAACACCAACCTAGGGGGCGGAATACTGGGAGATCGCTGGAGGCTGCAGACTAGCGCGACCAGCCTGACGTCCATTAACGGGTATACTCCCACAGATTTCGATCTCAATTTGGATCATGAGGGGAGCTTATTCGCGAACACGAACATGCAGAACCCGCCCAGCTTGGCATCCCTCACTGGGACAAGGTGGCGGCTGGTTTTCGACGATGGTATCAACACGGTCAGGATACAGGGAGCCTTGAACAACCTGGCGGCAGTTCCGTTGCCGGCTGCCGTTCTCTTGTTCGGCGCTGGCCTTATTTCGTTGGTCGGCCTCGGAGCGGGAGGTATGAGAAACCTCCGCGAGACTCAAGCCTAATCAAAGCAGATCCCTGTTCTCAAAGTGGGCTTGGCGCCTTCTTGGTGCCAAGCCCACTTCTTATGATCACAAGGAAATCCCATCATTTTGTTCAAATCCTGACGACCTTTCCGAACCTTTTCGCTTCAACAAAGAAGACCTATGAGTGTATTGCAACAGGTGTTGAGGCGAAACGGAGAAGGTTGCCTTACGTGTATCAATCTGATATCCAAATGAACGTTTCCACGTAGGCATCGGTTCTAGGCCCGATTGTACCCAAGTTTCGTGTGTGACCGGCATGAATAGCGAGTTATTCTTTGGTTTCATGACTTCGCTGCTGGTGTGCATGGCGTTGATACCTCCATTGCGCCTTGTTGCCGAGCGATTTTCTATCATGGATACTCCTGGCCAACGCAAGCTGCACCAACATCCTGTCCCTCGTGTGGGCGGGATTGCCTTTGCCGTGGGTGCCTGTGGGACGATCGCCTGGTGGGCTCCCAAGGATATCACTACTCTATCGGTCCTCTTGGGCAGTCTGATCATACTTGGGTTCGGGGTTTGGGATGATCGCGTCAATCTCCACTACCTCGTTAAGTTGCTGGGGCAGTTTCTTGCAGCCCTCGCTGTTGTCGTCATTGGTGACATCCGATTCGACAGTGTGCCATTCATGTTTGATGGAGCAATGTCAATCTGGGTCAGTATTCCCACCACTCTCGTGTTTCTTGTTGGAGTGTCCAATGCCGTCAATCTCACGGACGGGTTGGATGGTCTCGCTGGCGGAATGTCGTTCCTAACGTTGGCAGGAATCGCTTACTTGGCGTACCTCTCGAACGATTCCACCGTCCTCTTGTTGACGATTCCGTTCCTTGGAGGAGTGCTAGGATTCTTGCGGTATAACACCTACCCTGCTCGAATTTTTATGGGCGACGGCGGTAGCCAGTTACTTGGATTTATTATGGGAGTCCTTGCGATTCTCTTGACCGACTCATCGAGGGGTCCGTTCAGTCCCAGTCTGGCGCTGTTCCTGTTGGGCTTGCCGTTTCTCGATACGCTTGGAGTCACTGCACAGAGGTTGGCAGAGGGCCGGTCCCCATTCGTCGGTGACCGGTCGCACATCCACCATAAACTCCTTCGTGCTGGGTTTACCCACTATGAAGCCGTTACGGTGATCTATGCCATTCAAGCGTGTATGCTGGGTCTGGCGTACCTCTTGCGGTGGCAATCGGACATGCTGATCGTGTCACTGTATCTCGTGCTTGCGGGAGCCGTGTTGACGCTATTCGTTGCTGCGGGGCGCGGGCTCCTGCCTGTACCTGCATCGCAAGGCAGGCGTTTCTTAGCGAATGCGAGGCTTGCGCAGTTCTTTCATGGTCCCTGGCTAACCGACGTTCCAATTCGATTCCTAGCCGTAGCCGTTCCGCTTTTTCTGATCGTGCTGGTATTCTTGCCAGCGCATGTGCCGGACGATGTCGGGTATTTATCGATCGTATTGTTCGGGGTCGTGTTGCTTGGGCTTTCTGCCTGGCCGGAATTCGTGCCGTACTTCGTGCGAGGGGGACTCTATGTGGGCACGACGTTCCTTCTGTATGTGAGCGAAGACTCTTGGTTTCGCTCAGCGTCCGTTTTCACGACGACTCACAATGTCTTCTTCGTCATCGTCACGATCATGGTGCTGCTGAGCCTCCGATTCAACGAAGAAAGCCGTTTCCAGACCACCCCGCTCGATTACCTGATGGTTTTTCTGGCATTGGCGTTTCCGCTGCTTCCTGAAGTGAGCACCGATGTTGCTACGCTCGGAGCATTCGCGGCCAAGCTGATGGTGTTGTTCTTTTCTTTCGAGCTCCTGCTGCATGCGTTCTCGAATCAAGTCAAACAACTTGGGTTGGTCTCATTGTGGATTCTCTTCGGATTGGGCGTTCGAATGTGGTTGTAGCGAATCGTCGCCGCTATGCCGGTGAAATAGGGTTGGTCCCTAGATTTGTGGATTCAGGTGAAGGGCAATAATACAGATTGGAAATGAACGTGAAGGGCATGTCCACGAAAGGGATTGGCACCGGCATGATTGTGAGGGGAGTCGTTATTGTTGTGCTGAGTGTCACGTTTGTGGCTTGCGGCGGGCCTGAAGAGCGCAAGGCGAAATATCGTGCGCGCGCCCAAGAATATATGAACACCGGCAATTACCCAAAAGCCCGCGTCGCTTTGCGGAATGTTCTCAAGATCGACCCCAAGGATGCGCAAGCATACTATTTGTTTGCTCAAGTCGAAGAGAAAGAGAAGAACTGGCGTAATGCCGTGCAGCTGTATCAAGAAGTGACCCAGCTGGTTCCCGATCACACAGGGGCTCTCATTACCTTAGCGAAGTACTATTTGGAAGCTCGCCTGACTGAACACGTCATCGCAACGGCAGATAAGGTATTAAAGAAAGACCCATTACATCCCCAGGCAAGCGCACTAATGATTGCGGCGCAGGCGACGACGGAAGAGAGCGTTGGCGCGGCCATCCCGAAAGCCGAGGCCCTGGCAACACGGTTTCCCACAGAGCCCGATGTCGCGATTTTGCTAGCGACGCTGTATAGTCAACAAAGGCGATTTCAAGAAGCAGGTGCCGTGCTTCAGCGAGCGGTAGATGTCCACCCAACCGATATAGACCTCTTGAATAATCTAAGCGAGACGCTTGTTCGGGCAAACGACATGGCTGGCGCGGAGCGAGTCGTACGCCGGATGATCGATGCGGAACCCAACTCCTTCGACCATCGCTTGAGGCTTGCCCGCCTGTACGATGGGCAAGGGGTACGCGAGAAAGCCGAGGCGGTCTTGCGCGAAGCGGTGGGCCTCCAGCCGGACAACGAGCAACGCCGACTGATGCTCGCGGATTTCTTAGTCTTGCGCAAGGACATTCCCGCCGCAGAGCGCGCTCTGTTGGATGCGGCCGAATACCTGCCACATTCGACGGCTATTCAGTTCGGCCTTGCTGCCCTCTACCAGAAGAGCGGACAAGAGACGAAGGCGCGCGATCGGTATACCGCATTGGCCAAGGAGTACAAGGGCAAGGCCCCTAGCTTCGAAGCGAAGGTCAAACTGGCTGAAATGGATTTTTTTGCAGGGAAACAGGCTGAGGCTGACCGCCAAGTTCAAGAGGTGCTGAATGAGAATCCCCGCTCATCTGACGGGCTGAGCCTCAAAGGGCGAATGGCATTGGCCAAGCGGAACGGGAAAGAAGCTGTGCAGGCTTTTCGCACGGTCTTGCATGATCAACCTGAATTGGCGACGGCACACTATTTACTCGGGCAGGCCTATCAGGCGACTGGTGAGGTCAACCTGGCCAAGGAAAGTTTCGAGCGTGCCATCGCACTTTATCCTGGACAGGTCGATGCACGGCGGGCTCTTGTGGCGCTTGAAAGTCAAAGTGGACGGCATCGACAGGCACGGGCCAGGCTCGATGATCTGCTGAAACAACGTCCTGACGATCAAGTAGCGCTGGATATGCTGATGACTCTCGATCTTCTAACGAAAAACTGGACGGAGGCAGAGAGGACGCTGGCACGTCTTCAGTCAGCTGCGAAGGGCAGCGTAGTCGCCTACATGGCGGAAGCCCGGCTGAACCAAGCCCAAGGTCGCTATGAAAAGGCAACCGAGGCATACGAACGGGCTGCGGCATCGGCCCCAAACGACCTTGAGCCCTTGCTCTCTTTAGTTAAGCTCCATGTGGCCCAGGGGCATGTCGACCAGGCGAAGGTCCGATTGGAGATATTGGTTGGCGGTCAGCCCAATCATCTCTATGGTCATGGACTCTTGGGTGAAGTGCTCACGATCGGTGGGAGCTATGCCGAGGCGGATCGTCATTTTCAGAAGGCGACAACGCTTAATCCCAAGTGGATTACCCCTTGGCTGGATTGGGGCACGATGTGGCTTGGCCAAAAACAATATGACCAGGCCATTGCCATCGCTCGCAGTGGTCTCAAGGTGAATAGCGAGAGTGAGGAACTCCACATGTTTCTGGCATCAGTCCATACCAGTAAGGGAATGATCAATGAAGCGATTCTTTCCTATGAAAGTGCCCTGCGCCTGAATGCGAAGAATGTCCTGGCAGCCAACAACCTGGCTGTATTGCTCGTCGACCATAAGGGCGATCCGCAAAGCTTGCAACGCGCCTTCTCCTTGAGCCGGGATTTCGAGAAGGAGGCTCCGCATCCGCTCTTCCTGGATACGCTGGGTTGGGTGAGGTTCAAGATGGGGCAGCAGGAGGAGGCTGTGCGGGTCATGAGAGACGCGGTGGCCAAGCTGCCAGATGTTCCGACGCTCAACTACCACCTGGGAATGGCCTACTATCAGTCAGGGAAGATCTCGGAAGCGAAAGCTCATCTTGTCAAGGCTCTGAAGAGTCCCGAACCGTTCGCGGGCAGGCAAGAGGCCGAGCAGGCACTTTTACAGATCAGGGGATAGGAATATGTCGATGCGCAGTTGTGACCCTATGAGGTCTTTATTCAGAAGGCTGACGGTCGTCCTTAGCTGCTGTCTCCTATTCATTCTTACTGTGGCTTCCGTTGGTGTGAGCGCTGCATCGAACAGTACTCCCGTAGAACCTGGCTATCGACTGGGGGCGGAAGACGTCATGCTCGTTTCAGTGTGGAAAGATGAGCAATTGACCCGTGAGGTCGTCGTTCGTCCGGATGGGATGTTTTCTTTTCCTTTGGTCGGAGATATTCCGGCAGAAGATCGAACGGTTGATGAGATTCGAGCGGAAATCGTCAAGCGATTGACCAAATACATTCCCAACCCGAACGTCTCAGTCGCTGTGACAAAGGTGCTGAGCTACAAAGTTTACATCGTGGGTCGCGTGAACAAACCGGGGGAGTATTTAATAGGCCACTACACAGATGTACTCCAGGCTTTGAGCCTGGCCGGGGGGCTGACGCCGTTCGCCGCTGAGAACGACATCAAGATCATTCGGCGGGTCAGAGGCCAGCAGCAAGTTTTCCCGTTCCGATACGGTGATGTCCGTAAGGGAAACGATCTCGAACAGAACATTGTTCTGCAACGAGGCGATGTTGTAATGGTGCCATAGCCTTCGTGGCGCCGATGCGGGGGTTGAGACATAAGGTTGAAGCGGCTGTTTGGTCACGCAAGCAGTGGATTCTGGTACTGGCCATCTTCTGCCTTGGCTGGGTGTTGTCCGGCATGATGTGCAAAGTCATGGCTGCTGAGTGGTCGGTGCAGCCTTTCTTAGGAGTCAAGGCCGTGTACAACGACAACCTATTACTGACTCCGCTGCCTCACGATCCAACCTATGGTTACTGGATCTCGCCGGCTGCAGAACTTGCGGGCAAAACGGAACGGTTGGAAGTAAGCAGTAAAATTGCGGCAGATTTCGTCTCATACTATGGAGACGAAGAGAGGCGTTTCACAAATATCTTTGTGCCGCTGACAATGAACTACAAGACAGAGACGGATGTATTAGGCCTTAACGGCGGTTTTGTCAGGGACAATACGTTGATGGGTGAGCTGCGCACGACAGGATTGGTCCTGCGTTTTACACAGCGAAACCAATTGACCGCCAATCCCTCTTGGACAAGAAGCATCACGGAGAAGTTGTCGCTTCAGACTAGTTTTCAGTTTTCGAATACTCGGTATGAGAATGGCTTGGCCCTCGGTCTCGTCGACTATCAGCTTTTGGGGGGCTCAGGGGGACTGCGGTATCAATTAACGGAGGAAGATCAAATCCAGTTGTCCGGATCCTATCTTGGTTTTTACACGACCAATTCGCCCTCGCCATTTCGAGCCAGTTTCCCCGGGATCAACTTGGCTCTGACGCATGCTTTCACCGAGAGTATGACCGGAACGGTATATGGCGGACCTAATTATGTGAGTTCCACTACCCGGGCAGCCGCAACCGTTGTCCGAGCTGAGCGCACGGTGTGGTTGTTCGGCGTCAATCTGGAGAAAAAGTTTGAGAGCGGCTCAATTCAGCTGAACGCAGCGCGGGAGATCTTGCCGAGCGGATTTGGGCTGTTAATCCAGACGGACCACGCAGGCCTGACGATCTCGCGTGACATAACGGAAACGGTTGTTGCTGGTCTCGATGGGGGGGCGTATCTTATCACCGGTATCACGACGACATCTTCCGGCGGAATCTTGCCGGAGCAGCGCTATTTTTATCTCGGCCCACGACTGTCGTGGAAATTCTCAGAGTGGTGGAAGTTTGACGTCTCCTATACGTACGGACGCCGTGAATCTGACGGCTTAAACCCGGCATTGTCTAATGCCACGATGTTCATGCTAACGTATTACCCTCCGAAACTTGCTCTTTCCAAATAGGCTTTTGCATCTATGACTTCTCAGCTGAACTTGCGGGAATCCGAACCAGTCCTAAGTCTTCAGGACTATGTGGCTGTGTTCCTTCGACGACGGACTCTGATTGTCCTAGTGAGCGGTATTCTGTTAGGCGTCAGCCTTGCCGTGGCGTTCCTGTGGCCGCCTGTCTACAAGTCCATGGCGACCATTCTCATCGAAGAGCAGGAGATCCCGTCAGAGCTTGTGCATTCGACGATTACCAGTTATGCCGATCAACGGATCGAGACTATAAAGCAGCAAGTGATGAGTCGCACGACTTTGTGGAGGGTGGTGGAACAATACAATCTATACCATGATGTTCGCAAGACCAGTTCCGTCGAAGATGTCGTGAAACGGTTTGTCAAGGACATTGCCGTCGAGGTGATCAACGCTGATGTGGTGGACAAGCGTACGCAGCATCCGACCAAAGCGACGATCGCGTTCACCGTGTCGTATCAAAGCCGATCTCCCGAATTGGCTCAGAGGGTGGCAAATGAACTCACCAGCCTGTTTCTTGGTGAAAACCTTAAGAGCCGAGAACGGCAGGCGCAGGAGGCGACTTCATTTCTTCAGCAGGAGGCTGAGAATCTTGCAAAACACATCAGCGAGGTTGACGACAAGATCGCCTCGTTTAAACAAAGGTCAAAAGGTGCCCTGCCAGAGTTAATGTCGTTGAATCAACAGCTTATGAATCAAGCGGACCGGGAATTGATGGATGTTGATCAGCAGATCCGTAGTCTTGAAGAGCGAAAGAATTATCTTGAAGGGGAATTGGCCACGGTCAAGCCGAACACACCGATCATGTCGGCGAGTGGGGAACGGATTTTGGATTCTGCGGAACGGTTGCGTGCCCTGCGAGCAGAATATGCCGGATTGTCGGGCAATCTGTCCCCAGACCATCCAGATATTCAAAAAATGAAACAAGAAATAGAAGCCTTGGAAAAAGAAACCGGCCACAGGCCTGAGATTGAGGAGGCGTCGAAGCAACTGGTTGATGCGCGGGCTACGTTGGCGATGGTTTCGGAACGATTAGGCAAGGACCATCCTGATGTGGTCAAGGCTCAGCGGAAGATCACGGCGCTGGAGCAGGAAGTCAAACGTCTTCGGGCCATTCCGTATAAGAACCCTGGACTCAAGCCGGAAAATCCAGCCTATATCAATCTTCAGGCCCAGTTGAATTCCACAACTTCATCATTGGAGGCGCTGAAGAAAACCCGCCTTGATGTGAAGCGACGGCTTCAGGATTATGCGACGCGCCTGGAGCGGACTCCCGAGATCGAGCCGGAATATTTGGTGTTGACCCGCGATCGGGACACTTCGAGCCAAAAATATCAGGATATCCGTTCGCGGCTTCTCGAAGCGAAAGTTTCTGAAGGGCTGGAGGTCCAACGGAAGGGGGAAAGGTTCTCTCTCATCGATCCTCCGAGTTTACCGGAAAAGCCTGACAAGCCGAATAGGCTTGCCATTCTGCTGCTCGGCTTCGTTTTAGCCATGGGTGGCGGCATTGGGTCAGGAGCCATCGCCGAATCGCTGGATCACTCCATTCGGTCACCCGAACAACTGGCGCAGATGACTCATCTGGTTCCCCTGGCAGTCATTCCATTCATGCCGAACGAAGATGATGTGGCGAGGGCCATCAAACGACGCCGCATGATCAAAGGTGCCGGAGTAGGGGCAGCGGTGGCCGTTCTGCTGATCGTACATTTCTTCGCAGTGCCGCTCGATGTGCTCTGGTTTGCAGCGCTCCGGCGGTTTGGCATAGAGTAGCGAGGGATGGCTGGAAGTTAGGGGTTTGAGGTTGCTTCCTTATGCCATAGCCTCCAACCTCGACCCTCGCAGGATGTGGAGTTCTAGGAGTAGAGATGGACCGACTTCGTACCGCCTTACAGATGTATAAGGAGCAGCAGGGGAAGACCGGCGTCAAGACGCAGCCCTCTCGGTCGACCAGCCCATCCATCCCGCCCCCCATCGTCTACACCAGAACTCGTTCGACGGATGTGCCCCTCTCGGTGTTGCGGCAACGGCGCGTGATGGCCGCGTACGACAAGGGAGCGTTCGTCGATGCGTTCAAGATTCTCAGGACCCAGGTCGTCCACCGCTTGAGAGAGAACGGCTGGAATGTGCTGGGGGTGACCAGTCCCGGCCACGGCGAAGGCAAAACGCTCACGGCGGTCAACTTGGCCGTGAGTCTGGCGATGGAAACGACACAGACGGTATTGCTTGTCGATGCCAATCTCCGGAGTCCGGGCGTCCACGACATGTTTGGATTGAATGAGGGGCTCGGTCTCGCCGACTATCTGTTGGACGACACGCCGATCGAAGACCTGTTGATCCATCCGGGGATCGGCAGGTTCGTCCTGCTTCCGGGCGGGCGGGCCATTCAAAACTCTACGGAAGTCCTGACCTCGCCGAAAATGCTTGCTTTAGTCGATGAATTCAAGCATCGTTACCCATCCAGAATCGTGATTTTCGACCTGCCGCCGCTGCTTCACACGGCGGATGTACTGGCATTTTCTCCCTATACCGACGCGCTGCTGCTGGTCGTGGAGGAAGGGAAGACGACCGCTGAGGACGTTCAACGCGCCCTTTCGCTCGTCAAGGATTCCCGGCCCATAATCGGCACTGTCATGAACAAAGCCGGGAAAACTGGCGCGACACCGGCCAGTATGAAGAGAATGTTGACTGGATAGCGGGAAAGGCCTGTAGCCTCCAACCTTAGGCCTCAACCGTTCGATTGAACCATGTACGAATCCTTCTATAATCTTCGGACGAAGCCGTTCGCACTCCTGCCGGATGCGGACTTTCTCTATCCTGGTTCGGTCCACCGTGCCGCCTATAGCCTGCTTGAGTACGGAGTACTCAGTCAGGCACCGTTCATCGTCCTCACCGGCGATCCCGGGATGGGCAAGACGTCGCTTTTGCAAAAGCTGATGGCGGAGCATGGGAGCAAGCATTCGATCGGCCTCGTGACGAATGCCCGGTATGACGTCGAACATCTCCTGCCTTGGATTCTTCTGTCGCTCGGGCTCTGCAAGAAACAGCCGGATCCGGTCGAGGCCTACCATCTGTTTACGGAATTTCTCAATAGCGAGTCGAAACAACAGCGCCGCGTCATCCTGATCATCGACGAGGCGCAGAGTCTCGGTTCGGAACTACTGGAAGAGTTGCGCCTGCTTTCCAATCTGAACGACGGCAAGACGCTGAAGTTGCAGATCATCCTCTCCGGCCAGCCCGACCTCCACACTCTGCTGCAGCGGATCGATATGACTCAGTTCGCGCAGCGGATCGTGGTGGACTATCATCTGGAGCCGCTCTCTGAGGAGGAAACGGCAAACTGCATCAGACACCGACTACAGGTGGCGGGAGGGCATCCATCCTTGTTCACGAACAAGGCCTGCGCTCTCGTTCATCGGCTGACCCGTGGGACTCCTCGTCTCATCAACCAGGTCTGCGACATTGCGTTGACCTATGGATTTGCCGAACAGGCGAGGGTCATTACGTCGAAATTGATCGCCCAAGCGGCGCTCGATCGAACAAAAGGCGGCATTCTCCCCCTGGCGGCCAGAGAAGACCTGCCGGGGCTGGCGAATGCGCCGGAAGATCCGACCGAGATCGACACGCCGATTCCACAAGCCAAACCTGCGCCGATTCCTGCGCCGCTCCCACAGGTAAAGGCTCCTCATGACATGCCGGTCGCTAAACCGGTCAAGGAACCGACAGCTACGCGTTCCATCGGCACGCCGGAGACCGTCTATGCGCGCGGCATGGCGCTGAAGGGGGAGGGACGGTACAAGGACGCGATCGACATGTTCGATCTTGCCGGCAAGAGCGCGTCTCATTGGCTGAAGGCCCATGCACAGATCGGATTGTGTTATCGCGCGATGGGAGAGTATCAGGCCGCGATTCAAGCCTTTCGCACAGCCCTCAACGACACCTCGGCGAGCCGAAAAGACATGTTGGACGTTCAGTATTTCCTGGGGCGTACACTGGAAACAGCAAGTAAACCCCTCGACGCGCTGGCGGTCTACCGCCGTATTGTCCAAGCGAGTCCGAAGTTCAAGGACGTGGCGTTTCGCGTCAAAGAGCTCTCGATGCGACCGGGATCGGCGAGGAACGGTCGGTATTCGTCTGCGTCCAACGGCTCCTGGTTCGACGGTGCGATCGAGAACCTTCAGCGCTTGATGGGAAGCAATAAGTAGTACGATCGGTTGAGGCTTTCCAGCTCTTGCGCCTCCTACCTCAAACCTCCATCCCTTTCCCCAGTTTCTCCATTGCTTCGAAGACCGGTCTCACATCCGGTAACCGTTCCCAGCTAAGAATGCCGACGGAGTCTTCTACATACGCCGGCGTGCGCATGCCGTTCAGGACGCACGTGACTCCCGGTGTGCCGGCGAGAACCCAAAGCGCCTTCCGGGACAGGCTTTCTTTGCGCTTGTCCGGCGGCAGGTAAGGATCGATCGCGCCGGCCACCCGCTGCGCTCGTTCCCGGCTCTTGACCGTGGCCTCTTGCCGCAGGCCGTTCAAGAGTGCCAGCAGTTTCGGTAGGTACCGTTCGCGCCAGGAGTCCCACTGTTCAACAACGGAGCCAGCGACGAGACGAGGAATGGCCTGTAGAACCTGGTTGATGTGGGGCGCGATCATCTGGTGCTCGATCTGCTCCCAATGTTCTACCCCTTGGATATGAGGACGAATGCGGGCGAGTTCCGAGGCCCAGTTGAAGTAATCGGCCGGCGAGGTGCCTTGCCCGCTATGCGGAATCGATGGCACCAGGGTCGTGCGGTATTCCTCTTCGAGAGACTGGACTGCGGCGGATCGGGCGTCGATGTCGATCGCCACGCCCTCGACGGGAAATTCCGCCAAACGCATCATGCCGGCTCCCTTGGTCGGCATGGCATTCAGGGGCCGATTCACGAGGACTGCGATCCCCAGTTTGACGGCGGTGTCAAGGACTGTTGCTGCTTGATTTGGCCCTGTGTTTGTCACAAACATCGGGCCATGCTCGAACAGGTTCATCGGACATTGCAGCACGGCGAACTGCGGGCGCTGTCGCCCACGCGACGCTGCTGCACGCATGGCGGATTCATGAAATCGAGTCAGTGAGGTCATCTCAGTGTCCGCCGGTTCCACCGCCACGTGGTTTGACGAGACGCCATACCAGCGAATTCTTCCGGCTTCAACCTGGGTCTCCAAGTAGGCAAGGGCCCGCCCGATTCGCTCGTAGAACCTGTCACGCAATTTCTCAAGATCGGGCAAGCCATGTTGCGCAGCATCCGACAGAAAATACTCAGGATTGTGCAGCAGACACACGTCCAAAGTGCCGACACCTAAGCGGTCGAGCGAGGCGGTCAATTGGTCGGCGAGGAAGTCCGGGTGAAGACAATGCCAGATACCTTCGCCGTATTTGACCATGTCCTGATAGGGGCGCCCGGCTCGTTCTCGTTCCTGAGCCTGCTTGAGACTTTCCCCTTGGACATAGCCGATTTTCGAAACCAGGATGATCTCCTCTCGCGTGAGGGCACCCTGTTCAATCAGGTCATGGAGCGTTGCGCCGACAAGCCGCTCGCTTTCCCCATCCATATAGTTGGTCGAAGTATCGATCAGGTTGATCCCCTCTTGCAGGGCCATCGCGAGCGCTTTGGCGAACTCAGGGTTGCTGCCGTCGATGCGGTAACAGCCGAATCCCAGTTTCGACGACGTGAGTCCCGTGGAACCGAGTGGGCCGAAGCCGTGCGCAAGCCCGTTGGGCCGTCGAGACTGGGCGATCATTCTACTCGCATAGCGAGCGGTCCCTTCGGTGGTGGCTGCGCCGGGGAGTGCCTTTCCTGATAGGAACGAAGGCCCTGCTGCTCCGTTTCGCTCCGTCCGAGGGGATTTGAGGGCTCTGACGGCCTCCTGCGGATCTGTGATCGGTTGTTGGCAGGAAAAATTCCGGCAAATATACAATGTCGGCTTTCCTTCCACGGCCGGCCTTCCGGCGAGGAGGGGATGACTCGCCGAGCCGTCTGTCGCGGAAGTACGGGCAATGATGCGATTCGGCAAGTAGGTATCGTAAAGGGTTTTCCAGTGACTCGCGTATTCGTCGCCGCCGGTTCCGACGAATCCCAACTCAACCGGCCCTTCCATCAAGAGATCGACAACAGCCAGACTTTTTGCGAAGGCTCTCGTGTATCTGGCGATCTGTTTGCCATATGCGCGAATCGCCTCACTCGCTGCGTCCCGATAGTCACGGCGATCGTCATGGAACGACAAGCGGGCCAAGAGCATCGCTGCGACGGCATTTCCGCTGGGAGTCGCGCCGTCCGCCCCTTCGCGGGCGCGTACGATCAGGGTTTCATGTTCGGTGGAAGTCGTAAAGAATCCGCCGTGCCGGGGGTCGCGAAACGATCGCAACAGATGCTCAGCCAGTTGCCGAGCCGCAGTGAGGTACTGGTCCAATCCGCAGGCTTCGTAGAGGTCGAGCAGACCCTCTCCCAGATAGGCATAGTCTTCAAGCACGGCAGATAGATGGGCACGGCCCTTCCGGGAGGTCCGGAGGAGCTGCCCGGTCTCGATCCGATGAGTCTGAAGCAAGTAGTCCGCCGCTTTCCTGGCTGCGGCGACGTAGCGAGGGATGCCCAGCACACGGCCTGCCTCCGCCAATGCCGAGATCATCATGCCGTTCCAAGCCGTGACGATCTTGTCGTCGAGCCCAGGTGGGACGCGGCGGGCTCTGGCCTGATAGAGGAGGGGGCGGACACGTCGAGCCGTTTTGTTCAGTTCATCGATTGTGAGGTTGAGGTCCCGGGCGACCTGCTCGATCGGCCGGAGCCGATTGGGGATGCTTCGGTGTTCCCAGTTGCCCTGTTCCGTGATGTCGTAGCAGGCGCAGAATCGTTCGGCATCTTGCTCCTTCTCCACTGCGGCGCGGACTTCCGCCGGAGTCCATACGAAGAACTTGCCTTCGACGCCTTCCGAATCGGCATCGGTCGCAGAGAAGAATCCGCCCTGCGGGTCGGTCATCTCCCGCAAGATGTAGTCCAGCACTTCCTCGACAACGCGGCAGTAGGAATCACGTTTCGTGACTTGAAAGGCTTCCAGATACACCTTGGCCAGGAGCGCATTGTCATACAGCATCTTTTCGAAGTGAGGGACGAGCCAGCGTTCATCTGTCGAGTATCGCGCGAACCCGCCGCCGATATGGTCGTAGATTCCGCCGGCCGCCATCGCGTCCAGCGTCGTCATGACCATGCTCAGGGCTTTGGCATCTCCGGATCGCCGGTGGCAACGGAGCAGCAGGGACAGACCAGCTGCCGGAGGAAACTTCGGAGCCGAGCCGAACCCGCCGTGGCGGGCGTCGAACTCTCCGGCGAACTCTAGGACAGCCTCGTCGAGGGCTGATTCGCTCACCGATGTCGGGAGCGGCATATGCGCTTCGTTTTTCAGGCGTTCGGTCAATTCCCGGGCCTGCTCGCGAAGGCCTTTCGCGTCTTTTTCCCAGATCTCCGAGATTTTCTTGAGCAGTGTAGGGAAGCCAGGACGGCCCCACCGATCGTCCGGCGGAAAGTAGGTTCCGGCGAAGAAGGGCTGCTGATCAGGGGTCAGAAAGACGGTCATGGGCCAACCGCCTTGGCCACGATTGAGTGTGACCGTCGCAGCCATATAGATTTCGTCAAGGTCAGGCCGTTCTTCGCGGTCGACCTTGATACAGATGAAGTGCCGATTCATGATCGCGGCAATCGCCTCGTTCTCGAACGACTCCCGTTCCATGACGTGGCACCAGTGGCAGGCTGAGTAACCGATCGATAGCAGGATAGGCTTGTTCTGTTCTAGGGCGAGACGGAGCGCATCCGGTCCCCAAGGATACCAATCGACAGGGTTGTAGGCGTGTTGGAGGAGGTACGGGCTTGTTTCGTGGATCAAGCGATTCGGAGGACGTTGCGGCGCCTGGGTCGTCATACCGCCACCGTAACACCTGCCGGAAGAAAGGGTCAACGCAGCCAATAAAAAAGCCTACGGTAGCGATACCGTAGGCTTTCCCATGAGTTGATGAAGGGACGTGGACAGGACGCCGTGTAGGCGTCGCGTCGGATTACTTGCCCTTCTTCTCTTTCTCTTCCTTCTTCTTGCCCT
>FKKE01001794.1_pt2 | contig 42778 bp, 41 predicted proteins | sample 1106331 | NCBI WGS metagenome assembly FKKE01 (sample SAMEA3931202, study PRJEB13176) | freshwater metagenome | biome: Drinking water system; feature: drinking water; material: freshwater | place: China | collected 2013-02-06
CATCCCGCACGTTGACCTTCGCCAGGGCATGGGTAATATCGTGCTCCGTGACGCCGAAGTGGGACAGTTCCGCATTCGTCATGGGTATCATACGGGTGAGCGCTCGCAGGCTAAGCGGCAGTATAGCTGAATCGTTTTTTGAGGCGCAACGGTGCCGCGGCGCCATCCCGGCTACCGACGAGTTGAATATCTTTTGACTTTTCGTCTGACGCTGATTAGACTGGCTTCACCTGCCACGCCACCGCTCATCGACCCATGTTGAGACGGCATTTCATGGAAAGGACTCTGATCCCTCATGACCCACAGCTCGCTGGCCGACACTGAGCACCTGTCCGACGCCGAGTTGCTCGCGCAACTCGACCCGGAATCACTTCCGCGACACATCGCGATCATTATGGACGGCAACGGCCGCTGGGCCGAGCTTCGCGGCCTGCCGCGGATCGCCGGACATGGCGAAGGCATCAAATCGGTGAAGGAAACGACGTCCCTCTGCCTGGACCTCGGCATCCCGAACCTGACGATCTACGCCTTCTCGCAGGAAAACTGGAAACGTCCCCCGCAGGAAATCAACGCCTTGATGCTGCTGCTGGAAAAGTTTCTCCAGAACGAGCTGGATGAGTTGGTCGAGCGCGGCATCCGATTCCGCACGATCGGACGAGTGGATTCCCTGCCGGCCTCCGCTCTCAGATGGGTCCGGAAGGTGGAGCGCGAGACGGCGCATCTCGACAAGCTGACGCTCACGGTCGCGCTCAGTTACGGGGGACGGTCGGAAATCGTTGACGCAGTCCGACGGCTCGCGGCCGACTGTCAGAGCGGGAAGGTATCGCCGGACCAGATCGATGAGCCCTTCCTGGAACGGTACCTCTCGACCCAAGGGCTCCCCGACCCGGATCTGCTCATCCGGACCAGCGGCGAGGCCCGCATCAGCAACTTTCTGTTGTGGCAACTGGCCTACACGGAAATGTATTTCACCCCGACCCTGTGGCCGGACTTCCGTCGCCGCGAAGGGCTGCTGGCCCTTCTGGACTATCAACGTCGCGAGCGCCGATTCGGCCGATTGCCCAACCCTGCCTGACTGCCGGCCCTGTGAGCCCTAACGATCGCCACAGGTCCTGTCGCTCCGATTCTCGCCGAGGCTCGCTTGAACGTCCACGAAGCCGCCCATGATCTTCCCAGGCGCGCCGTGGGCCGCCGACCGACCGACATTCGCCGCCTCTATAGCGCGGTGGCGCTGGCCCCGATTCTCTACGTCATCGTCCGCTATCTTCCGCCGGTCTTATTCTTCGGAGTCGTCCTGCTCACGGCCATGATCGCCGTCCTGGAATATTATCGCCTGTCCTTTTCGCGCGAACAGCTGTTCCCCGACGCCTGGATCGGCTCCGTGGCCACGGCCGCGCTCTTAGCCGCCTGCCACTGGCCTGGGCTCACATCGGTCCCAACTATTCTCCTCGCAACGGTGCTGACGGTCCTGATGGTTCGGATGGCGTCGCATCGAGGCCTCGCGTCGGCGCTCCCCGATACGGCGATGGTGACCTTTGGAGTCCTGTACATCGGGCTTACGCTCGGCTCCTATCTGCTCCTACGAGCCTTGCCCTTCGGCGAATCGCTCGTGATCTTTGTCGTCCTGGTCACATGGGTCGGAGACGCGGGAGCCTATTACGTCGGCATGCGCGTAGGACGACGACCGTTGGCCCCGGTGATCAGCCCGAAGAAGACGGTCGAGGGACTCATCGGGGGACTGACAGCGGCTGTCGTGGCCGCGCTGGCCGCCCGCGCCTGGTTGTTGCCGCAATATGGACTGATCGAGGCGCTCGGGTTAGGATGCCTGCTCGGCGCGGTGGGAACCCTCGGGGATTTGGCCGAATCCGCCCTGAAACGCTCGGCCGGCGTGAAAGATTCCGGCGCGGTGATTCCCGCGCACGGCGGCATGCTCGATCGCATCGACAGTCTGCTGTTCACCGGCCCGATCTTCTACTATTATGTGACCCTGGTGAGGGGGCATCTCACGCCATAAGCGAGGCGGCGATCAGCTCGCGGAGGAACGAGATATGAGGCAGATCGTCATTCTGGGTTCGACCGGGTCGATTGGGACCAACACCCTCGACATCGTGTCGAAATTCCCCGAGCAGTTCCGCATCGCCGGGCTGACCGCAGGCAGCAACGATCGCAAGCTCGAGGAACAACTGCGGATCTTCAAGCCCGACGCCGTCGCCCTCACGGACCCGGAGGCCGCCGCGCGCCTGCGCGAACGGTGTAAAGACCTGCGCGTGGACATTTATTCGGGAATCGACGGCCAGGCTCGGGTCGCCGCCTTGTCCGGCGCCGAGCTGGTCATCTCCGCCATCGTCGGGGGCGCCGGCCTCGTCCCGACGCTGGCCGCCATTCGGGCCGGCAAGCACGTGGCCTTGGCCAACAAAGAACCGATGGTCATGGCGGGCAAGCTGATGCAGGAGGAGGCGCGCCGCCATCAGGTCCAAATCCTCCCCGTCGACAGCGAACACAACGCGATCTTCCAATCCATGGTGGGACACCGGCGCGAGGACGTGCGGCGCTTGATCCTGACCGCCTCCGGCGGCCCGCTCTGGGACATGCCGCTCGACAAGATGCGGTACGTGAAGCCGGAACAGGCCCTCCGCCATCCGAATTGGAAGATGGGCCCCAAAATCACCATTGATTCCGCTACCTTAATGAACAAGGGGCTGGAAGTGGTCGAAGCCCGCTGGTTGTTCGACGTGCCCCCGGAACAGATCGAAGTGCTGGTCCATCGGGAGAGCATCGTTCATTCTCTGGTAGAATATTCCGATGGTTCTGTTATCGCCCAATTAGGGTTGCCGGACATGCGGACGCCGATTTCCTATGCGATGAATTACCCGGCGCGGATGCCCTTGGAACCGCCGCCGCTGGATTTGGCCCGGATCGGCAAGCTGACGTTCCACCGCCCGGATCACGACCGCTTTCCCTGCCTGGGCCTGGGCTATGAATCGCTCCGTGTCGGGGGAACGATGCCGGCCACGTTGAATGCCGCCAATGAAATCGCGGTGGCCGCTTACTTGAGCGAACGGATCGGGTTCTTGGACATCGCCAACATCATCCGGACGACGATGGACGCCCATCAGCCGGTTGACGTAAGTTCGCTGGACGCCGCGCTGGAAGCGGACCGCTGGGCCAGAGACAAGGCCGGCGCCCTCGTCAACGCGCTGGCACACTAGAGGGTCGGGGCAGGAAAGGAATAACGCTGTGAACGGTCTGATCGCCATCTCGCCGGATGCCGTCTGGGTCTTTTTGCAGAAGGCCTGGTGGTTTCTGATCGTGCTGGGCGTGCTCATCGCGTTCCATGAACTCGGTCATTTCCTGGCCGCCCGCTGGCTGAACATCAAGGTGCTGAAGTTCTCGCTCGGGTTCGGCCCCAAGCTGCTGGGCCGCCAAGTGGGGGAGACCGAGTATCTCCTGTCGGCCGTGCCGCTCGGTGGCTACGTGAAGTTGTTCGGGGAAGAGGAAACCGAGGCCGCCACGGACGAGGAACGCCGCCGATCCTTTTCCCACCAGCCGCTGTGGAAGAAGGTGGCCGTCGTCGCCGCCGGACCGGGCTTCAATTTCGTGCTGGCCTATCTGATCTTCACCGGCTGGCTCGCCACCGGCACGCCGCTCCCCGTCCCGACCTTCAAAGACCTGACGCCGGATGTCGAAGCCGTGAAGAGGGGCTCTCCCGCCGAGCAGGCCGGCCTTCGCGTCGGCGACCGCATCCTGCGCGTCAACGAGAAGAACATCTCCACGCGTACGGAGATGTACGACCTCGTCGCGAAGGGCAAAGGCAAGCAGGTCACCCTGGATGTGCGACGCGGCGATCAGATCCGCACGATCTTGATCACCCCGACGAGCACCACAGCCAAGGAGGGCGATGCGGATGTCGTCACCTACCAATTGGGCATTGAGGAAAGCCCTCCGGTCATCACCGCCGTGGTGAGCAGCTCGCCGGCGCAGGCGGCCGGCTTCCACCCGGGCGACCGCGTGGTTGTCATGAACGGGCAGGACATCCAAACCTGGTCCCAGATGACCGGCATCGTACGCGACAGTCCCAATCGGCCGCTCACCGTGATCGTGGATCGCGAAGGACAGGTCGTCACGCTGAACGTCACGCCGCTCCCCGACCATATCACCATCGACGGGAAGCAGACGGAGGTCGGGAAGATCGGCATTTCCGGGCCGGGCCGCTCCGTGATGCGCACCTCGAACCCGCTCATAGCCGTCTACGATGGAGTCCGCGCGACGTGGGGATGGACCGAACTGACGGTCGTCGGCATCTATAAGATGATCGTCGGCGAAATCTCCAGCAAGAATATCGGCGGTCCGCTGACCATCGCCAGCATGTCCGGGGAAGCCGCGTCACAAGGGGCCGCCAGCATCCTGCTGCTCATTTCGATGCTGAGCATCAATCTGGGCGTGCTGAACCTGCTGCCGATTCCGATCCTGGACGGCGGGCATCTGCTGTTCTTCGGCATCGAAGCGATCATCCGCAAGCCGCTGGGTGAGCGGCAACGCGAATTGGCGCAGCAGGTGGGCTTGCTGCTCCTTGTCGGCATCATGATCTTCGCTTTCTGGAACGATATTGAACGGATTCTCTCTCACTGAAACCCTCCCGACCGCATCCCGATGAAAGTTTCCCAAACGCTCATTCCCACGCTCCGCGAAGACCCGGGCGAAGCGGAAGTCGTCAGCCACCGGCTCATGATGCGGGCCGGCATGATCCGCAAGGTCGCAGCCGGTATTTACACCTACCTGCCGCTCGGGCTGCGCGTCCTCCGCAAGATCGAGGCGATCGTCCGCGAGGAGATGACCCGGGCCGGCGCGCAGGAAGTCTTGATGCCGGTGGCCTCCCCGGCCGAGCTGTGGCGGGAAACCGGACGCTGGGATGTCTATGGGAAGGAATTGTTGCGGTTCAAGGATCGGCACGAGCGGGACTTCTGCCTCGGCCCGACCCATGAAGAGGTCATCACGGACCTCATCCGCAAGGAGGTCCGCTCCTACCGGCAATTGCCGATCAACTGCTATCAGATCCAGACGAAATTCCGGGATGAAATCCGTCCGCGCTTCGGCCTGATGCGCGGACGCGAGTTCATCATGAAGGATGCGTATAGTTTCGACGTCGATGAGGCGGGCGCGCGGCGGAGCTACCAGAAGATGTACGATGCGTATACACGCATCTTCACCCGCTGCGGCTTGAAGTTCCGCCCCGTCGAAGCGGATACAGGCCTGATCGGCGGCAGCTCTTCCCATGAATTCATGGTGCTGGCCGACACGGGAGAAGAAACCATCGTCTACGCCGATCAAGGCACCTTTGCCGCCAACGTCGAGCGGGCGGATGTGCTGCCCCCGGCGGCCGGCTCGGACGAAGCCCTGCGCCCCTTACAGAAGGTCGCCACGCCCGGCGCGCGCACGGTTGAGGAGGTCACGGCCTTTCTGAACGTGTCCGCCGACCGTCTCGTGAAAACTCTCGTGTACAAGACCGCCAAGGGGTCGGTCGCCGTCCTCATCCGCGGCGACCATGACGCGAACGAGATCAAAATCAAGAAGCTCCTCGGCCTTCCGGAGATCGAGTTGGCCGATCCCGAAACGGTTCGTCGCGCCACGGGGGCGCCGGTCGGCTTCGCCGGGCCCGTCGGCCTCACCGGTCTCTCGATTATCGCGGATCAGGCGGTCAAGACGCTTCGCAACGTCGTGGTCGGCGCCAATGAAGAAGGCATGCACTACCTGGATGCCAACCTTGGTCGCGACTTCAAGGTCGAACAATTCGCCGATCTGCGAAACGCCAAGGCCGGGGATCCGTCGCCGCGCGGGGACGGCACGCTCCACGTCGCCAAAGGCATCGAAGTCGGCCACGTCTTCATGTTGGGGACCAAATACAGCCAAGCCATGAAGGCGGTCTTTCTGGATCAGCAGGGACAGGAACGGTTGGCCGCCATGGGCTGCTACGGCATCGGCATCAGCCGGACCGCGGCCGCCGCCATCGAACAGAACCATGATGCCAAGGGGATCATGTGGCCGGCTCCCATCGCCCCCCTGCATGTCCAATTGATCCCGCTCAGTTCCTCAGCCCGTGTGACGGAGACGACTCAGGGCCTGTATGCTGCGCTCCAGCAGGCCGGCATTGAAGTTCTCTGGGACGATCGCGACGAGCGGGCTGGCGTGAAGTTCAACGACGCCGACCTCATCGGCATCCCCTTCCATGTGGTGATCGGTGAGAAGGGCCTTGCCCAGGGAACGGTCGAACTCAAAGAGCGCCGCATCAGCAAAGCCACGCCCATCACGCCACAGGCTCTCCCCGACGAAGTGATTCGTCTCCTCACGGCCGCCAGCGCCCGGTAAAGAACCGCCACCAATCGACCGATATCCTACTGGGGCACAATCTGCACTGAGTCGCCAGGATTCCCTCTGCCTTCATGGATACCAAAGCCCAAGGCTCGGCCACAGCCGCTCCATCGGGGCCCATCGACCCCGAGCAGGTCAAGAAGCTTATCGCGAAGATCAAGGGCACCCGGACGGTCGACCAGGTCTTCCTCGACCTGCAGCGCGACTTCCTGACGCTTTTCAACGTCGAGCAGGCCGTGCTCTATGCCCTGGACCCCGACAAGAATGAGCTCTACACCCGCTTCCCGTTGGACACCATCGAGATCGTGCGCATCCCAGTGAATGAGCAGAGCCTTGCCGGCCTGGCGGCCAAGACGCTCAAACCGGTCCGTGTCCAAGACGTCTATGACAAGATGGAACTCCAGAATTTGAACCCGAATCTGGCCCACAACTATTCCTGGGACAAGAAGACCGGGTTTCGCACCAAGCAGGTGCTCTCCTTTCCCATCATGCTGGACGCACGCACGCTCGGCGGCGTCATCCAGCTTCTAAACCACAAATCGGGCACGCCCTTCACCGACGACCTGGATGCGCCCCTCTCCGAGATTGCCAAGGCCGTCGGGCAGGCGTTTCAAAACCTGCTCAAGCTCACCGTCAAGCCGATGGTGAAGTTCGAGGACCTGGTCGCGGCCAAACTCATCTCGCAAGCTGAGGTTGACGCGGCTCAGAGCGAAGCCAAAAAGATGGGCACTGATGTCGAGTCCATCTTGCTCGACAAACACAAGATTCCCAAAACCACCCTCCTGAAATCGCTGGCGCTGTTTTACAACTGCTCCTATGTCGAGTTCGATCCCCGGCTCATGATCGACACCACGCTCTTTAAGAATCTGAAATCAGACTTTTTGAAGAAAAACCTGTGGATGCCCTTTCGCCGGGACAAGAACGGCATCGAGATTCTGATTGACAACCCCCACGATATCGACAAGGTCCAAAACATTCGGCGCACCTTCGCCGGCCAATCGATTCAATTCGCCGTCTGTCTCCGCCGCGATATCTTGGAATTCCTGAAGAGCATGGATGGTGGCGACGGCAAGGGGTCCATCAGCGACATCCTGGTGGAACTGGTCAGCGAAGGCGCGACCGAGAAGGAAGACTTGCTCTCCGGCGGCCTGGCCGAGAACGACAGCGCCATCGTGCGGCTGACCAATCAGATCATCGCCGAAGGGGTCCGCCTCGGCGTCTCGGACATTCACATCGAGCCCTACTCCGCCAAGCGGGAAACCGTGGTGCGTTTCCGCTTGGACGGCAGCTGCTTCGAGTACATGAAAATCCCGGCCAATTACCGCCGCGCCATCGTGTCCCGCATCAAGATCATGGCCAGCCTCGACATCGCCGAACGACGCAAGCCGCAAGACGGCAAGATCAAGTTCCGCGTCGGCGAAAATCGGGAGATCGAACTCCGCGTCGCCACGATTCCGACCGCCGGCCTCAACAATGAGGACGTGGTTATGCGGGTCCTGGCGGCCAGCGAGCCGCTCCCGCTCGATAAGATGAATTTCTCGGAGCGGAATCTGCGCGAACTCAAGACTCTGGCGGAGAAGCCCTATGGGATCATCCTTTCGGTGGGACCCACCGGCGCGGGCAAAACGACAACCCTCCACGCCCTGCTGGGCTACATCAACACCGCGGAGCGGAAAATCTGGACCGCCGAGGATCCGGTCGAAATCACGCAATACGGCCTGCGGCAGGTGCAGGTGAATCCCAAGATCGGCTTCACGTTCGCCATCGCCATGCGCGCCTTCCTTCGAGCCGACCCCGACGTCATCATGGTCGGCGAGATGCGGGACAAGGAAACGGCGGATACCGGCATCGAGGCCTCCCTCACCGGCCACTTGGTGCTCAGCACCCTCCACACCAACAGCGCGGTCGAGACCCTGACCCGATTGCTGGACATGGGCTGCGATCCGTTCAGCTTCTCCGACGCCCTGCTCGGCGTGCTCGCGCAACGGCTCTGCAAACGGATCTGCGAACAGTGCAAGGAGGAGTACAATCCGCCGAAAGAAGAGTTCGACGAGCTGGTGCAGAGCTACGGCCTGAAGAACTGGGAAAAACTGGGGCTCACCTATGGACCGAACTTCAAGCTGTATCGGGGCGCCGGCTGCCCGGCCTGCAATCGGAGCGGATTCCGGGGCCGGATCGGGTTGCACGAACTTCTCATCGGCTCCGACCACGTCAAACGCCTCATTCAATCCAAGGCCCCGACCGAGGATCTCGCCAAGATCGCCATGGACGAAGGCATGACCACGCTCGTCCAGGACGGCGTCGAAAAAGTGCTCCAGGGCCACACCACCTTCAAGCAAGTCAAATCCGTCGCGATCAAGTAGCTCCCTCATCGTTACCGCATGCAAGGTCGCGGGAGATCTCCAAGCGCGACTCCGCATCCCTGTTTTCGTCTCCCCTTGATAGCGCATTGCCCGGGCGAGATGGTCGGCGAGGCCGGCGACATCGCGGAGCACGGTCGGATATGAGCCGGTGGCCTTCCTCCGGTGCCGGCTTCGTGCTCCGGCGCGGTTTCATGGGCACCGGAGGGTGATGCGGCCTCAGTCGGACTAGCCGTCGCGCGTCAGCGCACAGAGGCGACCACGAACCGATCCTCTCGCCCAGGCCAATGTGCGCCCCTCCCTTCCGCTTGCCTTCCAGCTCCGACCGGTCTATCTTCTTGCACGGTCTCTCGACACCTCTTCATCCCCGGACCTTATGCCTGCTGGAAGCAACGACTACCTGGGCGTGGGAGTCTCTTTGACCTTCGGATTCCTGTTCCTGCTGGGCCTCCTGTTCCTGTCGACGATCCGCCGCAAGAAAATCGGCCTGGGGCCTGTGGCGACCTGCGTGTGGGCCATTGCCTTGATGGTCATCATGGAGCTGGCCGACAACGGCATCATTGCCTGGCTCCCCGCCGTCTTTCAGCCATGGCTCGCCTTTGTGGCCTACCTCGGTCTCGTCTTCGTGTTCCTGAAAATTCTCGACCTCCTGTTGATCGAGGATTACCTCATCGTCAAACGAGAGCTGTATATCCCCCACGTTCTCCGACTGCTGGGTGTCCTGGTCGGGCTCGGATTGGCTGGGCTGTTGCTGCTCCGGTTCGTCCTGGATGTCAACGTCCTTGCCCTGATCGCCGTCCCCACCGTCGCCACGGCCGTCGTCGGCTTTGCCCTCAAAGACGTGATCGCCCGTTTCGCCTCCGGGATCGAACTGGGACGGATCATCCGCGTGGGCGATTGGGTCACACTGATGGGGAAAGAGGGCGTGATCACCAATATCACGCTGAACTACGTCACCATCAAGACTCGCGGCTGGGACTACGTGAACCTGCCGAACGACGCCGTGACGCAAGCCGAAATCGTCAACCACAGCCGGCCGGAGGGCGAGACCGCCGGCACCTTAGCGATCGAAGCCGGGTATGGCCATCCCCCAATGTTCGTCAAACAGGTGCTCATAGAGGCCGCTGCCGCGGCGCCCGGCGTGGCGCCCCATCCGGCGCCCATCTGTTTTCTCCAGGAGTTCAAGGAATCCGGCATCGAATACAGGCTTCGGTTCTGGCTCACGGACTATGCCCGTCGCGAACAGATCGCCGGCGAAGTGATGGCCTATGTGTGGTACGCGTTCAAACGGCACAACATCGAGCTGCCCTTTCCAAAACGCGTCGTGACCATGACCCAACCGTCGGACGCCCAGGCCGCCCGCCAGGCGGAGATCGGCGAATTCCTGCGCCACCTCACGGCCATCGATTTTCTGGCGCTGCTCAGCGAGGCGGAGCACCGACGGCTGGCAGAATGCGCGGAGAAACGGGTGTACATGCCCGGCGAATTGGTGGTCCGAGAGGGAGACGAAGGCTCGGAATTTTTTGTCGTCATGGGGGGCTCGGCGGACGTCGAGATTTCGGCGGGAGGCCAGGTCACGAAGGTTGCATCCATCGCCGGCGCGAATTTTTTCGGCGAGATGTCCTTGTTGACCGGCGCTCCGCGGTCCGCGACCGTGCGTGCCACCTCGCCGCTGACGGTCCTCGTCATCGGCAAAGAAGCCATGCGACAGGTCCTCGCCAACAATCAGAGCCTGGTCGAACGGTTCGGCGAGACGCTGGCGCAGCGCCAAGCCGACTTGGCATCCCGCCGGGAATCCGCAGCGAAATCGAGCTTGCAGGAGAGAGGCGCCGCCGACAGCCGATCGTTCGCCTCCCGCATTCTAAATTTTTTCGGGCTTGCCCGCCGCTGACGCACATATCGAGTCCGGGGCAACTCTATGCAGTCCGTCCAAACCGGCCGCACAAAAAAATGGATGATGGGCTCCCTCGTCGGCGGCACGGTCTGCCTACTAGCCTGGATGCTTCAATGGTCCGGAGTCATGACGATCGCCGAACTCACGACCTTGGATCACCGCTTTCACCACTACGCCGATCCGCGCAAAGCGGGAAAGGACATTGTCCTGATCGCCGTCGACGAAGCGAGTCTCGAGGCCTACGGCCGATGGCCTTGGCCGCGGGACCGATACGGCTACGTCGTGAATTTTCTCAAGCGGGCCGGCGCAACGGCGATCGCGTTCGATATCATCCTGTCTGAACCCGACCGCGCAGATGAGCAGTTTGACGAGGTGTTCGCCGAGGAAATGCGGGCGGCCGGCAACGTGTATCTGCCGTTTCTCCTTGAGAACGGTTCGGACGCGCCATCCCAATCGGCTTCTGCGCCATCACAGGGCACTTCCTCGTTCTCTCCAAATGTGACGACCACGCTCAGTGAGGGCACGGGAGCAGCCCCCATCCCAACGTTTCCAACAATCCGCCTGCCAACGCCGAGACTGGCGGATGCTGCGCACGGCGTGGGCTACATCAACCTCACCCCCGACATCGATGGCACCACGCGCCGTCTCCCTCTCGTCGCCAAGACCGGCGGGCAACCTGTCCTGCAATTGGCCGCGCGGGTGGCCGCTGACGTCCTCCGGGCCGATCGGATCACCCTCGGCGCCGACCGGCTTCAGATCGGCCCCGCCACCATTCCGCTGACTAGTACGGGCGAGATGCTGATCGACTGGCATGGAGATCTGGAAGACCGTACCTTCCCCATGTATTCGATCGGTGCCGTGCTGCGCTCGTTCACCGATCTCCAAGCCGGGAAGCCGCCCCTGCTCGATCCGGGCCTCTTCAAAGACAAGATCGTCTTCATCGCCGCGACCGCCGCCGGCACCTATGATCTGCGGGTCACGCCGCTCTCTCCCTTTACCCCCGGCGTCCTCATCCATATGTCGGCGCTCGACAATATCCTTCAAGACCGCTACCTGCGTCCCGCGCCGGCCTGGGCCAATGGTCTGCTCACGCTCATCCTCTGTCTCGCCACCGCCTGGATCTTCATGCTCATGTCCGGCCATACGGCCAAATTGTTCCTCATCGGCGGGATGGGCGCAGCCTATTACGCGTTGGCCGTCCACGCCTTTTCGTCACACGGTCTCTGGGTGGATCTCGCGCTCCCCTTGGGCGCGCTCGGGGTGACCTTTGCCGCCGCCGCAACGGTGGAGTATCTCACCGAAGGCCGCCAGCGGCGGCAACTGCGCGCCGCCTTCGACAAGTACATGGCCCCGGACGTGGTCGACGAGATCATGAAGAATCCCGAGCAAATTCGCCTGGGCGGGGAAAAGAAAGAACTGACGGTCTTCTTTTCCGACGTGGCTGGTTTTACCTCTATTTCGGAAAAACTCGATCCCGAAGCCCTGGTCATTCTGCTGAACAAGTACCTGTCCGCCATGACGGACATCATCCTGAAGCACCGGGGGAACGTCAACAAGTACCTGGGCGACGGCATCATGGCTATCTTCGGCGCGCCCCGTGGCGATCCCCAGCATGCGTCGCTCGCCTGTTTTGCCGCTCTCGAATCCCAGACGGAACTGGCGAAGTTGCGGGAAGAATGGAAACGCGAAGGGTATCCGGACATCTCGGCTCGCATCGGGATCAATTCCGGCCCGCTCGTCGTCGGGAACATGGGCTCGCAGAAACGGCTCGAATACACGGTGATGGGCGACAGCGTGAATCTCGCCTCCCGCCTGGAAGGCGCCAACAAGTTCTACGACACCCTCATCCTTTTAGGCCCCCGCACCTACGAACTGGCCTGTCAGGACATCGAGGCGCGGGAAGTGGACCTCATGCGGGTCAAGGGCAAACACGAGCCGGTTGTGGTATATGAATTGTTGGCCAGAAAAGGCGCCCTGTCCTCCCACAAACAACTCGTCGTGGGCGCCTATCTGGAGGGACTCAAGGCCTACAAGCGCCGTGACTTCGCGCAAGCCGTGGCCAAGTTCGAGGCCGCGCTGAAATTGGACCCGACGGACGGCCCGTCCCGGGTGTATGTGGAACGTGCCAGGGAGTTTCTGGCCACGCCGCCTCTTCCCGACTGGGACGGCGTCTATGCGCTGAAATCGAAGTGATCGGAGGAACCGCATGAGACCGCGAACACAGGCGCCCCCGTTCGTCGCCGCCGCACTCCTGATGATCTTGTTCACCGCGACCGCGTGGGCGGAAACCGTGTACGTGACGGCGACGACGGCCCAGCTCCGGGCGGGAAAGACTTCGCTCGACGCCGTCGTCGCGAATCTCAAATACGGCCAGGCGTTGGACGTGGTCACCCGGGAGGACCGGTGGCTCCAGGTCCGGACCGACACCGGCGTCAAGGGGTGGATTTTCTACAATAAGGTGTCCGGCACCAAACCGACCGGCGGCGACAGCGGGCTGGCCGCCTTGGGACAACGGTTTCGGAAGGGCGACAGCAGCGTGACGGCCTCGGCCGGGGCGAGGGGATTGGATAAGGCCTCGGAATCCTACGCGAACCGGACCGGCATCACCCAGCAGGATCGCGATGCCGTGGACCGGATGACGGCGTACAAGATTCCGGACGACGAGATTCAGGAGTTCCTGAAGAGCGGGAGGCTCGGCGAATATGCGGAATAAGCGAAGCTCAATCATCCCCTTGTTCGCGCCCGGTCTGGCAGCCCTGCTGTCCCTGGGCGGGTGCGCGGAACTCCAGCGAGTGGCGCAGGAGGCCGCGCGACAATCCGGCGACGAACGGCTGGCTCGCGCCATTCAGGGCACCGGTTCCCTCATCCAGGGTCTGTTGCCCATCGGCTATGAGGAGGAGCAGTCCATCGGCCAATCCATCGCGCTCCAAGTGATCGCGCGCTACGGCGGCGTCTATGACAGCCCCGAGCTGACACGTTACGTCAATCTCGTCGGCAAAGGAGTGGCGCTGACCTGCGATCGTGCGAATATCGAGTATCGATTCGCCGTCTTGAACCATGACTCCATCAACGCCTTTGCGGCACCCTCCGGCTATATCTTCGTGACCAGAGGCCTGCTCAAGACCATCCGGAACGAAGCGGAGCTTGCCGCCGTCCTGGGCCACGAGATCGGCCACGTGACACAAAAGCACATTCTGGACGTCATCCAGCGGTCGAAGCAGATCGCCGGCGTGGCCGAGGCCGGCTTGGCCTACGCCACCAGCAACCCGGACGCCTTTAAGGGCGTGATCGACGGGGCCGTGAAGAAGCTGTTGGATGAAGGGCTGGACCAGGGGAAGGAATTGGAGAGCGATCGGCTCGGCGTCGTGTTTGCCTCACGCGTCGGGTATGACCCGAACGCCTACCTGACGTTCCTCAACCGCCTGCGCCAAATCAAAGGCGACGACCGGGCCTTCTTCAAGACTCACCCCAACTTCTCGGACCGGATCACCGTGGTCCAGACCGCGCTCCGCGAGCAGGGCATCAAACCGGGCGGCGCCCTCCTTGCCGACCGGTTCGAGCCGCGCACCGCGGGGAAGCTGTAGGCCGGCGCCATTGTTCAAAACCCTGTCGGTCGGAGGGAGCAAGAAAAGCCTTCCGGTTCATTTGTTATTCTCTCGAGAAACATACCATTTTCAGCTCTTCCTGGTTTGGTATGGGTCTTCCCCACCCCCCTCTAGGCTCGCCTGACGTTGGGGGTCGTCTCGGCTGATGAACGGCGTGCCAGTTCTTTTCTTTGGGGATGCAGTTCGAGCACCGCGGGGTTGGGCCATACCGAATTATCTCCTAACCCACTCTCTGGTTTTTACGACTTCTCCGCTCTCTTCTTTGGTCTGACTCTCTAAGGTGTAGTACCACTCATAATTCTGCTTTTCCTTAACGTTGCCGGCCTCGTCGATTCTTGTGACGACGTCGTACAGGAAAATGCCGAGTATGGTCTTATCAGGAACATTTTCGAAAGCCGGCCCCCTGATCACAACCTGCGCTTCCGATCTTGGCGTAACGGTGATGTTAGTCAGTTCGGCATAGTCTTCCTGGCCAATCGACACATTCCTACGACCGAAATTCACGGCCACGATGGTCCCTGCGCCTCTGAAGATCCGTGACATTTCATTGTTGATCTTCACGCGGAATGTGATTCTTTCGGGCGTCGGCTTGAGGACAGGTGTCGATGTAATCTCCACTAACTTGTATGCCTGGGCCGCGTTACCTCTGGCCAGAGAATTCTGCATCACCTCGGCCATTGTTGGCTGGACATCCTGAGCAGTTCTTTGCACTGCCTTGACACACGTGAACATGTTGGGTGCGAGCGAGATGGTGATGCCGCCCTTTGTTTGATGCTCTTTTGTTTCAGGTGCAGGGATCAGCACAGGATACCTACAACTCGCCGTGACCACAGGGTTTGGCTCCGGCGGTTTGGGTGGCGGTAATGCACACCCACCTATGGCTATTGTGAAAAGACATGCGGCTATTACAGACACCCGAATCATTGTTCCCCTCCTTTGGATGGTCATGCGAAAATTGTGAGCTTACATTTGCGCGGACCCGGTTGTATCTTGAGCCGGCCCGCAAAGGTCTATTGTCGCCCCCCCTCTCTTTCGATAATTGCTACTTGAACATGCCCGAGCTCGACCTGCTCTGACTTTGGGAGACCTGCTGCACCACTCCTTTGGCGTCGAAGCCCACTTGGAACGATGCAGTCTCAGCCGTAGACCCGGCGAAGAAAAAACCGATGAAAGGAATCGCGGCGGCAGGACTGCTCTGCACGTCATAATGAATGTAACTCCACCACTCCACTATGGTGACCATCTCGGAGGGATTGCCTGCACGCGCAACAGGCACTGCGGATTTCGTGATACCCTCGGGCTCACCGAGGAGGCGCCGCACATCTTCTTTTGTGGACTTCTCCATCTGCACCTGAGAGAGCAGATCTTGGTTCTTGATGTCCGGATTGCCGCTTGAGGCGCAACCGCTAAGCACGACTATGAAAATTGAGTAAACTAGAGGGAGCATGACTTCCTCCTTTCTAAGGCTGACAATTGAGTTGCTGAATGCAAAGAGCCTTGTGCGCTCCGTTTTGGCTGGTCAAGGTCATAAACAGCCGCGACTAGACTTCAGACGGTTACTTGGAAATCGATCGATGTGAGATGCTCATGGCACGTCTGCTATTCCCCAAGAAGTTTGTGCCAGAATCGGAACTACGAACCAGCCCTCCCCTTGAAACTATTTCTGCATTTGCTCTTGTATGTCCATGAATTGCCTTCTGAACTGAAGAGGATCGTGGATGCCGGGAACAGGAGCCTGCGGATTTCCTCAACCGGCAACGCTTATCGAGCCATAATTCAGCATGCGACCAAGCACCAATTGTTGGACCAGTCTCCTTTCCTCAATAATTCTGACTCAGTTTGCCATAGGCTTGGACTCGGCAAGAGGCATGCGCATGCCGCTCAATCCTCGTTCAGGAGCTGGAGACAGTCTTTTCCCACGTGGGGCTTTTCCACTTAACACCGCCATCGGTACGCCCACCGAAAAATATGACTGTGAAGTGACCTGAAAGTCCCGAGGACTTGCGGACAGAGCGTTCGGAGCTTGCGGAAAGAGGAAGGAAGGAAGGAAGGAAGGAAGGAAGGAAGGCATATTACGTTCCCCGTCCATCATAAGGAACACCGCAGAGTGGGGCGCTACTCTATGTCTTTTCTCGACCTGCGTCAATACCACTTTCTGCGTGCGGATGTCGAACACGGGTGCCGTTTGGCAGAAAGTTTTGGCGCGGTTGGCCATCGATAAAGTCCCCATTCGCACAGTGGACAAGTCACCGCCGGACAGACTCCTAGCAGCGAAAGCCCGGTCGGCTAGCCATGAGAGGGTTACTGTCGTGAATCAATCTTCTCAAGGGCTCTCCACTCTCTTTCCAGGATATCCGCCTCACTCCGTCGATTCAGCTCGCGCGCGAGTCCGATTGCGTGCTGGAGCGCCTCGCGCGCCCGAGTCATGTCTTCCAGGGCGCGATAGCTCCAATAGGCTCGCTGGTAATAGGCCAGGGCGGCGGGTTTGTTGCCGCGCTTGTCTAGGACGCGGGCGAGGGCGGCCAGATCGCCGGCGATGGCGACTTGCTGTTCGCTCGCCTTGTCCATCTCCAACGCCGATTCGAACTGCCGTTGCGCCTCATCGAGTTGGCCCTGCGCTTCCGCCGCCAACCCCAGATTCAACAGATTGGCCGACCATTCGCGCTTCTCGTTGAGCGATTGATTGATCGTCTGCGCCGATTCGAACTTGGCCTTGGCGGCATCGAAAGCACCCGCCTTCAAGTCCAACAGGCCGAGGTTATTCAGGACGATGGCTTCCTGCTTTCGGTCGCGGGATTCCTGCGCCAGACTCAGCGCACGCTGGTAGCGCTCTTGCGCTTCAGCGGTTTGTCCGACGACCTGAAGCGCCGCCGCAAGTCGCGTCAGAGACGGCAAGAGTTGGGAAGGTTGGCGGGTTTCTTCGGCAAGCGCAAGCGCACGGCGATGCAACAGCACGGCCTCCTCGGCCCGTCGCTCCTGAACCGCGACGGCACCGAGACTGTTCAGCGCCTCCACGACGCCGTGGAGATCATCCAGGCTTTCGGCCAATTGGCGGGCATCCTCAAACGCGCTCTTGGCCAGTTCCCATTCCCCTTGGCCGAGCAATCGTTGTCCCTGAGTCTGCCATTGCCGGACTTTGCCCGAGAGTGGCGGGGTAACTTGCTTGGGTTCGGGGTTCCCACCGCAGCCGACGAGGGAGACCAATGTCAATGTCGCCCCGATCGGGCCGTGTCCTCGCATCGCTCACCTTTAGGGGGCCACGTGGTCGCCTCGGAGGCTGCCGGGGTTGGCCTCAAGCGGCGCAGGGTCAGGCCCGGCGTTTTTCACGAAGGAGCTGACCGGCCAGGTGTTTTTGGCTCCGCGGAGAATCTGATTGGTGTCATCCAGCGCGACATGAGCCGACCGAAGCACCGGCTTCAGCCGTTTGGAGGTGGTCTTGAGTGACTCGGTCGTCGCCTTCACATTGTTGAGCGACTCCTGAGCCGTCTCGACGATCGCGGGCAGCCGCTGCGTGCCGGCGCGCACATCGTTGACTGCCTGATCCACCGTGCCGAGCGTCTTTTTCGCCGAGCCGGTGACTTCAGGCAAGGCTGCCACCGCCTTCTCGACCGAGGCCAGCGAGCGCTGCACCGACGCCACCGTCGCGGGCAATTCCCCACTGGCTTCCTCGACGTTGGCCAAAGCGCGTCCGCCGGTTTGCGCGGCCAGCCGGACATCTTTGGTGATGGCCTCCACCTCGGCCAGGGTCCGCTTGACCGTGTCCACGAGCGCGGGTACGTCTTTCAACAGGTCCGCGAGTTCCTGCGGTTCCTCAACGTTGATCACCCCGCCGTCCGGGATCATCGTTTTGGCGGGCGTGCCGACCGTGATCAGCACTTCCGGCGCGCCGACGAAGCCGCTCTTTTCTATCTTGGCCTCGGAATCTTCACGGACCTTGGTTTGATACTCTTTGAGCAATTCCAGCGTCAGATCGATCGATCCCTTTTCATTGAGCCCGACCTTCTCGACGCGCCCGATTGGGATGCCGGCCATCAGCACCCGCGCGCCCGGCGACAACCCGAATGAATCCGACAGCACCGCCTTCAGCCGGTATCGGGGCTGAAAGAGTCCCTCGGTCTTCGCCATGAAGATGCCGATGACGATCATGGCGAGCACTGGCAACAAGACGAACGTGCCGACGATTCGAGCGATCCGTCCGGACGTCAGGCTGTGCGAGTAGTGCAGCTTCATCGGCTCCTCTTTTCCGGCACAGTCGACGACAGGCGCGCCGCCTCAGCCCCCAGATACACCAGTATGGCCTCGGCGCCCGATTTCTGGAGTTCGGTTCGAGGCCCTTCGGCCGCTACGCGACCGTTCCGCATGTACACGACGCGGTCGGCCATCGCGAGCAACGGTGAGGGATGGGACAGCGTGGCGAGTACGGTGACCTGCCGACCAGCGCGCGTCTCCTTGATCACCGCTTGGCAGCGCGCGAGCGATTCCCCGTCGAGCCCCGCGTCCGGCTCTTCGAGCAGCAGGACTTCCGGCTCCATGACCATTGCCCGTGCCAGGGCCACGACCTTGGCTTCTCCGAAGGTGAGGGCCGCCGGAAACCGATCGCGAAGCGAGGCCAGCCCCAGGGCCGTGAGGAGCCCCATCACCGCCGACTCGACCTCGTCTTCCGCCGGGTCTGCGTGGTACCGGAGCGGGAGCGCGACGTTGTTGAAGACCGTCATGTTGCTCAGCAGACCGGGCGGCTGCAGGATCACCCCGACGCGCAGCCGTGATTGGAGGCTCGCGTCTTCTTCCGACTCCGCCGGGTCTCTCCCCAATACCCGCACCGTTCCCTCTTCGGGCACCAGCAACCCCGCGCACAATCGTAAGACCGTCGCCGCACCGCACCGGGACGGTCCCAGCAAGACCGTAAAGGTTCCCTCCGCGACCGACAGCGACAGCGCCAGCGGCTCGGCCGCTCCCTCGCCGGCGCAACGCACTCCGTTGAGTTCGATCGCAGGACTCATCACAGATAGACCGCGCAAGCGATCAGCATATCGGCGACCAGGCAGATCGTGACCGAGTTGATCATGGCCTTGGTGGTCTGCTGGGGGACTTCGGTCGACGAGTTGCCGACCGCCATCCCGTGATGGCACCCGATCGCGGCCACGATCGTCCCGAACAGCGCGCTCTTGAGGGCCGTGACGAGCACGTCCATGGAGGACAGGGTCTTGATCACCGAGTCGGCGAAGGCCGCGAAGGGAATCGTCAGTTCGAGCTTGGCGATAAAAAAGCCGCCGAGCACCGACACGAGGTCGAAGTAAAAGGTGAGGCAGACCATCGCCAGGATCACGCCGACGACGCGGGGCATGATGATGAAACGGGTCACCCGGATCCCCATGAGCTGGAGGGCGGTCGCCTCCTGGCCGACGCGCATGTTCCCGAGTTCCGTCGTGATCGCCGTCCCGGACCGTCCGATGACGATAAAGGCGGTCAACAGGGGCCCCAACTCACGGATCACGACGACCACGATGATGCTGCCGATCAGATTCTCAGCGCCCACCAGGGGAAGTTGAGTCCCGGCCTGGGTGATCACGATAATCCCGAGCAAGAGCGCGATGACGCTCACGACCGGCAAGGCGTCGACGCCGGTGAAGAGAATCTGTCGGGTAATGACGCGGAAGGCTTCACGGCGGCCTCGCGCGCCGCCCGCCCCGACGTCCAGGAAAGCCTGCACGACGAGGGCGCCGAGGTCGGACAGGTAGGTCAGCCCGGCAACCGTTTGAGCCCCCAGCCACTCGATGATCGAACCGGCGCGTACGGCTTGCATCACCTTCACTCCCGGGTCGGGGTTGGCTCGAATGCCGCCGCCCACCGGACCGGAGGAACATCAGTCCGGGCGTGATCGGCGGGATTCTAGGGGGTTCCCCTCGTTAATGCAATCGGCGACAACGGACTGAAACGGAGGATATGGCGGACGGGCCGGTCAAGGACCGGCCGATCCCGCCGAAGGGATAGGGCATGGCGGTCATTCGTCCTGCGCGAACTCGGACTCGGCCTTGGCTGCTGATCGGAGCCCTCTTGGGATCGTTCGGCGCGGCGGCCTGCGCGGCGAAGGCTCCCTCACTTCCTTATTATGAACGGCATGAGATTCACCAACTCAACGTGGTGTTTCTCGACGAACAGAGCTTGCAATCCACCTACACCTCGATCTCGGGCAAACCGGCCGTCTCGCTCTCCGGCTATCCACCCCTCCAGAGCCTGACCACCGTGCGAGGCTTCTACGATTTCACCACCCAAACCCTCTACTGCTCCAAAATGGATTTCACCGTCTGCGGGCATGAATTGCATCACGCCTTGCTCGGCCGCTTCCACGATGAATAACCCCCTTCTGGAAAAGCGAAGCCCGTGCCTTCGTATGGAGACCCGGGCTTGCTTCGGCGAGACCAGGTTGGCCTTCGCCCGTTCGTCATCAATCTCTTATTCCACCAGCTTGAGCGTGCGTCCTTCCACCTTGGTGTTGGCGATCAGATAGTCCAGACTCTTGTTCAAGGCATCATTGATGATTTCTTCAGCATCTTCGAGGTCGAACCAAAACTCCGTGTCTTCGGCGTTCCCGAACACAATGAGATTGACCGCGCTGCCGTCGGACACATTCTTGGCCTGAACGCTCAGCTTGGATTTGGCCGTCAGGTCGGTTCCCATGAAGCGGCTCTTGGCTTGGACGGCCAGATCCTGGATCCTGCCCGTCACCACCACGTCCGCAGGCGCCCCGCCTTTGGCGACCTGCCAGCCTCGTGCGGCTAAGTAGTCGCCGATCACCTTCGCGACGGCCTCCGAGGAATTCCCGCCCGGCACCTGGAAATACGTCTCGCCGCCGCCGAGGTGCGTTCGTTTCCCCAGTCGCTTCTGTTCCGATCGAAGATCCTCGAACAAGCCCACGGCCACCGTCAGACCGGCCGCTCCCTTTACTTTGGGGAGATCCTTCTCCGGCGCGGCAAGAAGGTTCAGATTGACCACCTCGCCCTTTCCTTGGCAGCCCCCCACGCACAAGACGACGACCATGACCAGCCAAGCCCTATGCATCCTCACGTGTCCCTCCTTCGCCTTCCCCGCTCGTTCACCGAAAATCCGGCGCTTCCCCGCCCTAGAGGAACCTGTCCGACATTGACCTTTCTACTGCTCTACTGCGGCGAACGATCTGCAGCCATCTGCGTCGCTCTCGGCCCGAAAAAATCCGGGGCACCCATTGCTCCGGGATTGCAATGGGTCCCGATTCCAGCGAATACACCTCCGGTTTTTCCGGGCCTGCGGCCTCGCATCTGACCGCACCTGCTTCGCGGGGTACCCATTGCTCTTTCACATGCATTGGGTCAGTCGAACGGCAATGTCGGACAGGCTCCTATCGCGCGTGAATGGATCGCGCCGCATGTCCCTGTTCCGTCTTGATGAAGCTGATGATCACCGTCTCGCCGACCTTCAAGCCATCCAACCCCACTTTCTTCGTGCCCCGGCTGATATCCGTCGACGGGCCGACCGTCGCCCCGACCACGAAGGTATCGTCCTTGCCAACCTTGGATTCCACCACGATGACCGGAGGGTTCGCCGCCTGATTGATAGCCACCACCTTGCCTTGGAAGATCCGTGCCTCACCTGCCGAGAGCGGGATGCTCAGGAAAAGCCACAGGACCAGCCCGCTCTTCGCCAGTACCTGAGGCAGCCGCCTGTGCCAGACTTGAGCCTTCATGGGTACCTCCATCCAACGAGCGCTGCATATATATCAGGTTGGCGAAAGAAATTCATCCGCCGCGAACCGCCCGAGTGCCAAGCCGGCCGCGTAGCCGCCGTCGCCGGGCCCCGCCGAATCCGTAGATTTCTTGACAACTCCCCGGCCATCCCGCTACGATTCCTCTGCCGGCGTCAAAGGCCGGTTTTTTTTAGCACGACCACTCACATTTTCATCGGACGAAAGCACACCATGGCCATTCGAATCGGCATCAACGGGTTTGGACGAATCGGGCGAAACGTCTTGCGGGCCTCGCTGCAGGACCCGGATCTCCAGTTTGTGGCGATCAACGACCTCACGGACGCCAAAACGCTGGCCTATCTGCTCAAGTACGACTCCGTCCACGGCACGCTCAAGACCAGCGTGGAAGCCAAGGACGACCAAATCATCGTAGGCGGCAAACCGATCAGGGTGTTGGCGGTGAAAGATCCCAAGGAGCTCCCCTGGAAGGACCTCGACGTGGACGTGGTGATCGAGTCGACGGGCCGCTTTACCGATCGCGAAGGAGCGGGCAAGCACCTGTCGGCCGGAGCCAAGCGTGTGATCATTTCGGCCCCGGCGAAGGACCCGGACGTCACCTTGGTGTTGGGCGTCAATGAGCAGGCCTACGACCCGAAGGCCCATCGCATCGTGTCGAACGCCTCTTGCACCACGAACTGCCTGGCCCCGGTGGCCAAGGTGTTGCTCGAGACCTTCGGCATTAAGCACGGGGTCATGACGACCATCCACTCGTACACCAACGATCAACAGCTCCTGGATTTGCCGCACAAGGACCTCCGTCGCGCGCGCGCCGCGGGCATGTCGATGATCCCGACCAGCACCGGCGCGGCCAAGGCGCTGCACCTGGTGCTGCCGCAACTGAAGGGCAAACTGGACGGGCTCGCCATCCGTGTGCCCACCCCGAACGTCTCGCTGGTGGACCTGTCGGTCGAAACCGAAAAGGATTGCGACGTGGCCTCGGTCAATGCCGCGTTCAAGAAGGCGGCGGACGGCCCCTTGAAAGGCATTCTCCAGTACTCGGAAGATCCCATCGTCTCCATCGACCAAAAAGGCGACGATCACTCGGCGACCGTCGACGCCCCGCTCACGAACGTCGTCGACAAGCGCATGGTGAAGGTCACGGCCTGGTACGACAACGAATGGGGCTATTCGTGCCGAGTCCGAGACTTGATCAAGTTCCTCGCCGCGAAGGGCTGAGCAAGACCGGAACCCGACGCCCCGGCGCACACTCACGCGATGAATTTTCACAAGCGCACGATCGAGGACGTCGATCTCCGCGGCAAGCGGGTGATCATTCGGGTGGACTTCAACGTGCCGCTCGACGACGCCCTGCAGATCACGGACGACACGCGCATCCGGTCGTCCCTTCCGACCATCAACCACGCGGTCGACGAGGGCGCCAAGGTCATTCTGTGCTCGCACCTCGGTCGCCCAAAAGGCAAGCCCGATCCTCGATACAGCCTGGCCCCGGTTCAGAAACGGTTGCAACGTCTTCTCGGCAAGGAAGTCGGATTCGCCCCCGATTGCATCGGACCGGCCGCCGAGAAGCTCGTCGCCCACATGAAGCCCGGCGACGTCCTGCTGCTGGAGAATCTGCGTTTTCACGCGGAAGAAGAAAAGAACGACGAAGCCTTCTCCCGCAGTCTGGCCGCGCTCGGCGACGTCTACATCAACGACGCCTTCGGCGCCGCCCATCGCGCCCATGCCTCGATCACGGGCATCACGAAGTTCATCAAGGAATCGGCCGCCGGTTATCTCCTCAAGAAGGAAATCGAGTACCTCGAAGGCGCGGTGGCGAACCCCATGCGCCCCTTCGTCGCGATCCTCGGCGGCGCCAAGGTCTCGGGAAAGATCGAGGTCATCGAAAATCTCGGCAAGCGGGTGGACAAGGTCATCATCGGCGGCGGCATGGCTTTCACCTTCATCAAAGCCATGGGCTTGGAGATCGGCAACTCGCTCTGCGAAGACGACATGTTGGACTTCGCGCGGGGCATCCAACAGCATGCCTTTTCGCGCGGCGTGAAGTTCTACCTCCCGGTCGACTGCGTCGTGGCCCACAGCCGCGAACCGGGCGCGGAATCCAAGATCGTGCCGGTTCAGGAAATCCCCAAAGGCTGGTACGGGATGGATATCGGACCGGCCTCGGTGAAATTGTTCTCCGAAGCCATTGAGAGCGCGAAGACGATTCTCTGGAACGGCCCCATGGGCGTTTTTGAAGTGGACGCCTTCTCCCGCGGAACTTTCGCGGTGGCCCATGCCGTCGCCAATGCCTATGCCCTCACGATCGTCGGCGGCGGCGACACGGCCTATGCCGTCCACCGGGCCGGCGAATCCGAGAGCATGACCTTTATCTCCACGGGCGGCGGCGCCTCTCTGGAGCTGCTGGAAGGCAAGAAACTTCCCGGCTTGGAGGCCTTGCCGGATCGTCGGTAGTTGACGATCGCCGTCGCAGCCTCACCGCCCCTACAGACCGTGCGTCGTCGTCTCATCGCAGGCAACTGGAAAATGAACAAGACCGCCTCGCAGGGCGAGGTCTTGGTGCGGGAATTGGCCAAGCTGATCCCCCGGCCGCCTGAAGCCGACGTCATGGTCGCGCCGCCCTTTACCGCGCTGGAGGCCGTGCGACGCGCGTTGCCACCCGACGGGCGCTTCGCCCTCGGGGCGCAGAATCTTCACAGTGAAGACCAGGGCGCCTATACGGGCGAAGTCTCCGGGCCGATGTTGCTCGACCTGGGCTGTCGCTATGTGATCATCGGCCATTCGGAGCGCCGCCGCTATTGCGGAGAGACCGACGACCTCATCAATAAGAAGGTGCGGGCCGCCCTTCGGCATGGATTGCTGCCGATTCTGTGTGTCGGAGAGTCCTTGTCGCAGCGTGAAGGCGAACAGACGACCGAGGTTGTGACGGCTCAGCTCCGCGGCGGGCTCGCCTCATTGAGCGAAGAAGAACTCGGCCGGGTCACAATCGCGTACGAACCCATCTGGGCCATCGGAACCGGGCGCGCCGCCACCGCCCAGCAGGCCGAGGCAGTTCACACAGCAATCCGCGCATGCATCGGAAAGAACTGGACCCGGGCGGTCGCGGACCGGACACGCATCCTGTACGGCGGCAGTGTCACCGCGGTGAACGCCGCACCGTTCTTCGCGTCGCCTCAGATTGACGGCGCCTTGGTCGGCGGGGCTTGTCTCGATCCTCAGTCGTTTGCTAAGATGATCGCGTTGGCCGGCCCATCCTGAATCGAACTGCGTAGGAACACGATACCGCCATGTACACATTCACCGTCATCATCCATCTGCTCGTGTGTTTCATCATGATTGCCGCCATCCTGCTGCAATCCGGCAAGGGCGCCGAAATCGGGGCCGCCTTCGGCGGGTCGAGTCAGACGGTCTTCGGCAGCCGCGGTCCCGGGACGTTCTTGAGCAAGATCACCGTCGGCGCGGCGGTGGTCTTCATGATCTCGTCTCTCAGCCTGGCCATTTTGTCCAAAGAGCGGACCTTTTCATCGACGGTCATCGACCTGAACAAGAAAGCCACGGAGACCGCACCGGCCCCTGGCGCGAAACCGGCCGAGTCGCACGACGCAGCAAGCCACGACCAGCAGCCCGCCGAGACCAAAGCCGCCGATCCTGCTCAGTCCACGGCATCCCCGCCGAGCCCGGCCGGGAAATAGCGAAATCCGCCCGAGCGGTTCCTCGGAGACGTTCCTGGCGAAAATTGTGTGGGAGAAAATAGCCGACGCTAGATCAGCGTCAGCCAGGAGGTGTGCGCCTGGTCTTCACCGCGCACGATCTCGAAGAATCGTTTCTGCAGCGATTTCGTGACGGGGCCCGGCGCTCCGGAACCGATTCGGCGGCCGTCGATTTCCGTCACCGGCGTGAGTTCCGCCGCCGTACCGGTCACAAACACCTCATCCGCCACATACAAGGCGTCGCGCGTGAAGCGTTCTTCGACAGCCGGGATGTTCGCCTCGCGCGCCAACTGCAGGACGGAATTGCGCGTGATCCCCTCTAGGATGGACGTCAGGGGCGTCGTCTTGATCTGCCCTTTGCGAACGAGAAACACGTTCTCCCCCGTCCCTTCCGCCACATAGCCTTCCGGGTCCAGGAGAATGGCTTCGTCGTACCCGTCCTTCTTTACCTCGCACTTGGCGAGGATCGAATTCACGTAGTAGCCCGAGACCTTCGCGCGGGTCATGCTGACGTTCACGTGATGGCGTGTAAAGGAGGAGATGCGGGCTCGAATCCCCTTCGCGAGGGCTTCCTCGCCGAGATAGGCTCCCCACTTCCAGGCGGCAATCGACACGCGGATCGGGTTGTCGCCGGGATAGATGCCCATAGCGCCGTAGCCTACGTAGACCAAGGGCCGAATATAACAGGCCTCCAGTTTGTTGATCCGAACCGTCTCGACGATGGCCTCTTTGATCTGCTTCCGATCGTAGGGCACGGTCATCAGGGAGATGTGCGCCGACTCGAAGAGCCGATCCACATGCTCGTCCAGCCGGAAAATGGCCGACCCCTGCTTGCCCTTGTAGCAACGGATCCCTTCGAAAGCCGCCAACCCGTAGTGGAGCGAATGGGTCAGGACATGCACGGTGGCATCGGCCCAGTTGACGAAGGCCCCGTCCATCCAGATTTTTTCACTCGGTTGCATCGTGCCCTCTTAGGGTTGAGAGGATGTCGCCGCGAGAAACATCGACCTCACTTCATCATGAAGCGACTATAGCAACGGGTTGAAAATCTTGTCAACGAATGTCGCCATCGGACCGCGCCGGCGGCGGCCGGCCAGGCAACGACCTCATGCGCATGCACAACGGCTGTTCGGTTTCTCTCGATGCTTGACCCGTCCAGAAGGCGCGTGGTATACAGTTTTCTTTAATTTCTCTCGCACTGGAGCGTGATCCCATGTACGCGATCGTCGAAACGGGCGGCAAGCAATACCGGGTGCAGCCCGGTGAAGTGGTGCAGGTCGAGACGGTGCCCGGCGAGGTGGGCAGTACCGTCGAGTTGAAGCAAGTCCGGCTGGTCCAGCAGGACTCCGGCCTGGTCATCGGACGGCCCTGGGTGGACCGGGCCAGTGTCACGGCGGAAATCATCCGGCAAGGGCGGACCCGTTCCATCATGGTCTTCAAGAAGCTGCGCCGCAAGAATTACCGACGCACGAGAGGCCACCGCCAGGGGTTCACCCGGCTTCGCATTACCGGCATCTCGGTTTCATAGCATAGGGACGAGGAGGCGGCATGGCCACAAACAAAGGCGGCGGATCGTCAAGGAACGGCCGCGACAGCAACCCACAATACTTGGGCGTCAAGGCTTACGGAGGGTCTCTGGTGCAGGCCGGGACCATCTTGGTCCGTCAGCGCGGCACGAAGTTCCATCCCGGCTTCAACGTCGGGGTCGGTAAGGACCACACGTTGTTCGCGCGCGTGGCCGGCGTGGTGAAGTTTGAAGGCGCCGATGCCCGTCCTCGCGTCAGCGTGTACCCCGATAAGCAGTCCTCCTGAGGCGCTCGTCCTCCTCTTCCCGATCGCTCCCTTCTCGTCCGACAGATCACCGGACCGGGTGGCCGGACCGGCGTGAGACTTGGTGTCCACCGATGACCTTCGTCGACGAAGTCCGCATCTTTGTCAAAGCCGGCCGCGGCGGGGACGGGGTCTGCAGTTTCCGCCGCGAGAAGTTCGTCCCCCGGGGCGGGCCGGACGGCGGGGACGGTGGAAAGGGAGGCAGTATCGTGGTCGTCGGCTCGCGGCGCTTGACGACCCTCTTGGACCTCCGCTACCGACAACATTATGAAGCCGACGCCGGTGATCCGGGCGCCGGCTCGAACTGCCACGGGAAAAGCGCGCAGGATGTGCCGATTCCCGTGCCACTGGGGACCTTGGTCTTCGATGACGCCACCGGTGAGCTCCTGGGTGATGTAACCGAGGAGGACCAGCGCTGCGTCATCGCGCGTGGAGGCAAGGGCGGACGGGGCAACTCCCACTTCGCCACATCCACCAACCAGGTGCCGACCAAGTTTGAAACGGGACAACCGGGCGAAGCGCGCTGGCTCAAACTCGAGCTCAAACTCTTGGCCGATGTGGGCCTGGTGGGACTCCCGAATGCCGGCAAGTCGACGGTGATCGCCGCGATCTCGGCGGCCCGTCCCAAGATCGCGGACTATCCGTTTACGACCCTCGTGCCGAATCTCGGGGTCGTCCGCTGGGGAGAGCATCGGAGCTTTGTGGTGGCCGACATTCCCGGCCTGATCGCCGGCGCCCACGAAGGCAAGGGCCTCGGCTTCCAGTTTCTCCGCCATATTGACCGGACCTCGTTTCTGCTGCATCTTGTGGACGTGTCGGTCTGGGCGGTGGAGGAGCCCACCGTGAGTTTTGAGACCATGCGCCGGGAACTGGCCGCCTATGACGAGACGATGACCGCCAAGCCTTTTGCCGTCGTGGCGACGAAGCTCGACATCAAGCAGGATGAGCGACTCGACGCCCTGCGGCGCTATTGCCGCCGGCGGCGCTATCCGTTCTTTGCGATCTCCGCGGTCACGCGCGAGGGTCTGGACGACCTCATCTCGCATGTCGGCCGGCAGGTGGATCGATTGAGGCAGGCATGCGGGACACCGTGATAACCCAGGCTCGGCGCCTCGTCGTCAAAGTCGGCAGCAGTCTGATCGCGACCCGCGAGGCTGGGCTCCAACAGGACCGCATCGAACGCCTCGCCGACGAGTTGGCCGCCATCCGTCGGGACGGCCGCGAGGTCCTGCTGGTGACCTCGGGCGCGATCGTCTCCGGCATCCAAAAACTGGGGCTGGCCGCCTACCCTCGCAATCTGCCGGTGAAGCAGGCTGCCGCCGCGGCTGGGCAGAGCCGGCTGATGGGCGCCTATGAAAAGGCGTTTGAGCGGCTCGGCCTCCGCACCGCACAGATCTTGCTGACCCACCAAGATTTGGCCGATCGCCGCCGTTTCCTGAACGCGCGGCATACCCTGACCACCCTGCTCGAGTTCGGCGTGCTGCCTGTCATCAACGAAAACGACACCGTGGCCGTCGATGAGATCCGTGTCGGCGACAACGACACCCTGGCGGCGGAAGTGGCGCTGTTGGTGGACGCCGATTTGCTCGTGATCTTGTCCGATGTGGAAGGCCTCTTCACCGCCGATCCCCGGAGCGACAAATCCGCGCGGCTGATTCCGCGCGTGGAAGAGATCACCGACGACATCGCCCGACGCGCGGGCGCCTCTCAGAGCTTTGAGGGCACCGGAGGCATGGTCACCAAGCTTCGGGCCGCGCAAAAAGCCACCGCCCACGGGATCGGCACGCTCATCATGAGCGGCACCAAGCCCGGATTGCTGCGCGAGGCCTTGCACGGCACCGACGCAGGGACTTTTTTCTCGCCTCATCCGCGCAAACTGAACAGCCGAAAGCATTGGATCGCCTTTACCTTACGGGCCAAAGGCCAGCTGGTTCTGGATGCCGGCGCCGTGGAGGCCGTCGTGCGGCGCGGCAAGAGTCTGTTGCCGTCCGGCCTGATCGACGTGGTCGGTGACTTCGTCCCCGGCGATGCCGTCGCCTGCCTGGATGCGGACGGGAAAGAGATCGCCAAGGGGCTCATCAATTTCTCTTCCGAAGCCCTCCGACGCATCAAAGGGTGCAAGACCGGCGACATCGCATCGATTCTCGGTGCCCAGGAATATGAGGAAGCCATCCACCGGGACAACCTGGTGCTGCTGTAAGCTGGCGAGAGGCACGAGGTTGGAAGGTCACACGAGTGAGACCCGAGTGCGGCCGACCATTCCCCTCGCCTCGCGCCTCGCGCCTCGCGCCTTCACGCACGGAGTGCGATGAAGCTCGGCCTCTTCGGCGGAACGTTTAATCCCATCCACCGCTGCCACCTGACCGTGGCCCGACAGGTCCGAGAGCGCCTCGGCCTGGATTCGATTCTGTTCATTCCGACCGGCACGCCTCCCCACAAGCCCCTCGGCTCGCTGGCCCCAGCCGACCATCGCCTGGCGATGGCGCGTGAAGCCGTCGCCGACGAACCGGGCTTCGCTGTCTCCGACATTGAAGTCCGGCGAACGACCACCTCGTATTCGATCGATACCGTCCGCGCCCTGCAACAGGAGCGCGGCCCCGCGACCGAACTCTATTTCATCATCGGCCTGGATGCCTTTCTGGAAATTCACACGTGGAAACAGGCACCGGACTTGCTGCGTTCGTGCCACTTTGTCGTGATCGGGCGACCAGGATCAGCCTTTGGCCGCCTCATGACCCTCAGTCTCCTGCCCCCCCTGTCTCCGGAATTGCTCCGGGCCATCGATACCGGACTCAAGGAAGACGCCGAGGTCCCCCTCCCCTCGAATCGGACGCTCTTTCTCTTGAGTCTCCAGCCCTGTCCCATTTCGGCCTCGGCGATCCGAGACCGCCTCAGGCGCGGCCTCCCGTGCGACGATTGGTTGCCGGTGCGGGTCCATTCTTATATAATGCGATTCGGGCTGTATAAGGAGGCCTCCGATCGCGCGTGACTCAAGGGCGAAGGCCCTGCTGATTGCCAAAGCCTGCCTCGACAAGAAGGGCGTCGAAGTCCTCGTGCTCGATGTGAGTCCGCTCACGTCCGTCACCGACTACTTGGTGCTCTGCTCGGGTGAATCCGAGCGGCAAGTCCTCGCCATCGCCGATCACATCGATCACGCGCTGTCCGCCAAGCGGGTGCCTCCGCTGAACATCGAGGGGACGTCGACCGCCCAGTGGGTCCTGTTGGATTGCGGCGACGTGGTGGCCCACGTGTTTCGGCAAGACATCCGTGATCACTACGGCCTGGAGAAGCTCTGGATCGACGCCAAGCGCGTCCGTCTGCCCGCGCGGCTGACCGAAGCGCCCGTGGCCGCGCGCCCGGCGGCTCCCGTAGCCTCTCGGCGGACTCGTCAACGAGGCTGACATGCTGCGACTGCTCGGCACCGTCTTTCTCATCATCGTCGCCAGCGTCCTCTACGGCTACTTCCAGGAGCTGAACCCCGGGTCCGTCCATGTCAGGATTTCCCCCGCGACGGCTTACGAGCTGAGTCCAGCCGCCGTCGTCCTCGTGTCGATGGCCACCGGCGCCCTGCTCATCATGTTGCTCGTGGGCGCCCGCGAAACCAGAAACCTGATCGTCGGATGGCGGGACGCCCGGCTCCGGCGCAAGAGCGAAAAGGTCGACGCCTACCATCGCGAGGCCACGCGCGCGTTTCTCTCCAAACGCACGGCGGAGGCCATCGATCTGTTTCAGAAGTCGCTCGCGCTGGACCCCAATCACTCCGATTCGCTCCTGTGGCTGGGCAACCTCTATCGCAGCGAGAAAAACTATCCGGAAGCGATCCGCTTGCACCGCAAGGCCCGGGCCAATGAGGAGCACAATATCGAGGTCCTCTTCGCCCTGGCCGTCGATCTGGAGGAAGGCAAGCGCTATGAAGAGGCGCTGCAGACGTTCCAGGACATCCTCCGGCTCGATCCCGGCAACCTGGCCACGTCCTTCCGCATGCGCGACCTCTACGCGCGGCTCGAAAAGTGGCAGGAAGCCCTGGATGTCCAACATCGGCTCCTGAAAGCCAACTTGTCCGAGATCGACAAGCGGACGGAAAGCGCCATCCTGGTCGGACTGACCTATGAGGTGGGCGCCCAACTGCTCGAGCGCGGCCATCCCGAGAAGGCCAGGCGGTATTTCCGCGGCGCGATCAAGCGGGACAAGCAGTTTCTCCCCGGCTATATCGGGCTGGGTGAAACCCTCATCCGGGAAGGGAAAATCAAGGCCGCCGGGGAGATTCTCGAGAAGGCGTTCCTCAAGACGGGCAACATCATCATCTTGCACCGGCTGGAAGAACTCTACCTGGACCAAGGAGAGCCCGCCGAGATTATTCGCACCTATCAGGAAGCGATCCAGCGGGACCCGACAAATCCCTCGCTCAAATTCTACCTGGGGAAACTCTATTACCGGCTCGAGATGGTGGACGAAGCCTATGATTTGCTCTCGACGCTGGAAGGGCCGCAAGAGCACACGTCGGACTACCACAAGATCATGGCGAACCTCTACTTGCGCAAGCAGCATATGGACTATGCCATCGAGGAACTCAAGAAAGCCTTGCGCTTCAAGAAGCGCGTGGTGGTTCCCTATCTGTGCGTTCGATGCCGACAGGAATCCACTGACTGGAGCGGGCGATGCCCGCAATGCGGGTGGTGGAATTCGCTGGTCAGCGTCCCCTCGCTCGAACCGTCTCCGGCCGCCCATCCGCCCGTCGCACCGACCGACCCTTACCGAGGGGTTGCGTCGCCCTTCGAAACAGTATAGAAAGACGGGGACGGGAGCCCGTTGGCATGATCGATTTTCACACCTTGGCCGAGAAAGCCCTGCGCGACGAAGTCTTGACGCGCGACGAAAGCCTGGCCGTCCTGCAGGCGCCGAATGTCTCGCTGTTGGATCTCCTCAGCGCCGCCTATCGCGTGCGTCATCGCTATTTCGGAAACAGGGTGCGCCTCCAGATGCTCCTGAATGCCAAGAGCGGCGCCTGCCAGGAAGACTGCCGCTACTGCTCCCAATCGTCCATCTCGACGGCAGACATCGAGCGTTATGGGCTGGTGTCCCGCGAGTCCATGGTGGAGGGGGCGCGACGCGCCGCCGCGGCCAAGGCCCAGCGATACTGCGTCGTGATCAGCGGACGCAGCCCGCTCGATCGGGACATCGAGCAGATCGGCGAGGCCGTTCGCGCCATCAAGCGGGAGATCCCGATCCAAGTCTGTTGCTCACTGGGGCTGCTGAACGAGAGTCAGGCCAAGAGCCTGAAAGCGGCGGGCGTGGACCGGATCAATCACAATCTGAATACCAGCGAGGCCTACCACGGCGAGATCTGCACGACGCATACGTTTCGGGATCGGCTCGAGACGATTCGGCATGCGCGCACGGCCGGATTGGAAATCTGCTCGGGTGGGATCCTCGGCATGGGCGAGGCGGACGAGGATGTCGTCGATCTGGCGCTGGCCCTGCGGGAGGTCAAGCCCCACTCCATTCCGCTCAACACCCTGCATCCGGTTGCAGGCACCCCGCTCCAAGACAGGCGGGAACTGTCGCCGCAGCGCTGTCTCAAGGTCCTCTGTCTCTTCCGTTTTCTTCACCCCCGCACGGAAATCCGCGCGGCGGGCGGACGGGAATTCAATCTGCGAAGCCTGCAACCCTTGGCGCTGTATCCCGCGGACTCTCTCTTCGTGGACGGCTACCTCACCACCCCCGGCCAACCGGCACCGGACGCCTGGCGCATGATCACGGACCTCGGATTCGAGGTCGAAACGGCTTATGCGCCGACCGCCTCCTAGCCAGGCCCCCGCCTGCGCTTATTCGTAGCGGACACCCGCAGCCACCGATTGGGCCGCCGCGATCCGCGCAGGCACGATTCCGGCGAGCACCGCCGCCGCCACGGCGATGCCGATCGCGCGAACGAGTTGCTCGCCGCTCGGCTCCCAGAGAATCGTCCAACCAAACGATTGCTTGTTTACCACCTTGACCAACAGCAGGGACAGGCACAATCCGCCGACGAGGCCCGTCAGCCCCCCCATCACCCCGACGTAGGCCGACTCCCAGAGCACCACCCGCCCCACCTGGCGGCGGCTGGCTCCCATGGCTCGCAACGTCGCCAGCTCCCTTCGCCTCTCCAGCACTGAGATGAACAGCGCGTTCATGATGCCCAGCACCGCAATCATAACCGTGATCCATTCAAGGGCATGGGTCACCGAAAAGGTTCGATCGAAGATGCGCATGATCTCCGCCTTGAGCTCGGCATTTCCGATGATGACCACTTCCGTTTGGGGTCCCAGCGCGTCGAGGATGGCCCGGCGCGCGGCGCCCGGGTCTGCCCCCGCGCCGAGATAGACCGGATAGACCGTGACGGTCTCGTCCTGCCAGAGCCGTCGGTACAGGCTCACATCCATGACCACCTTGCCGCCGTCGGTGGCATAGTCATAGAAGAGTCCGATGATCGGAAAGACATGCGGCCCCTGAAGAGTGGGCAACTCGACGTGATCGCCGGCGCGCCACCCCATCGCGCTCGCCAAGGCCTCCGAGACCAGCACACCGTCTCGCTCCACCGTCGTAGGCAACAGCGTCTCCGGATCTCCGTGCAACAGCAAATACTTACTGTGTGCAGCATGGAGTCGCAGGTCTCTCGCCACGATCGTCGCCGGCCGATTCCGGATGTCGACACGGATCTGCCGATACTGGTCGACCGCCCACACGCCAGGCACCCCGGCCAACCGGGCTTGCCAACTCCCGGGCAGCCGACCGGACGCAGCTCCCCCTTGATCGTCGCGCAGCCATGTGGAGGAAGCGACGACGAGATCGGCGGCCACGGTTTGGGAAATCCAGTGGTCGACGGTCGTCCGAAAGCTCGCGATCATCGTGCCCACCCCGACCATGAGCGCCACGCCCACCATGAGCGCAGACACTGTCACGCCATTGCGAATAGGGGCGCGTAAGATCTGATCCACCGCAATGCGCAGCAACGGCATTCTGTACGGAGCGATTGCCCGGCCTGCGGCATGATCGCGGATCCCCCACCGACAAACCTGAAGCAGCCAGGGCACCCAACAGGCCATTCCTACTAAGAGCGCGAAGGCCGATGCATAGCCAAACAGCGGCACTCCATCGACCGGATCTCCCAGTGCCAGGCCCAGCGAACCCGCGACACAGGCCGCTCCACCCCAACCCAGGCGTTGGAGTCGCCTGGACCGGTTCGGCTCATAGGCGACCGGCAGCAGCGCCTGCGCGGTGACGGACCGCGCCGCCTGCAGACTTGGGTTCAACGCGCCCACCAGGGCCACACCGATGCCGAGCAGTTCGGAACGCAACACGATTCGGCCCGGCAGATCGACCAGCGACCAGCCGGTAGGCAGCGAGACCTGGGCATAGAGATCCGACACCGTGCGCGACACCATCACCAAGAGGGCATGAGCCAACCCCATCCCCAATATCGCCCCGAGCCAGCCACCGATCGCCCCCATGAGCAAGGCTGCCATGACGAACAATAGACAGATCGAGCCGCGTGTCATGCCGAGCGCTCGCAACATGCCGATCTCCCGGCGCCTGACAAGCACCGCATAAGAGACCGTATGGAAAACGAGCAACCCGCTGATCAGCAGCCCGACCGCACTGAGCGCGCCAAGATTGAGCTGGAACGCGCGGGTCATCCGCTCGACCTGCTCCGTGCGCCGTTCCGGACGCGCTACCGTGACGGACGGCGGCAGGGTCTGCCTGATCTCGGATTCGAGTTCGCTCACCGGACGGCCGGGCGATGTCACCAACTCAATGCGGTCCAATCGTCCGACCATGCCGAACTGCACTTGGGCGGCGGCAATATCCATCACCGCCAGATAGCGCCAGGACGAACCGGCTGCGCTCGCGTTTCCCACAAAGCCTCTGACCGTCATGCGACGCGGCTTCGTGCCTACCACCAACTCCAGCGGAGTTCCCTCGCGAACCCCCAACTCGCCGGCGAGGCCTTCTCCAAGAAAAATGGCATCGCTCGCACGCAGATCATCGAGACCCAGGGAATCCCCGAGCTTCGAAGTCAGCCGCACCGATTTCTGATCAGCCAGATCCAGAAGGTCGAGGCCAAGAACGACAAAAGTCGTGCCAGCCGGTAACGGAGAGGCCGTGCGAGCACTCACTTGCACGACCGGCGAGGCCGATTCGACTTGCGGATGGACGCGAAGCCTTGCAACGATCCGTTCATCAAGACCGAGATCTCCGTTCGAGACCACTAACGTGGTGCGCCCGGCGACCTCTTCAACGCCATGGCGAAACGATTGAAATACCTGAGTATTTGCCTCATTGATTGCGATGACGGCCGCGACGCCCACCGCGATGCCCGCCACCGTTGCGGCGGTTCGGGCCGGCCGATCGCTCAGCATGCGCCAACTCACGCGGATCATCGTCACGATGCGCCGCCACCTCACCGTGCGCACCTCCGTGCTCGCGCCGAACTTCGTATAGAAAAATCCACATGGGGGTATTTACATGCGAATCGGATGTTTGCTAGACTGCGCCCCACTGTTTTGATACCTAAGTAGTTTGACATGTCAGGCGGAATCGGGCACCCATCAGATAGCATGAGGACATTATGGCGCGCATGCGACGCAAGACCGGCAAGAAGATCGCCGCACGACGGCTCGGTTCGGGTCCATCCCTGACTCCAAGGCAGCGGGAAATTCTCCGCCTTGTGGCCGGCGGTCTCACCAATCGGGAGATCGCGGATCGGCTGGATATCAGCGTCCGCACGGTCGAAGTGCACCGATTCAACCTGATGCGCCGCCTCGACGTCCGGAACGTGGCCCAATTGCTCCGCCAGGCGCTGGTGATGCGGCTGTTGCCCAAGAACTTCGGATCGCGGTAGTCGCCGCTACAACTCTTGCAGCTTGCCGCGACAGTCGGCGGCCGAGTGGTACCCTTGGCGTTGCAGCGTGGCTTGCAGTTCGCCCCCGAGCCGTTCGAAACACCCCAATCCTTCCTCGACCAAGAGGGTTCCGACCTGAACGGCCGAGGCACCGCAGAGGAGATGCTCAAACGCATCCTGCCCGGTCATCACGCCTCCCGTGCCGATGATCGGCAGCGCCCCGCCGAATAGCCTCCAGAACGCGCGAACGTTGGCCAGCGCGACCGGCTTGATGATGGTGCCGCCCAGTCCGCCGAACCCGCCCTTCGGCTTGATCACCGCACATTCCCTGACGGGATCGACCACCAGCCCATTGCCCACCGAATTGATAAGGGAAAGGAAATCGAGTCCGATCTTCGAGAGGACGCCGTGCATCACCTGATGGTGGGCGGGATCGAAGTAGGGGGGCAACTTGACGCCCATCGGTACCGTGATAAGCCGGCGCACCCGTTTGAGGAGACGCTCGGAGGCGTCCGGATCGTAGCCGATTTGCGGCTTGCCGGGGATGTTGGGACAGGACAGATTGACTTCGATCAGGTCCGGGCCGCAGCGATTGACGGCCTCGGCGATGGTGACAAAATCATCTTCCTGAAGGCCGGCGACGCTGGCAATGACTGGCTTCTTGAATCGCTTCAACTCCGGAATCAGTTCGACGTACCGCCGATAACCGAGATTCGGGAGCCCCATCGAGTTGATCGACCCGCCGGGGAACGAGACGTAGCGGGGCTCCGGGTTGCCGGTGCGCGCTTCGAGCGTCATCGACTTCGTGACGATCGCGCCGGCCCCCGACCGCCCCAAGGCTTCGAGTTCATCCTGCGTGACGCACAAGGCGCCGGCCGCATTCATGAAACAGGCGGGGAAACGCACGCCGGCAATCGTGACCGACAGGTCGATCATGGCCGTGCACCTATATCACAGCTCGGTGGGCTCGACAAGACGACGGGCCGCGGACTTGCGGCCAGACTTCGGCGGATCTGTTCTCATCATCACCCGCTTGACAGACTCGGACTGATTGCCTACAAACAACGCGAGGAATCCCCGATGCATTTCAGCCTGACTGAGTCGGCGAGAAGCCTGGCACACCTCGTGCTGCCGGTCCGATGCGCCATCTGCGACAGAGCCCTGGCCGGCGACCCCATTCCGTTCATCTGTCGAGCCTGCTGGAGCCAGCTCACACCCTTGACCGACCCGACATGTCCACGATGCGGCCGCCCCTTCGGCTCCCCGGTCGCCACCGTATACACCCCCGACCTCATCTGCGGAGAGTGCCACGGCCGCCCGCCGGCCTTTTCCAAGGCCTGGTCTTGTTACCGCTATGACTCTCCGCTCAAGGACGCCATCCACCTGTTCAAGTACCGACGGAAAGTCGCGCTGGCCCGTCCGCTCGCCACGTTGCTCCTCGCCCGCGGCGTCGATCCGCTCGACTACGACCTGGTCATGCCGGTCCCCTTGCATCCCGATCGGCTGCGCGAGCGGGAATTCAACCAGGCCCTGCTGCTCGCCGATCACCTCGCGAGCCGGCTGGGCCTTCCACTCTCATACGACAATCTGATTCGGACCCAGGCCACGCCGCCTCAATCCGAGCTCAGCCGGGCGGCCCGGCTCAAGAACTTGCGACGGACGTTCGGCGTCCGCCAGCCGGCCGCCCTGCAGGCCAAGCGGATTCTGCTCGTCGACGATGTGTTCACCACCGGCACGACCGTCAACGAATGCGCGAAAGCCCTGCGCAAGGCCGGCGCCGGCCCCGTGTCGGCCTGCACGCTGGCCCGCGCGGTGTAGGAGCCGTTCGATGCCCATCTACGAATACCGTTGCCAGGACTGCGGCAAGCGCAGCCAGCTGCTCATCATGAGCCTGCGGTCCGCGACGACACCCGCCTGTACGCATTGCCGGAGTCCGAAGCTGGACCGGATTTTTTCCCGATTCGCCTCGCCGAAATCAGAGGAAGCCCGCCTCGACGCCTTGACCGATCCGAGCCGCTATGGTGATTTCGATGAGAACGATCCGCGAAGTATGGAACGGCTCATGAAAAAAGTGAGCGAGGAGATGGGCGAAGAGCTGCCGTCCGACCTGGACGGGATGGGCGGTGGCGAGGGAATGGATGACGCGATGTCCGGAGCCGATACCGATGCATCATCCTAGCCGTTGGATTTCTTGACATTCGTGGCATTCCCCTATAGTATCAACGCGTACTTGAGGGGAATACCTGGCTCGTCGATGATCATCCGCGACCGCTGGCTCGTGGAGTAATCATGTCGACGGGTAACCTCGCGCGGAGAACGCTCGTGTTTGCTGGTGAATATCTTTGCCGGCTCGATGAAAAGGGCCGCTTCATCGTGCCTTCCCCGATTCGCGAAGAATTGGAATCGGACGGCCAGGCCGTCGTTTTTCTGAAAGGGCCGGACCAGGCGCTGCTCGTCTATTCCGTCAAGGAATGGGAACGGGTCCTGGAGCGGACGAAAACTAAACTCGACGAGGACCAGAGCCGCCTCTTCATGCATTTCGTGGTATCGGAAGCCGGCACGTCCGAACTCGACAAGGCCGGGCGCGTCCTCATCCCTGGAAAACTCCGCAAACTGATCCCCGTGGAAGACGATCAGGAAGTCATCCTCGTGGGCCTCTACAACCGCCTGGAGATTTGGAATCCCTCCGAATGGCGTCGTTTCATCTCCCGATCCGAAGAGCAGTACGAACAGCAACTCAACAAGATATTGAACCTCCTCTGAGGCCACCACCGTGAGGCGGCAGTCGCATAGGCGGAGTCGCGCCCGCGGGCCGGTCCCGCTTCGGGTCCTCTCCTATCGGTCCACGCCGGCCGGCCCCGACGGCGACAAGCTGTCTCGTGACTCGCGGTCGGCCATATCCTCCCTCTCGAATCTCCCGACTCGGAAACGCCAACGGATGCTGTCCATTGTCCCCTCACTTGCGGAAACCGGAGCCGAGACGGCCCAGTGTACGGCGGACAGCCTCACACTCACGCTGCCGGTGCCGCCCAGCATCAACGCCCAGTACGCGACGGTGCAGGGGCGGCGCGTGCTCTCCGCGACGGGGCGGGCCTACAAGGATTACGTGGCCCATCAGGTCATGGTGGCCTTTGCCCGGGCCTCCCGGCGAGACCATCTGCGTGCGACGCTGCATGGGAGCCTGTTGGCCCTTTCCATCCACTTTCAATTCAGCGCACCCATGCGGCGAGACCTCGACGGCGGACTGAAGATCACCCAGGATGCCGTCTGCGAGGCGCTCGGACTGAACGACAATCGTATTGTCGAGCTGCACCTGTCGAAACAGCCCGATCCTCCTCCCGACAATCCTCGCATTACCGTCACCCTCCGCGCGGTGTCTTCACCGGGCGGCGGCCTTCCCTCGTAGCCGCGCCGGCTCCTGGCGACACGGGGGGCCACGCCCTTGCCCGTCGTCGTCTCCGCCCCATCCATCGCCCGATGGAGACCGACAGAATCTTCCATCGATTCCGCTCAAGCGCGTCGCGCCTTGACCGATAATGAAATGAGAGGGGGTGTAGCCGGCCGGATCGCCGCTCCGTCCGCTCTTCAGACGAACCATGGCTATCAAACGCATCTCCGTCGATTCCTTGAAGGTCGGCATGTATGTCGCCGGATTTGATCGTCCGTGGCTCACCACTTCGTTTCTGAGCCATTCTTTCCTCGTCAAGAACGAGGACCAAATCCAGCGACTCAAACGGTCCGGGGTCCGGCATGTCGATATTGATCCTTCACAGGGCCTTGACCTAGGCCCCGACCAAGCCCCTGCAGAGAACACAGGATCTGCCGCGCCGCCGGCTACCGCGGCGGAGGAACGGCCATCTCCCCGGACGGCCGGCTCCCCCCAAGCCCTCGGCGAGGATCTGGCTCGGGCCCGAGAGGTGAAGGAGGAGATCCTTCAAGCGCTCACGGCCGCCTTCCACACGATCGGATCAAGAGGGGTGGTCCAGAGCCAGGCCGTGAAGCAGATGGTCACACAGATGATGCCCAAGGTCCTGGAGTTGCCGGCGGCGTTCATGGCTCTCATTCGCACGCGCGACTTCGACCCGGCGCTGCGCGAACATGCGCTGTCGGTCACCACCCTTGCACTGATCCTGGGGCAAACGTTGGGCTACGACGAGAAACGCCTCGCCACGTTGGCGACCGGCGCCATGCTCCACGATGTCGGCATGCTCCGCCTGCCAAACTATATGCTGCGTCTGTCAAAAACCCTCTCCACATTGGAGCGCGCGCAGTACGAAACCCATCCCCGCCTAGGAGTCGCGCTCCTGCAAAAAAGCGGCGGCTTTCACACGGAGATCCTTCGCATGGTGGCGGAGCACCATCTCAACCTGGATCAGTCCGGCTACCCGCAAGACACGGTCAATGGCCCCCCCGGCGACATGAGCCAGATCATCTTGATCGCCGACCGCTACGACGAAACGCTCACCGGCCAACTCGGCGTCGCCCCCCTTCCCATGCGTGAAGTCCTGAGCAGGCTCTACCAGGAATCGCAGGGAGGCACCCTGGACCAGAACCTGGTCGCTCACCTCATCCGTACGGTCGGCGTCTATCCCCTCTACAGCCTGGTCATCCTCAACACAGGCGATCGCGGCATTGTGGTCCATGTGACCCCGGGCATGCTGCATTCCCCCGTCGTGTTGCTGATTCAAGACCGCGAGGGTCGGCCCTATGCTCCGCCCATACCGCTGGATCTTGCAGCGCAGGGCAAGGCAGCCGAACCCAAGTCCATCGAGGCCGTACTTGATGCCGAGGAGGAGGGAATCCGCATCGAAGCCTATCTCCAGACGGGGAGAGAGGGCCGCACACTCGCGGCCTAACCCGAGTGCGTCCTCCCCCTTCCCCATGCACACGCCGGCCCGACTGCCATTCTCCACCTATCAAAAACGCCGCTCGCCCTTCGGCACTTGTCGGCCCTCCGCCCGTGGAAGGCTCAAGTCTTCCCTGACGAGAACCGAATATCTCCAGAGGTCTTCTCCGGCTCGTTCTTCCGTTGAGCCGCGAATGCGTGGGGAAGGGTATGGCCGTTAAACGAATTCCGGTCGGCTCGCTCAAGGTCGGCATGTACGTCGCCGGATTCGATCGCCCGTGGTTGACGACGTCCTTCTTGAGCCACTCCTTCCTGATCAAGAGCCAATCTCAAATCCAGAAATTGAAACAGTCGGGAATCCAGGCCGTCGATATTGATCCGGAGAAGGGACTTGATGAAGGGAGCGACGCCCCGTCTCCCCCCCCCGTGGCTCGAGAGGATCCGCCGCCTCCGCCGGGCAATGGGCTTCCCCAGCCTCCAAGCGCCGTTTCTCCTCAAGCCCTGGGCGACCAGTTGGCGGAGGCTCGTCAGGTACGGGAAGAGCTGCTGCAATCCATCACGTCGATCTTTCACAAGATCGGAACCGGCGCCACCGTCCAGAGCCAAGCGGTGAAGCAGGTGGTGGCCCAGATGATTCCGAAGATCCTGGACACCCCGGCGGCATTCATGGCCCTGATTCGCACACGCGACGTGGATCCGGCCCTGCGCGAGCACGCGCTGTCGGTGTCGACCCTGGCGCTGATCGTGGGACAGGCCCTGGGTTACGACGAGAAACGCCTCAGCACCTTGGGAGCCGGCGCCCTCCTGCATGACATGGGCCTGCTCCGATTGCCGACCTACATGCTCCGGCTGTCGAAGACACTCTCGAAGTCCGAACGTGACCTGTATGAAACGCATCCGCGCCTGGGAGTGTCACTCCTCCAGAAGAGCGGAGGATTCCACACCGACATCCTCCGGATCGTGGCGGAACACCATATCCATCACGATCAGTCCGGCTACCCGCAGGAACTCGTCGCAGGCCCCCCCGGGGAAATGAGCCAGATCGTCTTGATGGCCGATCGCTACGACGAAATGCTCACCGGCCAACTCGGAGTCGCGCCGCTCCCGGCGCGGGAAGTCCTCGGCTCACTCTATCGAGACGCGCAGGCGGGCCGACTCGACCTGACCCTCATCTCGCACTTGGTCCGCCTCGTCGGCGTGTACCCCCTCTACAGCCTTGTCGCCTTGAACACCGGCGACCGAGGCATCGTGATCCATGTGACCCCCGGCAAACTGCACACGCCCGTCGTCCTGCTGATTCAAGACAGCGAGGGCCGGTCCTATGCTCCGCCTATTCCCCTGGATCTTTCGGTTCAAGGCGAAACCGCCGAGCCCAAGACCATCGCGACGCTTCTGGACCCCAACGCAGAGGGCATTACCATCGAGGATCACTTGGGGGCGCGGGGAACCGGTGCCGGCATGGCCGCCTAAGCCCTTCACCTGCAAGGGCCTTTCCCGATAGCGCGCCGCCGTGAAGACCCCGTTCCGCCTCTCATGATCCGCACGACACCG
>FKKE01001095.1_pt2 | contig 42324 bp, 40 predicted proteins | sample 1106331 | NCBI WGS metagenome assembly FKKE01 (sample SAMEA3931202, study PRJEB13176) | freshwater metagenome | biome: Drinking water system; feature: drinking water; material: freshwater | place: China | collected 2013-02-06
GAGATAGCGGCACAGCTCGCCGATATAGATGAAGGCCGTGCACTTCCACTTGACGCAATCGTCCCAGAACTCGCGCGCCGAGAATTTCTCGCGGATGATGACGGTACCGCCGCCAATCAGCGTAGCACCTGTCGCGACCATGCCGCCGTTCGAGTGATACATCGGCAGGCAGTCATACATGCGGTCGGAAGGCTTGGTGCCGATCGCGCCGGCGAAACCATTCGCGGCAAGCATCAGGCGGTAGTGATTGATGTTCGCAGCTTTCGGCAGACCCGTCGTGCCGCTGGTGTAGATGAAAAGCGCGCGGTCGTTGATGTCGAGATCGGGCCGGTCGGCCTCAGGGATCGGGGACTTATCCATCGCAGCGATAGCGGGCTCGATACGGTCATACTCGTTCGATTCTCCATGCACCCAGATTTTCGGCTGCGCGGTGATCTGCGATTTCGCACCGTTGAAGGAATTGATGAGGCGCGAATCCACGATCACATACTTCGGCGACACGATTGAAATGGAGTGCGCGAGTGGCGTGCCGGTGAGGTTGGTGTTTAAGAGCGCCACCACGCCACCTGCACGCAGGATACCGAGCCAGATCACGACATATTCGGGCCGGTTCAGCATCAGGAGACAAACGACGTCGCCCTTGCCGACACCCTGCGCCTTCGCCCAGCGCGCATACTGGTTCGCCCGCGCGTCGAGCTCGCGATAGGTGAAACGCTCGCGATCCGAGATCAGCGCTTCCTTGTCGCCATATTGCTTGGCGAGGTCTTCGACGACCCAGGGGAAAATGCGCTTCGGATTTTTCGCAATCGGCGTCGTCATGCGGAGCGTCGAAAGCGCCCCGCGCAAATACTTGAATTCCTGAATGAGACCCATGCTTCTCCCCTTGCGGCCGCGCGCTTTACGGCGCGTTCCGTTGCGTCAGCTTCCGACAGGTTGGCGGAAGTGGGCAAGTGCGAAGAGACTAAATGCGAAGAAGAAGCTCAGCCCCGCAAGGAGAGCGGATTCTCGGTGAGTGCCGCCTTATCGGGCATATCGACCTGCGGAACACCCAGAAACGCGTCGAACATCTTGCGAACCATTTCCGGCGCGAGGTCCTTGGTGATGCATACCATGCGGCTTCTACGGTCGGCATCGGGCCAGGCCTCGAGCCGCGCCGGCGGATGCATTAGATGCTGCACGACATGAAACACGACGGGGCGCTCCGGATCGTCCGCGAGCTTCACGATCCCTTTCATGCGCAAAATCTTGTCGCCGTGCGCAGAACGCATGAGATCGAGGAACATCTCGAGCGTATTGAACGGAACCGGCTGCTCGGTCGCGATACTGAACGCCTTGATCGACGCGTCGTGGCGCGAGGCCTGATCGTGGTTGTGATGATGATGGTGGTGGCCATGATGGTGATCGTGACCGTGAGGCTCGTGACCGTGGTGGTGTGCGTCTTCTTCCGCAGCGATCACCGCTTCTTCGCGCAGCCAGCGCGCGACGTCCGGTATTTTGCTGCCCGGATTGTAGAGCCCGGCATCGATCAGATCCTCGACCCGTACCTCGCCCTCGAGCACGATGGCGGCGGGGTTGAGCTTCTTCAGCCGCTTGCGCAGCGCGGATAGCTGCGCCTTGCCTTCCGCAAGATCGGTCTTCGTGATCACGAGGCGGTCGGCCATTGCTGCCTGCTTCACCGCTTCTTCGTGCGCGTCGAGCGTCTTCATGCCGTTCACGGCATCGACCAGCGTGACCACGCCGTCGAGGCGATATCGCAGCGTGAGATAGGGCTGCGTCATCAGGATATGAATGACCGAAGCCGGATCGGCGATGCCGGTCGTTTCCACCACCACGCGGTTGAACGGCTTGCAGCGCCCGTTGTCGCGCGCGCGCAGGAGATTCTCGAGCGAGTTCACGAGATCGCCGCGCACGGAGCAGCACAGGCAGCCGCTGGAAAGCAGGATCACGCCGTCTTCGACGATCTCATAGAGATTGTGATCGATGCCGATATCGCCGACTTCGTTCACGAGCACGGCGGTGTCGCTCATCGCCGGGTCTTTCAGCAGGCGATTGAGCAACGTCGTTTTCCCGGCGCCGAGAAAGCCGGTGAAGATATTCAGCGGAATGGGCTCGATGGGTCCCGCCTGCTTCCCCGCGGGGGTATCACTCACGAGTGTTCGTCCGGACGCCGGCTCGGCATCGGGGCGACTTTCGGCAGGCGCACGGCCTTCGCATTCGCCGGCGGCGCGCTCGGCAGGATTTCCATCCGCCCATTGACTAGCCCGACCATGATCGGGCGGCCGCGTTCGTCCTTCGCAGGACCCGTATGGACCCGGATCGGCCGCATCGAGGGCGGCAATTCGGTCATGAGCGCTGCGCGGTTAATGCGGCGCTTCGGATCGTCGCTATCGTCGTCGTCGAGTTCGTCGCCGGAATCCGACATCGCAACACGACGGTTGCGGGACTTGCCGCACATCTGGTCCCACATATTGACGGGGTCCTGCGCGAGATTGGCGATTGCGGTCACGTTCTTGGTGCCGCCGAGAAGAATGTCGAGCGCGGAAGTCACCTGGAAGCCGCGCTCGAACAGCATCGCCGCCTGTTCGGCGCGCGCGAGCGCATTGGGCGAACCGAACACGACCGCGATCAAGCGTTTGTTGCCGCGATGCGCGGAAGCCACGAGATTGAAACCGGACGAACAGATGAACCCGGTCTTCATGCCGTCCGCGCCGGGATAGCGGTCGATCAGGCGGTTGTAGTTCCTGAGCGTATGCTTGCCGAGCACGAGCGTCGGAATGCGGAAGTAAAGTTCGTACTCGGGAAAATTCCGGATCAGCGCCTGCGCCAGGATCGCCATGTCGCGCGCCGTGGTCACCTGCTCGTCGTCCGGCAGCCCGTGCGGGTTGCGGAAGCGGGTTCCGGTCATGCCGAGCGCCTGCGCGTTCGCGTTCATTTCCGCGACGAAGTCGTCCTGCGTACCCGAGACGCCTTCCGCGATCACGACCGCCATGTCGTTCGCGGACTTCACCATCAGGAGCTTGATGGCGTTATCGAGCGTCACGGTCTGGCCGACCGGAAATCCGACTTTCGACGGCGGCGTGGAGGCGGCGAACTGGGAAATCTTCAAAAGCGAAAACGGGTGCAGCTTGCCGTCACGAATCGCGCGGAAGGCGACATAGGTGGTCATGAGCTTGGTGACGGAGGCGGGGTGCCAGGGCCTGCCGGCTTCCTGTTCCGCGATCACCTTTCCGGTGTCGGCCTCGATCAGCACATAGGGTCCCGCTGCCGCAGGAGCGGCGAGCGCGGAGGCGGCAAGAAGCCCGAATATGAACGGCCGGACGCCGAAGCCCTTGAACATCGAAAACATTTTCTCTGGTCGAATGCCCCGCGGGCGGTTCCGGAAAGCCCGCAAGCGTGCCTTGCAGGCTTCTTCCTAGCCCGATTGAAGTGTCAGGCAAAGTATTCACTGCCCTGCGGCGAACCGCCTATAGTCCGAAAAAGCAAGAAATGTGGCCCCGGAGTTCCCATGACCGCCTGTATCGTCGGCATTGCCCACACCCCCTTTGGAAAACTCGACGCCGAAAACGTCGAAAGCCTGATCGTGAAAGTCGCCGGCGAAGCGCTCGCCGACGCGGGGATCGAGGCCAAGGACGTCGATGAGGTCGTGCTCGGCCACTACAACGGCGGCTTCACGCCGCAGAATTTCACGGCTTCCCTCATCCTCCAGGCCGACCCAGCGCTGCGCTTCAAGCAGGCGACGCGCGTGGAAAACGCCTGCGCCACGGGTTCCGCGGCCGTCCATCAGGGCATCAAATCGCTCAAGGCGGGTACCGCGCGGGTGGTGCTCGTGGTCGGCGTCGAGCAGATGACCAAGGTCTCGGGCGCGGAAGTCGGGAAGATCCTGCTCGGCGCGTCGTACCTGCCCGAAGACGGCGACACGCCGATGGGTTTCGCCGGCGTCTTCGGCAAGATCGCCGGGAACTATTTCCAGCGCTTCGGCGACCAGTCGGATGCGCTGGCGATGATCGCCGCAAAAAATCACAAGAACGGCGTCGTCAATCCGTTCGCGCAGATGCGCAAGGATTTCGGCTTCGAGTTCTGCCGCAATGAAAGCGAGAAGAATCCTTTCGTCGCGGGACCCCTGAAGCGAACCGACTGTTCGCTCGTCTCCGACGGCGCTGCCGCGATCGTGCTCACCGACTCCGAAACCGCGTTGAAGCTCGGCAAGCCCGCCATCGCCTTTCGCGCCACCGCGCATGTGCAGGACTTCCTGCCGATGAGCAAGCGCGACATCATCCTGTTCGAGGGCTGTGCCGAAGCGTGGAAGCGCGCGCTTGGCGAGTCTGGCCTCGGCATCTACGACCTTTCCTTCGTCGAAACCCACGACTGCTTCACTGTCGCCGAACTGATCGAATACGAAGCAATGGGTCTCGCGAAGCCCGGTCAGGGCGCGCGGGTGATCGCCGAGGGAATTACGCAGAAGACCGGGAAGCTGCCGGTCAATCCGTCCGGTGGTCTCAAGGCGAAAGGCCATCCCATCGGCGCCACCGGCGTCTCGATGCATGCGATGACGGCGATGCAACTGCGCGGCGAAGCCAACGACATGCAGATCAAGGACGCCACGATCGGCGGCATCTTCAACATGGGCGGCGCCGCGGTCGCGAACTACGTCTCGATTCTGGAGCGGGTGCGCTAGCGCGCGATCCCGAAAAGCGGAAACCGGTTTTCGGGTAAGATCGCGCGCAAATAAAATCAGTCGCCGGCGGGGATCGCAGGCTTCTGCTCTTCCTGCACCATGAACTGCGCCTTCGCGAGCTGCGCGAAGCGGCCGTTCTTCGCCACCAGTTCGTCGAAGGTCCCGCGCTCGACGATCTTGCCTTCGTGAAACACGAGAATGCGGTCGGCGTTGCGGATGGTCGCGAGCCGGTGCGCAATCACAAAGGTCGTGCGGCCCTTCATGACTTCTTCCAGCGCCTTCTGCACGAGGACTTCTGTTCCGGCGTCGAGCGCACTGGTCGCCTCGTCGAGAACGAGGATCGGCGGGTTTTTCAGGAGTGCGCGGGCGATTGCAAGCCGCTGGCGCTCGCCGCCGGACAGCGAGCGGCCGCGCTCGCCGACATTCGATTTCATTCCTTCCGGCAGGCGCGCAATGAACTCCTTGGCCTGCGCGCGCGCAAGCGCATCTTCGATTTCCTGATCGGTCGCATCGGGCTTGCCGACCCGTAGGTTCTCCTCGATCGAGCGGTCGAACAGGAGCGCTTCCTGAAATACGACGCCGATGTTCCTGCGCAGCGATACGAGCTTGTAGTCGCGGATGTCGATGCCGTCGATCTTCACCACGCCTTTCTGCGGGTCGAAGGCGCGATGCATGATGGCAAGCGCCGTCGACTTGCCGGCGCCGGTTGCGCCGACTAGCGCAATGGTTTCGCCGGCGTCGGCATGCAGCGAGATGTCGTCCACCGCGGCGCGCTTGCCGTCGTAAGAGAGAGAAATGTGCTCGAAATCGACCACGCCGCGCGGCCGCGGCATCTCGATCGCGTTCGGCTTATCGGATACCGACGGCGCGGAATCGAGCACCTCGAAAAATTCCTCGAGGCGCGGCGCGTCGGTGACGAGCCGGTTCGCGAAACTCGCGGACTGCTCGAGCTTGCCGATAAAAAGCGCGGAGACGTTCACGAAGGTGACGATCTCGCCGATGGTGGTGAGGTTCTGCGTATAGAGCCAGACGCCGAGCAGAAAGATCGAAAGCACCGTGATCGTGGTGGCTGCGCGCGTCGCAACGGTCACCACCGCCCACCATGCAAGCACCGGCAACTGCTTCTCGAGTAACTTCTCGACCACGCTGCGCATGCTCGAAACTTCCGCTTCGGTGCGCGCATAGCTCTGGATCAGCGCGACGTTGCCGAGCGCGTCGGCGGCGCGCGCGGAGAGATCGGTATGAAAGCCTTCGACCTTCTGCTGCAACGTGATTGTGCGGTTGATGACGTAGCTCGTAAGAATCGCGAACACGATCACGAGTACGACGAGCAGGAGGCCGAGCCGCCAGTTCAGCACCAGTGCGATCGGCAGCAGCACGACCAGCGACACCATCGCCACGCACTGCTCGCGGAAGAAGGTGAGCCACGTTCCCCAGAGCGCATCCGCGCCCTGCAACATGACCTTCATGAGCCGGCCGGAATGCGTTCCGCCGTGATAGGCGAGCGGCAACTGAAGCACGTGCTCGAAATATCCGGTGATGATACCGAGCCGGCGCTTATGCGCGAGCCGGTCGGCATGCAGTGCGATCAGCACGCCCGCGCCGATCGTGAAAAGCCCGAAGCCGACCCACGCCGCCAGCAGCGGCCCGAGCGTAGCAAGCGTCGGCATCTCGTTCTTCGACTGGCTGGAAATCAGGCTGTCGATGATCCGCCCGAACAGGATCGGTTCGGCGAAGGCCGCGACCGCAAGCAGGATGTTGGCGATCGCGAGCACCACGCCTAGCCTGGCCTCGGGGCCGAGCAGGCCGAGCACGCGGGTATAGAGGCGTATGAATCTCATCATGGCGCGAAACGGAGCGCTCTCTGCGGGTCTTTGACGGTCTGATTATGGCGGGCGGGAGCGATTCTGACCAATGGTCCCATATCGCCGGATCGCCGGAGGGCGAAGCTCCGAATATTCACTTCTTTTTCGCGGGCTGCTTTTTGGCCGGCAGCTCGGGCTTGGGCGGCGCCGGAAGATACTGCGCGTCGAAAATCTCTTCGGGCTTCAGTTTGCTCTTGAAGGTGTAGAATTTCGCGATCTGGCCGAAGGAATCTGCAAGCCGCACGGGATCGGCGCCGCCGACCGTTTCGGCCTTGGGATCGATCTTCTTCATGTTCTGCTCGAGGACGATTTTCAGCCGTTCGAGCTCGACTTCCTTGCGTGCGCCCTGCATCCGCTTCAGCACCGGTTCGATCGCGGCGTTCGGGTTCTGGATCGTATCGCGCAAGCCCCGGACATAGGCGCGCAGAAACGCCCGGATCGCCTCCGGGCGCTCGGCCTGAAATTTTGCGCTTGCAAGGATCGCGCTTCCGTAAAGCTTGACGCCGTAATCGGCCATCAGGAGCACGACGATGTCGTCGGCCTGCACGCCGCGGTCTCTGAGATCGAGCGCCGAGAAGGATTGCCCGAGCATCGCATCGACCTCCCCCGAGACCAGCATCGGCACGCGCACCTGCAGGCCCACGTTGAGCATCGTCACCTTCTGCGTATCGATCGAATTGAGCTGGGCGAACAGCGGCCATAGCTGCGACGCAGGATCAGCGGCGGGCGCTGCGAGCTTCCGGGTCTCAGTGTCCTTCACGAATTGAATGCCGCGGCTCTTGCGGCCGATCAGGGCGTAAGCCGGTTTGTCGTGAACGATGAACACCGCCTCGATCCCGGTCGGCATGTTCTGGTCGCGGTAGCGGATCAGGGCATTGAGATCGCCGATGCTCATGTCATGCGTCGTCTCGGTCGCACCGTTTGCGAGCGCGAGCCGGGTAATCGCCTCCATCGGCGAGGCGGCCGACTCGACCGCCACGTCGAGCCCTTCGTCCTTGAAATATCCCTTGTCGATGGCAACGAAGAGCGGCGCCATCGAGCCGTCGATCGCGCGATCCAGGCTGAAGCGGACCCGCATCTCCTCTTGCGCCGGGGCAGGAACGGCAAACAGCACAAGCGCGGCTGCGAGGAAGGCGAATAGCCCGCTTCCCGCGCAGGACAGGCGCGCAACTGCTCTCCGGTTTTTCATCCTGTCTCCTTGACGCGACCTTCTAGATGCGCGCCGCAGCGGATGTGTGGCGCGGGTTGGCCCGGATCGTGGTCCGGATTCCCGCGTCGTTCTCGCCGCAGCACGAATGAAATCCCAAGCGGTCACCAAGAGCAAGTCTCTCCCCCGATAAAATCGGACTGTGCGCGGTGAACGCGCGTTCATGAAAACCGTTTCAGCCGCCGGAACGGTTTGCCGGGCCGCTTGCCTTTACTTCGTCACGCACCCTGCCTAGACAGTTCGCCGAATGTTGCGCCGCCTTTACGATTGGATTCTCGCGCTGTCCGCGCGCCCGTCCGCGCCCTATGCGCTGGCGGGCGTTTCGTTTGCCGAGAGTTCTTTCTTCCCGATCCCGCCGGACGCGATGCTGGTGCCGATGTGCCTGGCACGGCCGAACCGGGCATTCTTTTATGCCGGCCTCTGCACCGTCACCTCCGTGCTCGGCGGGCTGTTCGGCTATGCGATCGGTTATCTGCTTTACGAGTCGGTCGGCAGCTGGCTCATCCAGCTCTATGGCTACGGCAAGCAGTCGGAAGCCTTCCGGCAGGCCTATGCCGAATGGGGTCACTGGGTGATCCTGATCAAGGGCGTGACCCCGATCCCCTACAAGCTCGTGACCATCACCGCGGGCTTTGCCGAATACAATCTATTCTGGTTCACGGTGCTGTCGCTGATCACACGCGGTGCGCGCTTCTATTTGGTCGCGGGCCTGCTCTATTGGCTCGGCCCGCCTGCGAAGGATTTCATCGAGAAGCGGCTGGAACTCGTCTTCACCGCATTCCTGATCCTGTTCATACTGGGCATCGTCGCAGCCATTTACGTGGCGTAATTCATGACAGGCTATATCTTCGTGCTGGTCGCGGGCATATTCGCCGGCACGATCAGCGGTGTCGTCGGCACCGGTTCCTCGATCATCCTCCTTCCCGTGCTGGTGTTCACGTTCGGCCCGCTACAGGCGGTGCCGATCATGGCGGTCGCTTCGGTCATGGTGAACTTCGCGCGCGCGGTGGCGTGGTGGCGCGAGATCGACTGGCGCGCGCTTGCGGCCTATGCGCTGCCTGCGATCCCGGCCGCCGCATTGGGCGCACGCACGCTGATTTCGCTTCCGCCCGCGCTGATCGACACGCTGCTCGGCGCGTTTTTCCTCGGCATGATTCCGGGCCGGAGGTTTCTCGACCGGCGCGGCTGGCGCGCAAACTGGTGGCAGCTTGCGCTCGCGGGCGCGTTGATCGGCTTTCTCACCGGCATCGTGCTTTCGACCGGCCCTTTGAGTGTGCCGGTCTTCGCCGCCGCGGGACTTTTCAAGGGCGCGCTGCTCGCGACCGAGGCCGCCGCTTCCCTCTTCATCTACATCGCCAAGGTTTCGACCTTTCACACCTTCGGCGCGCTCTCGGAGGAGAACTTCGTCAAAGGCGCAATCGTCGGCTCGTCCCTGATGCTCGGCACCTTTGCCGGCAAAAGCCTCGTGAAGCGCATGAGCGCCCAGACCTTCGGGAAACTCTTGGATGCGATGCTCGCCTGCTCCGGGCTCGCACTTTTGTGGGCGGCCTGGCACGCATAAGCGAGCGTCAATAAGTGGTGCCCCTAGCCGGAATCGAACCAGCACGGTGTTGCCACCACCTGATTTTGAGTCAGGCGCGTCTACCAGTTCCGCCATAGGGGCACGGGGAACGGCGGCAGTTATAACGGCGATGCGAGCCACTGCAAGCCGCCTTGGAATCGACACCGGAGACGGGCTTCGTTACGCCAAACCGATGACCGAGAAACCGATCAAACCCGCCAACGCCGCCTTTTCCGCAGCTTTTCTGATGTTCGCGGCGCTCTGCGGCGCGTGGTATTTCCAGTACGTGCTGCGCTATGAGCCCTGCCCGCTCTGCTACCAGCAGCGCATTCCCTACTACTTCGCGATCCCGCTCGGGCTCCTGCTCGCGATCTTCGCGTTCCGGGGCGGCAACAGGACGATCGTCCGCTACGGGCTTTATCTGCTCGCGTTGATACTCACGGTCAGCGTGGGGCTCGGCGTGTTTCACGCCGGCGTCGAATGGAAGCTCTGGCAGGGTCCGACTACATGCGCTGCGGGCGTACCGTCATCCGCGCCGGTCGGGAATATCCTCGAAGCGCTGAAGAAGCCCGTCCGCGCAGTGCCGTGCGACGAAGCTGCGTGGCGGCTCTTCGGAATTTCGCTTGCGGGTTACAACGCGCTGATTTCGGCGCTTGCCGCGATGATCGCATTCCTCGGTGCGCGCCGCGCGTAACTCACGCTTCTAGTTCGGCGTCCCAATAGAGATAGTCGAGCCAACTCTGGTGCAGATAATTGGGCGGAAACAGCCTGCCGTTTTTGTGCAGGTCGTTCACGCTCGGCTGGAACGGCATCTGGTGCGGCCACATGTTCGCCGCCGCCGGCATCTGGCCGCCCTTGCGCAGATTGCAGCACGAACAGGCCGTGACGACATTTTCCCATGTCGTCTGCCCGCCGTGTGCGCGCGGGATCAGGTGATCGAAGGTGAGTTCTTCCCGGGTGCCGCAATACTGGCAGGAGAAGCGGTCGCGCAGGAAAACGTTGAAGCGGGTGAAGGCCGGGTGGCGTGAAGGACGGACGAAGGTCTTTAGGGAAACGACGCTGGGAAGCCGGAACTCGGCGGTGGGACTTCGCACCGCCTTGTCGTAGAGCGCGACCGTATTCACGCGATCGAGGAAGACGGCCTTGATGGTGTCCTGCCAGGACCAGATCGACAGCGGGTAATAGCTGAGCGGCCGGAAATCCGCGTTCAGCACCAGCGCGGGCCAGGCTCCCGGAGATAAAACGCCGGAAGAAACTCCGGGCGATACAGCGGTGTGCAATCGCGACTCCTTCTCGAAGTCCCTGCGGTCGCACCCCGCTTCCAACGCCGGATATATTACCGGGACCGTGTCGGCTTTGTGAAGCGGGCCGAAGTCAGCGTCCCCCGAAGGCTCTTTGCAGGAACGCACCGCCGAGCCTGAGCCCGTCGCCGTCGATGCCGTGGCCGATTCCCTGCGAAAGATGCCACTCGACGGCCAACCCCATTCCGCCCAAGCCCTGCGCCGACAGGAACAGCGCCTGTGCGGGGATCACTTCGTCCTGATCGCCGTGCACGAGAAGAACAGGCGGCTTCACGGTGATTTCCGAGGCGGCCGCCGCGGCAGCTTCCTGATTCGTGGGCGTCACGAGTACACCCGAAAAACCGACAATCGCGGCCAGTGCCGGGCGGCGCAGACCCGTATGCAGCGCCATCATCGTGCCCTGGCTGAAGCCGACCAGCGCCAAACGATTCGGCTCAAGCCCATATTTCTCCAGCTCGCGGTCGATGAAGCGATCCACCGATTGCGCCGCAGCGCGCGCGCCCTGCTCCATCACCCGCGGATCGAGGTTCGAGATCGGGAACCATTGATAGCCGCCTGGGGCCATCGGCACCGGCTCGATAGCGTTCGGCGAGACAAAGGCGGCGCCCGGCAGCGCCTTCGCCCAGTAGGGCGCCAGCGAGATCAGGTCGGCGCCGTTCGAGCCGTAGCCGTGGAGAAAAATCACCAGCGAGTCGGGCTTGCCGCCGCGCGCCGGCGGCATGCGGGGGCCATCGAGGAAAACTGTCATGGTGAAGTTAGGTAGCGGCTCGCCGCGAGCAGCGGTAGCCTTGACCCGCGCATGAGTTTCGTCACCCGCTTCGCACCTTCGCCCACAGGCTATCTGCACCTGGGCCATGCCTTCTCGGCGCTGACCGCGTTCGACGCGGCTCAGGCCGCCGGCGGGCTTTTCCTGCTGCGGATCGAGGATATCGACCAGGGCCGCGCACGGCCGGAGTTCGAAGCCGCGCTCTACGAGGACCTAGCCTGGCTCGGCATCGCCTGGGATGAGCCAGTGCGCCGCCAGAGCGAGCACATGGCCGCGTATGAAGCGGCGCTGCAGCAGCTGATCGAGCGCAATCTCGTCTATCGTTGCTTTCGAACGCGCAAGGAAATCGCCGCCGTGATCGCCTCCGCCCCCCACGGAGAGATCGAGGAAGCGTTTCGCGGCGAAGCTTTGCCGCCGGATGAGGAAACGGCGAAACTGGCGGCCGGCGAGAGCTTCGCCTGGCGGCTCTCCCTGAAGAAGGCGCGCGCCGCATTGGGACCAGCCTATTTCACGCTGGTGTTCGAGGACGAGACGGGGCGCGTGCGCGCCGAGCCGGAGCGCCATGGCGACGTGGTGCTAGCCCGCAAGGATTTCGCCGCGAGTTATCACTTGGCCTCGGTCTGGGACGATGCGCTGCAAGGCGTGACGCATGTAATCCGCGGCGAAGACCTGCGCGAAACGGCGCACCTGCATGTTCTGTTGCAGAAATTGCTCGATCTGCCGCAGCCGATTTATCGCCATCATCGGCTCATTCTCGGCGCCGACGGCAAGCGGCTAGCCAAACGCGACTCGGCCGCGACCTTGCGAAGCTTGCGCGAGAGCGGAAAGTCGCCCGCCGACGTGCGCGCGATGGTCGGACTTTAATGCTGGTCGTTTCGCGCGATCCGATTTTCACGCAGCGGCTTGAGCTACGCCGTACGCACGTGGAGGACGCCGCGGCCATGTACGAGGCGCTCCGCCATCCGGAGATCTATCCCTTTTTGCCCCGCAACGCGCCAAAAGATGCCACCGAAGTAGCGGCGCGCTTTGCCCGCGTCATGCATGAGACCGCGCCCGACCGCACCGAGCAGTGGCTGAATTGGACGGTCTGGTTGCGCCAGCCGCTGACGCCGCTCGGCACGATCGAAGCAACGGTGAACGCTCGCAATGAGGCGGCTATTGGCTATCTCTTCGACCCCCGCCATTGGCGACGTGGCTACGCGCGCGAAGCGGTGGCGGCGATGCTCGATCACCTCCGCGCATGCGGCGCGCGCAGTTTCGAGGCCACCATCGATATCCGTAATTTAGCTTCGCAGCGGCTCGTCGCTGCGCTGGATTTCGCGCTTGAGCGCGTCGCCGGGGCCGATCAGATTTGGCGAAAAGTTTCGGATCAATCCGGATAGTGCCGGTCGCCCGGCCAGCCTTCGATGGCTTCGATAGTTTCGTGTGCGCGCTCAAGCTTGTGATCCGGCACGTTCGACATCCGCGCCGCCTCGATCCACGCCTTGATCGCCGTCGGCGCCAAGCGGTCGCGCCCGCAGAGCAGGAAGAACGGCTCGTCTTTGGCGAGACCTGATAGAGACCCGAACTCCAGCTCGGCGGCGAGATACTTGAAACCAGCCTCGCGCAGCTTCTTGGCGCATTCGAGTTTCACTTCGCGGCCTTCGTCGGACATGCGGGCGCTCCCTCAGTGACACACACGCGCACCGGCGCGGTTCGAAATTGAAGATAGAGCGACGACGCGTGTGTGTCACTCGTGTTGCGTGTCACCCGCCCGGTCGCCGAACGCGCCGATTAGCCGCCCGGCCCAGTCGCCGAGCGCATTCCAGGCTTCGGCGCCGCCATCGAAACGCCCGAGCCGCACCAGCACCAGATCCTTCGATGGCGCCACCACAATGATCTGCCCCTCGTGACCTTGCGCCGAAAACGCGTCGCGCAGCGAGGGCTCGACAATGAGCGAGCGGTCCGGCTTGCCCGTGCCGCTCGGCGGCGTCAGCCACCATTGCGCGCCATACACATCGGTATTCAGGTCAGGCCCGGGCGTGCGGGCGAAATCGACCCATCCCTCGGGCAGCACGCGCTGACCGTTCCAAACGCCGTCGCGCAGATAGAGATAGCCAAAGCGCGCATAGTCTCGCGCCGTCGCCCAGAACAGGGAGCTGCCATAGAACGTCCCCTGTGGATCGAATTCCACCACCGGGCGCATGCCGATGCGATCGAACAGCGAGGCGTTCATCCAGGCGCGCATGCGGGCGCGCCGATCATCGACGTCACGCGGATCGGGCACGACGGCGCGCGTGAGCGCGTCCGAGATCAGCAACGTCCCCGCAGAGGTGTAGTTCCAGTGCGTTCCCGGATCGCGGATTAGCGGCCGGCTGGCCGCCCACAATGCAACGTCGCGCCGGCCTTCGCCGAACAGCATGCGCGCATTGCCAGCCTCTGCAACATTCTCTGAGGTCTCCCGATAATCGAGCCCGTCGACCATTTGCAGCCATTCGCGCCAGGTGATCGACGCGCGCCTGTCGCCCGCACGCCAGTGGGGGCTGCCCATCGGCGTATCGATAGCCACACGCCCCTGCAGCACCGCCGCGCCCACCAGCGCATGCGTGATCGACTTGCCCACCGACCACGAATTGAGCCGCGTGGCGTTGCTGTAGCCCTCGCCATAGCGCTCGAAGACAATGCGCCCGCTTTGCACGATCACAACCGCGCGCGTCTCGCCCATGAGCGGGTGAAGGCCGGCGAAGGCTTCGGTGACGGCGAGATCGTAGGCGGCGCGGTCGACGTCGGCCGGCAGCGGCGCGCTTTCCCAATCGACGCCAGGCCAGGCGACACCGGCCGGCTGTGAGGGCAGCGGATGGAGCTGCGCTTGCGCCTCGGCTGCCCCCGCCAGGTTCGCCCCCGTTAAAATCGCCGCTGTCAGCGCCGCACGCAGCATGACGTCTCCCCTCGCCTTCGCTATGCTGAGCACAGAATAGGGGGAGGCGGCGGTGTCGCGCAAACGTTGGATTTGGGCCGGGGTGCTGACGGTGGGGTTGGCGGCGCTTGGGGCCGGCGCCTGGGCTTCGCGCGGCCAAATCGCCTACGCCAATATCGCCACCGGCTACGCCGCCAAGCAGACATGTTCGTGTCTGCATGTCAGCGGCCGCTCGCTCGACTCCTGCATCGCCGACTTCCCCGCCGACGCGCGCGAGAACATCCGCGTCACCCAGGACGGCAATAGCGTGAAAGCCAGCGTTTTGTTCGGCGCCATCAGCGCCAGCGCAATCTATGAAGAAGAGTACGGCTGCCGGATCGTAAACTAAAACAGCCAGCCTTTCGGATGCGGGATTGGTTTGCGCATGAGCGCCAGCACCACGCCCGCGCACGAGCGGATCGCCGCCCATAGCAGCACCCCAATTCGGGTCCAGAACGCAACGAACGCCAGCGCCCCGCTGATATATGTGAGCGCGCTCGCCAGCATCCACAGCACGAAGCCGATCATCAAGGTGCGGATGGCGTGCTCGTGATGCGTCGCCGCCCACGGCATGCCCTGGTAGCGATTGGGCATCGCCAGCGCGATGGTCGCGAACGCGAGCGCCAGCGAAACGCACGAGGCAACCACCATCACCAACGGCGCGCCGGCCGGCGCTGGAAATGGAAAGAAGAAGGCGCAAGCATAAGTGGCGACGACCAGCAGATGCACCAGCACCGCTTTGCCGCGATGGGTCTTGAATCCCAGCCCCCCGCTCTGTTGCGGGCGGGCCGGCTTCGGGCGCCGGAACGGCGTGACGTTGTCGCGCGACATGGCTCTCCTCTACGTCGCCGCCGCGCGTCAGGGCAAGGCGCGGCTGTAGACGCATACGGCAAAACGTGCGCTATTCTGCGCATGAGTTCAGGCAGAGAATTGTTTCCGGTCACGCAAGAAACCGTCGTGCCGGCGTACGAGCTGATTTTTGCGCCTTGGGTGAAACAGCTCGGCCTGTGCGATTTCAAGGTCGACGGCCATCGCGTCAGCGCGCGCCTGCCGGAGGCGGACGCGCTCAAGTTTTCCGCCGGCGCTGTGTGCGGCCAAGCCATCATGGCGGCGATCGACACCGTCACCTCGCTCGCCATGGCGACCGGCGATCGGGCGACCAAGGGCACGACCTACCAGCACACCCACTTTCTGCGCCCGGCCAAGGGCGACGATTTCATCGTCGAGGCCAACGTGCTTCGCTTCGGCAAAGCCACGGCTTATGCGGAAGCGAAAATCACCTTCGCCGCGTCCGGCGTCATCGTCGCGCACGCCGTGCTTGAGTTTGCATTTTAGAGCTTACAAATTCAACAAATGCGGATCGCCGCCCTGAGCGGCGATGTTGTTGGAGATCGCGCGCTCTTCGGCGAAGCGCAGCAAATAATGAGGCCCGCCGGCCTTCGGGCCGGTGCCCGACAACCCTGAACCCCCGAACGGCTGCACGCCAACAACCGCGCCGACAATGGTACGGTTCACATAGACATTGCCGGCCGGCACGGCGGCGATCACCTCTTGTGCGAAGCTCTCGAGCCGGGAGTGGACGCCAAGCGTGAGGCCGTAGCCCTTCGCCGCCAATTGCGCGCCGACTGCAGCGATATCGGTGGGATCGTAGCGGACAATGTGCAGGATCGGGCCGAACACTTCCTTGTCGATCTGATCGAGGCCGTTCAATTCGATCACCGCAGGACCGAAGAAATTGCCGCCGAGCGCCGAGACATCGAGCTGCTTCAGCACCCTCGCGTCTTTGCCCATGCGCGCCATGTGCTTCTCAAGATTGGCCTTGGCTTCGGCGTCGATGATCGGGCCGATGTCGGTGCGCGGATCGGCGGGATCGCCCAGCACAAGGCAATCCATGGCGCCCAGCAAAGTCTCGATCACCGCGTCCGCCGAATCGTGCGGCAGAAACAAGAGGCGCAGGCTGGAGCACCGCTGTCCCGCGGAGTTGAAGGCCGAAACCAGCACGTCGTCGACCACCTGCTCCTTCAGCGCAGTGGTGTCGACGAAGAGGCCGTTCAATCCGCCCGTCTCCGCGATCAGCGGCACGATCGGCCCATCCTTGGCGGCGAGCGTGCGGTTGATGAGGCGCGCCACTTCGGTCGACCCGGTGAAGGCGACGCCCGCGATGTGCGGATGGGCAACCAGCGCGCCGCCGACAGCGCCGTCGCCCTGCACCAATTGCAGCGCCTCGCGCGGCAGGCCCGCTTCGTAGAAGAGCTTCACCGCGGCTTCGGCGATCAGCGGCGTCTGCTCGGCCGGCTTGGCGACAACGGTGTTGCCGGCGGCGAGCGCCGCAGCGATCTGACCCGTGAAGATCGCCAAAGGAAAATTCCACGGGCTAATGCAGACGAAGACGCCGCGCCCGTGCAACTCGAGATGGTCGGTCTCGCCTGCGGGCGACGGCAGCGGCTTGGGCCCGGCGAACAAGCGCTCGGCTTCCGCCGCATAATAGCGGCAAAAATCGACCGCCTCACGCACTTCGTCGATCGAGTCCTGCAGATTGCGGCCAGCTTCTTTCGCCGTGAGCGCAATCAGAGTCGCCTCGTTCTGCTGCAAAATGTCGCCCATGGCGCGGATGACGGCGGCGCGCTCGGCGCCGCCGCGCGCATCCCACGCCCGGTGCGCCGCCAGCGCGGTATCTATCGCTCGCGAGGGATCGGCGACGCTGACGCGCTCCGGGCGCGGCGTCTTGGTTTTCGCCAACACATCGCGTTCGCTCTTGACCGAAAGATCGGGCCCGGTCGAATTGCGCCGGCTGGCGCCGAACATTAGCGGCGGCGGCGGCAAGCGGCGATGGCGATGCGGATTGGCTTCGAGCGTCGCCATCGGATCGGCGGCGACCACTTCCGGCGAGACATCGTCATCCAGGAACGAATGCACGAAGCTGGTGTTGGCGCCGTTCTCCAACAAGCGACGCACCAGATAAGGCAGCAAATCTTCGTGCCCGCCCACCGGCGCGTAGACACGCACAGGCGGCGGCGGATCGACGGCGAGGTAAAGCGCCTCGCCCATGCCGTGCAGGCGCTGGAACTCGAAGTCCATGCGGCCGGCGGTAGCGGCCATGCGCCGGATCGCGGCGACGGTGTGGGCGTTGTGGGTGGCAAATTGCGGGAAGATCGCACCGCCTGCGCGGAAGAGATCGCGCGCGCAGGCAAGATAGTGCACGTCGGTGGCGGCCTTGGTGGTGAACACGGGGAAATCGGCGCGCCCCATGATCTGCGCCCGCTTCACTTCGCCGTCCCAATACGCGCCCTTGACGAGGCGCGTCTGGATCGGCGCGCCGCGGCGGCGCGCAAGCGACGCCAACCGCTCGATCAGCGGTCGCGTGCGTTTCTGGTAAGCCTGAATCGCAAGACCGAGGCCTTCCCAGCCCTTCAGCGAAGGCTCAAGCGCCAGCCGCTCGAACAATTTGAGCGAGAGCACGAGGCGATCGGCCTCCTCGGCGTCGAAGGTAAGGCCGATGTTCCAGGCCTTGGCGCTCTCGGAGAGTCGCAGCATGCGCGGATAGAGTTCGGCGAACACGCGCTCTTCCTGGCGCGCCTCATAGCGCGGATGCAGCGCCGAGAGCTTCACCGACACACCGGACGATTCATGCGGACCCTTGCCGCCCGACGCCTCGCCAACGGCGTCGATGGCGCGGGCATAACTGACCAGATAGCGCTCGGCGTCGGCATTGGTGCGCGCACCTTCACCCAGCATGTCGAACGAATAGCGAGTGGCGAGGCCGGAGCGCATCATGCCGGCGCCGCGCCTAAGTGCCGCTTCGATGTTGCGCCCCAGCACGAATTGCTCGCCCAGGATTCGCATCGCCTGCATGGCGCCGGCGCGCACGACCGGCTCGCCCATTTTCTTGATCAGGCCGCCGAGCACTTCGCTCGCTTCGCCCTTCAGATCTTCAGGCAGATTGACGACGTGCCCGGTCAGCATCAGCCCGAAGGTGCCGGCATTGACCAGCCAGTGATCGGATTTGCCCAGATGCTCGGCCCATTTGCCAGTCGAGATCTTCTCGGCGATCAGCTTGTCGGCGGTTTCCTCGTCCGGAACGCGCAGCAGCGCCTCGGCGAGACACATGAGCGCCAAGCCTTCAGCATTGGAGAGACCGAATTCTTCGAGGAAGCTCTCCATCACGCCTTTGCGGCGCTTCAAGCCCCGCGCACGCGTCACTAGCGCCCGCGCTTCGGCGGCGACGCTGGCGCGGCCGCTGGCGTCGAGCGGCGGATCGGCGAGCAACGCGGCGACCGCAGCGTCCTCATCCTGATATTTCAGCGCGTCGAGCGCGTCCCAATCGATGGCGGCGGCCGGATGTGGCGTCGGGGCGGTTTGCATTCGGACCTGAACTCCAGTCACAACCGCAGCGCGATTGCTGAAAAATCCAATAGATCGTCGAGACTTTTCTCAATCACCGCCCGTACGATCGCGATATCGAGCGCTTGATATTGATGAACCGCGAGATTGCGGAAGCCCACCATGCGCATGAGCTTGTCGGCAAGTGCTTGGTCGATGACACCTGCACGCACAAGTCGATCAAAACCGTCGCGCGTCGATGCTGGCGCGCCCAAGGAGCGCAGCCGAATGATGCGGTTCATGATGTCGATGGCGGCCTCGCAGGCGCGCTCGACGTTCAGGATCGCTGCGTCTTGGCGCGTGTAATCAACTACGAAGTCCTGGCTCGCCGCCAGCTCCTCACGCGCGCGCTTGATGCAGCGTTCAACGATATCGGCCTTGGCGATAATAACATTATCCGGCATAGACTCGCCCGCGCTCGACGATGTCGGCCTCGATATCGGCGCGGCGCGCCTTCAGATTCTGGTAATCGCGCATAACGCGAACCTCAAACGCACCAGTGGCGTCTGCGTCGGGTGCGTCGATCACGCGACCCTCGCCTATCACCTGCATCTGCAATATTGTCGGAACGGACGCCAAATCCACGAGGTCCACGTCGCGGCTCAACAGCTTGGCGAGCCCCTCTTGAAGAGCGAGCCGCCGCAAGCGATCGATCGGCCGGCGGGCAAATACCGCGATGTCTATGTCGCTGCCGGGGCGATCCATACCCTCCGCCACGCTGCCGAACAGGTAGACGCCGGCGAGATCAGGCATCTCGCGGCGCAACATTTCGAGCGCTGGCGCAAGGTCGGGCAACATGTGCCGCTTCTTGCGCGCGCTGGCCGCTTTGGGCAAGCGCCTGCCCCCTTGCGCGCCAGGCCCCGGCGCGCCAGAACCCGGCCACCGTGAGCACTGACGCCCAGACGCCGGCCGCAGAGGCCGCGAGCCCCAGGAACGGCGCCGAGAGCCCGCCGCTCGCCCAGAAAATCCTGCTGGTCACCGACGCCTGGGAGCCGCAGGTGAACGGCGTTGTCCGCACGCTCGCCAACACCATGCGCGAATTGAAGGCGATGGGTTGCGAGATCGAGGTTATCTCGCCGGCGGACGGCTACAAGACGGTGCCGCTGATCACCTATTCCGAGATCAAGCTCGCGCTTGGCGCACGCGACGACGTCGAGGACCGCTTCCTCGCCTTTGCGCCGGATGCCGTCCACATCGCCACCGAAGGCACTTTGGGCTGGGATGCGCGCGCGATCTGTCTCAAGCACAAGTTCCCTTTCACCACGAGCTACCACACGCAATTCCCGGAATACGTCCATGCGCGGTTCAGCTGGATTCCGCTGTGGGCCGGCTATCGCTACATGCACGCCTTCCACGACAAATCGGGCCGCGTCATGGTCGCGACACCCACCATGATGGAGCAATTGCGGCTGCAAGGCTTCCGCAACGTGGCGCTCTGGAGCCGCGGCGTCGATGTAGAGCTCTTTCACCCGAGCAAGCGCGGCGTCGATGGCGGGCTCTACAAGGACCTGCCCAAACCGGTGTTCGCCTATGTCGGGCGCGTGGCTGTCGAGAAGAACATCGAAGCGTTCCTGAAGCTTGACTTGCCAGGGTCGAAAGTCGTCGTTGGCGATGGGCCGGCGCGCGAAGAGCTGCAACAGAAGTATCCGGAAGCGCATTTCGTCGGCTCGAAGTTCGGAGAAGATTTGGCGCGCCATTACGCCGACGCCGATGTGTTCGTGTTCCCAAGCTTCACCGATACATTTGGCTTGGTCATCCTCGAAGCCGCTGCGACCGGCACTCCCGTCGCCGGCTTCGTGGCGCCAGGCCCAAAAGACATTCTGCCAGGGACCGGCGCGGGCATCGTCGACCGCGATCTCCGCAAGGCCTGCTTGGAAGCGCTTCAGCTCAAACGCGAAGACGCGCGCGCGCTGGCGGAGAAGTACTCATGGCGCGCCTGCGCCGAGGACTTCCGCCGCAACCTCGATCCTCTGCCGAAGGAGCGCGGCCGCCGCTTCTGGCACAAGCTCGCTGACCTCCGAAAACGCGCCAAAGAGCGCCGCCGCATTGCTCGCGAAAAGAAGGCGGCTGAGCGCTCCAGTTCAAAGACTTAGCGCAAAGTGATTTCTAGCATGCGGCGTGTGCCGAACACTGCGCGGCAAGTGTTTTGAGCAGAGCAGCTGAAATCGTAGAGACCCGCCGGCGTCACTAGCGCAGCGCGGCCCAACCGTCGATCGGCAGTCAAAGCAATCACAGGTAGGCGATCGGCATCTGCCTGAGGGAAGTCGTTGAACCATGCGCCCATCCGATTATTGGCGCCGATCGTTCCACGACACACGCCATCCACGACGGCAAATTGCGCCTCACCCGAGATGTAGTCGCCCTGATAACGGCCGCTGTAATGCGTCGCGTCAGTCGGGCAGGCGGGCGCATCAACATCCGCATCAATGCGGAACGGGGCCACGAGCACTACAGCGGTTTCCTTGATCGCGGCGACCCAGAGCGTGTTGGAGAGAACGCTGACGCTTTCGTTGCTGTCTGGATAGAGCAGCAAGAGTGAACGGGCGCCCGATGTCGTGCCTGCGTGGTGGGCGATGCGCTCTCCTCTTGTGTCCACGCCGACACGCCAGCCAAAGCCGACATGGTCCTGCTCGTCCATCACCGCTGATCCGTCCGCCAGCCTCGCAGGCGCCCACATTAAGGCGCGGGTCTGAGGCGCCAGAAATTCATTCGACATAACGCGCGCGCCAAACATTGCGAGCGCCGGCGAAGACCCTCGAAAGCCGGCGCCGCCGTATGAGTAGGAGTAATCGTGCGCCTCCGCGCGAACCGGCGCGTTGTGTTCGAACTCATAAGGCGCGGCGTCGAAGGGGCCGATCGGATCGGTATCTGGACGGATGGCGAGATCCGCGACAACGTCACGGGCTACAAAATCCAGAAACGGTTCGTGCGCCGCCGCTTCGATCGTCGCGCTCAGAAGCGTGTACCCATATGAGCTGTAGGAGTAACTGGCGCCCGGTGCGAATAAGAGGTTTCGGTCGGAAAACACCCCGACCGCCTCGCGAACTTCGGCGTAGCGAATGTGGCCACGATTCTGATCGACCGCCTGGTAGTGCGGGATGCCGCTGATATGGGCTGCGAGCTGGCGGGCGCTGATCGCGGGCCAGTCATTGCGAAGCCAAGGCAACGCAGTTTGCACGGGGGCGTCAGGATCGAGTAATCCCGACTGGACGAGCCTCGCGCCCGCCACCGCGGTCACCAGCTTGGAGACGCTGGCTAACCGGAACTCACTCTCCGCAACGACTGGAAGGCGCCGCTCGACATCGCGAAAGCCAGCAACGCCGGTCCAAACCAACTCGCCGTCGCGCGCATAAGAGGCTGATATCCCGGGGACGCCGCTGGTCTCCACAAGCGCCTCAAGCAAGGCATCGGCAATGCGGGCGCGGTCATCCACTGGTTGGGCGTGTGCACAGGCAACTGAAACAATACAGCCAAGAAAGGCGAATAAGGTGGCGCTTCGTGACATCTGATCCTCTTAGGGCCGGGTCACCTCCAGAAACGCAGAACCGGCGCAGTTCAGCCAGTGAAGATTGGTGAAAGCGGGAGAAAACGGTGCTCAAGTTGGATGAAGCCAATCGCGCGGTGGTCTGGGACGGGCGCGTCGCGGTAGTGCCTGAACTCACCTTTAGGTTCCTGCGCTCGCTCCTGGAGCGTTCGCCGGCGATCACGCCGTTTGCCAGTATCGAATCGGAAGTCTGGGGTGCGATGGTGAGCCGCGAAACGCTAAAGCAGCGCGCGAAACTCCTGCGCGACGCACTCAATGAACTGGGCGCCGACTGCCTCGTTGAGGCCGTTCGGAATGAAGGCTACCGGCTGAGACTTCGCAGCAAGGGCAACGCGACGTCACACACGGGCCCGCGCTATGCAGCACCACTGGTCAACGCGCTGTTGGCCTTGGTTGCGATCGTTGCGTTACCCAGCCTTAGCCAGTTTGCCGGCCCGCCGGCGCGGCTTTCCCTGAGCATCGAAAGCAACGATTCGCCGCTGCGAAACGATCTGCTGCGGGACTTATCACGCTTCGATGCGATCAACGTGATCGACGGGAGCGGCGCGCAAAGCGATCTGGTGGTCCGGATCGCGACTGGCGGCGCATCCACGCTACTCACATTGCAGGATGCGCGAAGCGGCGCCATCCTGTTCGCGGAGACTTACGCCACAGGTCGGGGCGGTTCTGAGCGAGTTGCCGCGCACTTCTCCTCATTCGTGCACGAGCGAGTACAGGCCCTGCGGCCCTACCCGGCTCTCCCGTCGCGTCTACGGATCGCATACGGCGAAGCGCTCGAACTCGTTCGTGGCGGCGACGAAGCGGCGTTGCTTCTCGCCCGCACAAGACTGCGACAGGTGACGAATGCGCGGCCACACTTCTTGTTGGCGGCGGCACTACTGGCCCGCGTCGAAGCTGATCTCGTGTTACGCTTCGATTATCCGCCGGCAAACGCCGAGGCTGCGCGTTCCCGGGCCGCAGCGCTCGTTTCCAGACACCCCGAAATTCCCGAACTCCGCTATGCGCTGGCGCGCACGGAGCTGGCATGTGGCAATGATGAAGTGGCCCTTGAACAGCTTCGCTACGCCGCGCGCGACCTGCCTTTCCTTCAGCGCGACATCAAGGCGCTTGAGCGGCGCCTAGAGGGCCTCACCACTTGATGCTCTTGCGCAGCCGATAGCGCAGCCAGATCGCCGTGCCATTCAACAGCAGCGTGATGAACAAGAGCACGATGCCCGCCGCCGCCGCGATCTCCAGGAACTCGGCTTGCGGGCGCGAGGTCCAGTTGAACATCTGGATCGGCATCACCGTGAATTCCTGGCCGAGCCAATTGCCCGGCGACCAGCTGGCGATCGCATCGCCCCAAGTCGCGACCGACTGAACGGTCGAGCCGTGCGGCAGTTCCAGTGTCTCGCCCGCCTTGACCGCGCGCTCGGTGAAGTCAGGCAGGACGACCACGCCATCGTGGGCGATGCGCACCGTTTCGGTGGCGCTGGGATCGACAGCCGCCCCGTATTCGTCGAGGACGCCGATGGTTTCGAAGGTTGCGTCGCCGGGGCGCGTGATCGGCAGGAACGCCACGAAGGTGAGACCACCGATCATGATCAGCGGTGCCGTCTCGCCGAGCGCGCGCGAAATGCCGATGATCACGCCGGTGACGACGCCGGGCAGCGCGTACGGAAGCACGTGATGCTGCGTCGTCTGCCACTTGGTGGCGCCCACCGCGAGTGCGGCGTGGCGGATTTCCTGCGGGACGCCGCGCACGGCTTCTCGCGCGGCGACGATGACGACAGGCAGAATGAGCAGCGCGAGCGTGATGCCGGCTGTGAGAATAGACTGACCGAAAAGATCGGCCGCCCCGTTGCGGAAATCCTCGGGCAAGAAGCCGAACCAGCGATCGGGGTTGCCCAGAAACTGCACAAAAATTCCGACCGCCATCAGCCCGAACAGGATCGACGGCACGCCAGCCAGGTTGTTCACCGCGATCTCGATGGCGCTGGTGACCGGATTTTTCGGCGCGTATTCTTCCAAATAGATGCCGGCCAGGATGCCGATCGGGATGGCGAACAGCGCCGTGGTGATGATCACCAGGATCGAGCCGACCCAGGCGGACAGAATACCGGCCGCCGCCGGATCGGAGGAAGGAAAGCTCAGGAAGAACGCGGCGCTCAGCCGATGGCCACCGTCACTGACCAGCTCGCTTACGAGCGCGACCAGCGTGCCCAGCCCAATCACCGTCGCGACAATACCCCAGATGACGAAGGCGCTATCCTTGAACTTGCGAGTGGCGAGCCCCTTCGGATGCGCGGCGATATCGCCGGCGCGCGCTGCATCGATCGCGGTCATCAATAGGCCTCCCGATAACGGCGCTGCAGCCAGAAGGCCACGAAGTTGAACACCAGAGTCAGCACCAGGAGCGCCAAGCCGGCGGCAAAGATCGAATTGTACTCAAGCGTGCCGAACGGCAGGTCGCCGAGGGCGACTTGCGCAATGAAGGCGGTGACTGTCGCCCCGCCCTGTGTGGGCGTCGTCACCATTTGCGGCTGGGTGCCGCCGGCGACGACAACGATCATGGTCTCGCCGATGGCGCGCGACATGCCGAGAATCACAGCGCCGACGACGCCGGAAACTGCCGCCGGCACGACGACGCGGAACGCCGTCTCAAGCCGCGTCGCGCCCATCGCGTAGGAGCCGTCGCGCATCGAGCGCGGCACCGCCCGCATCGCGTCTTCCGACAGCGAGGCGATGTAGGGAATGATCATCAGTCCCATGACAATGCCTGCGGAGAGCAGATTGAAGCTCGGCAGTTCGATGCCCAGCGGCCGAAGCCACCCCTGCAACAGCGGGGTCACGAACAGCAGTGCGAAATAGCCGTAGACGACGGTGGGTACAGCGGCCAACAACTCAAGCGTCGGCTTGATCGTCTCGCGCGTCCGCGAACTCGCGAACTCCGAAAGATAGATCGCAACCAACAAGCCGAGGGGCACCGCCACCGCGAGCGCCACCAGGGTCGACATGAACGTGCCAGTTAGGAGCGGCGCAATGCCGTACTGCGGATTGTCGAACAGCGGCGTCCAAGTGGTCGAGGTCAAAAACTCGATCGCCGACACTTGGGCGAAGAACTTCGTCGACTCCGAAACGACGACATAGACGATACCCAGAACGATGGCGACCGCCGCCGCCGCCGCCGCGAACAGCAGCCCCTCCATCGCGCGCTCGAGCCAGCGCATCTTCTTCTTGGTGAAATCCCGTTCCACGCAACCGCCCCTGTCGCCCGACTCGCGCCTTCTGGCTCATGAGCCCTATAACGAAAGCGGGGCGAGAGGTCATGCCCCCTCGCCCCGCTTCTTTTGCAGTTCAGTTAGTCGCCGACCGGGGTCGCAACCAACCGCCGCTGCAGCAATTCCTCGATCGTGATGCCGATCGCTTGCCGGCCGCCGAAGGCTGTCCCGACCTGGCGGCGCTGGACGCGCTGCAGATAGGCTTGGTAGGCGGTCGCCGGCAGCGGCACATAGCCGACGCGTTGCGACACAGCGGCAGCGTTGTTGATGTAGTATTGCATGAATTGCTGCACCTGCGGACGGCGCAGAGCGGCGGCGTTCACATAGACGAAGATCGGGCGCGACAGCGGCTGGTAGCTGCCGTTCACGACGTTCGCCACCGAAGGCGCAACCGGGCCATTGCCGCCATCGATGGGCACAGCCTTCAGGCGGCTGGCGTTCTCTTCGTAATAGGCAAGGCCGAAATAACCGAGACCGCCGGCATTGTTGGCGACGCCCTGAACCAAGACGTTATCGTCTTCAGAGGGCGTGTAGTCCGTGCGCGAAGCGCGCGCCGTGCCGTTCACAGCTTCGGTGAAATAGTCGAACGTGCCGGAGGCGGAGCCCGGACCGTACAGCTGCATGGCCAGGTTTGGGCCGCCGACTTGGTTGAAATTGTTGACGCGCGAGCCTGGCTCCCAGATCTGGCGGAGCTGCGCAACCGTCAACGAGCGAATCGGGTTCGACGGGTGCACGACAACCGTCAGCCCGTCGAACGCCACCGGGATCTCGACATACTGAACGCCAGCGGCGGCGCAGGCCGCCATTTCGCTCGACCGGATCGGGCGCGACGAATTGGCGATGTGAATTTCGTTGCGACAGAACTTACGCAGTCCCGCCGACGAGCCGGACTCACCAACCGCGACGCGAATGCGGCCCTGCGTTTGTTGCTGGAAGCCTTCGGCGACCGCTTCCGAGATTGGAAACACGGTTGAAGAGCCGTCGACTTGAATCGTGAATGGCGTGTTGGCTTGTTGCGCGAGCGCAGGGGCCCCCGCCAGCGCGAGCGCCGCTGCCGAAGCGGCTGCAGCACGACCCAACGCTTTGAAGATTTGCGTGTTCATCTTGTCCTCCAAGAAGCTTTGTCCCTCGAAAAATCCGCGGAGACCCGGCGGCAGGCGCCGGGCCTCCGCTAGTCGCGGGGTCAGAAATCGAATTGCGTGCGCAGGCTGACGACGCTTGCGTCAGCGTCCGTGGTTGCCGGGCCGGTGCGGTCAGCTTCGGTCACGGCATAGTTGAGCTTGAAGCGGACGTGATCGACCGGAATCCAATCCAAACCGAGAGCGTAGGAACTCTGCTCGCCGCGCGTGCCGGCAGCGCCCGCCGGATCGGAGAGATCGACATAGTCGTAGCGCGCCGACAGCATCCAGTGGCCCCAACCGCCGTCGGGCAAAGAACGCTCCGGCACGATTGGGCCAAACGAACCTTGGTTGCCGCGATATGCACGCGGCTCGCCGGTCAGCGACCAATAGAGATCCACGTAATAGCCGCTGAAGTCGAAATCGACGTCCGTTGTCGAGGTCCCGTCGAGCGTCGCGTATTCAGCGGTGAATCCGAACTGATCCCACTGGCCTGCGATCTCGGCGCCCCAAGTGGTGTCGCTCTCGCCCGCGAGACCGCCGCCGGCATCGATCCAGCGCGTGCCGCGGCCGTTCAGCGGCCGGGTGCGGAAACGCTGCGCTGCATCGTCGCCGATGTGGCGCTGGCGCGCCGAGACACCCAGGTGCAGCAGACGATAGCTGTCAGGCGAAGCTTCGAAGATCGGCGCCCAGGTGAAGCGGCCGCTGACCGAACTCGATTCATCGAGCGCGAAATTGCTGTCCTGGTTGTTAAGCGAGTCGCCATAGACGCCGACCGCCGCCATCCAGTTGGCGCCGGTGACGAGGCCGGCGACGCCGGCCGCGCGGCCGTAGCCGAACGTGTTGATAAAGCTGGAGCGCTCGTTGAACGGAATGTCGAGCGATGAAGTGCGGTCTTCCAGCGGCGAGGTAACGTTGTTCTCGCCGATCACGACCGAGAAGAAGTCGCCGGCATATTCCAGGTACGCGTCGTCGACAGCGACATCCGAGCCGCCTGTCGCGTCGCCTTCGGCCGCGCCCGGATTGAGCACGAAGTCGATCTTGTAGCGCCAACGATCGGAGAACCGGCCCTGGGCGCCGAGGAAGGCGCGGCGCACGTAGGAGCGGCTGGCGTCCTCGTCGAGCGTGTCCCAATCGCTCGAATAGATGTCGTACTGAAACCGGCCGCGCACCTTGAAGCGCTGCTGACCGTCGCGGATTTCCGGTGCGCCGCTCATCGGCTGGATCGTCGGCGCCGATTGAGCGTGCGCGGCGCCAGCCGTTGCGGCCGCGCCGCCTGCCGCCACCAAGGCCGCCAGCGCGGCTCTGGAGAGTACATTCTTCATTGAGACCCCCTCGTCTGACTGACCCTTTCGACGGCGGGCGACTCAGATCGCTTCGCGTCTTGGGCGAGACGGGGGTTAGTGGCGGCCGATGAAACGGCGGCGACGGTTCAGCGAAAGCTGCGCGACAGTTCGATTGCGCTTTTGTGACATCGCCGCCGCGCGCGGGCGATCATTCTGACTTCGCAAGGGAATTAACTATGTTGTGCTCTTTACATTGGCGAACGATCACCATATTGCGCAACGTACCGGCGGACCTGGAAACAGCGTCCACTAACGCCCCCTCGGCCCAGGCCACCTGGGGGATCGCGAGCAACAGGAAGCAGGAAGCTCCCTGGCGGTCCCTCGGCGCAAGCTCCCAAGGGCGGACCTGACATTAAGGCATGTCCGACTAACGCCGGCCTGGGTTCTGAAGCGTTGAGAAATCAACGCAATCTTGGGAGACGCCGGATGGACTATGTCCTCTCGCCTCTTGATCTGACCGCGCGCGAAGCGCCGGAAGGTCCCGTGGCTATTGCCCGCCCGCACCGCGTCGCTGCGGCCGCGGAGTGGTTCCTTGCGCACTTTCCGGGCGAAGTGTTCTACGCCGTGAAGGCGAACCCGTCCGAATGGGCGCTCGACGCGCTTTGGGGCGCGGGCGTCACCCGCTTCGATGTCGCCTCCGACACCGAAGCGGCCTTGATCGCCGGCAGGTTCCCGGGCGCGCAGATCGCGTTCATGCACCCGGTGAAGAGCCGCCGCGCCATAGGCCGCGCGTTCCACGATTTCGGCGTGAAGACCTTCGCGCTCGATAGCGAAGACGAGTTGAACAAGATCCTCGCCGAAACCGGCTTCGCCAAGGACCTGACGCTGGTGGTGCGCTTCGCCGTCACCGGCGAGGGCGCCGCCTACCCGCTCACCCGAAAATTCGGCGTCACCGCCGAGGAAGCGCCGGCGCTGCTGCGCAAGACGCGTCAGGTTTCGGAAGAGATGCTGGGTGTCTCCTTCCATGTCGGCAGCCAGTGCATGCGCCCGGACGCATTCCGCACCGCCATGGACATGGTCAACCGCGCCATCGTCGAGGCCGGCGTGCTGGTCGACATCGTCGATGTCGGCGGCGGATTCCCAGCCATCTATCCCGGCATGACGCCGCCGCCGATGATCGACTATCTGAAGGCGATCAAAACCGGCTTCGACGAGATGTTCGTCGCTCAGAACGCCAAGCTCTGGGCCGAGCCCGGCCGCGCCCTCGTGGCGGAAGCCGGTTCGACGGTCACGCGCGTCGAGCTGCGCAAAGGTGACGCGCTCTATCTCAACGACGGCGCCTTCGGCACTCTGTTTGACGCGACGCACTTGAACTGGGCGTTCCCCGCGAAGCTGCTGCGCAAAGAGCCGAGCCGCGCCAAGCTCGCGCCGTTCCGCCTGTTCGGCCCGACGTGCGATTCCATGGACGCCGCCGCCGGCCCGTTCATGCTGCCGGCCGACATCCAGGAAGGCGATCTGATCGAGATCGGCTCGCTCGGCGCCTATGGCACGGCGATGGGCACGCGCTTCAACGGCTTCGGCGAGACGGTGACGATCGAGTCGAAGGACGCGCCGTGGCCGACCATGTACGGCGCAGCCGCCGCGCCGGTCGTCGCCATGCCGAAGCGCAAGCGCACGACGGCGAGGAAGCCGAAGTAGAAGCGTCAGGCGCCCAGAACTCGGTTCACGAAGATCAGCGTGTAGCCGATAACACCCAAAGCCATGTAGGCGGACGCTGCAGCGATCACCATCGCTGCGGCCACACGCAGTGTCGTGCCGCCCTCCTTAGCCCGGATGTAGAACTCAACCAGCGCTAGGGGAACGAGGTACGAAGCGTATCCCATTGCCTTGAAGACGACTTCTGGCAGTTCGCGCTGAACCAGGATGATGGCGCCAAACACCATCATTCTGAGGAAGAAGACGCCATTGATCACCACAAACGCGCGCAGCGCCCAACGCTGGTGAGCGGCGATGTCGCGGCGGGCAGCGGCGCGCCAGGCCAGGGCGCCAAAGGCCAGTACGAGCAGGCCATTCAAGCTGATGGCGAAGTTGGAGGCCAGCCCCTCCTTGGCGATCTCTCGGGTGATGTCGAGCCAAAGTCCGCTCAACGCGGCGAGCATCGCCGCCGTGAGAAAAACCCGCCCATTCCAGCGGTGCAGCCACGCAGCGCGCCGCCGGATGGCGGGGATCAGTTGCATCAGCCCCGCGAGCAGGATGAGCGCGGCGAACACCACATGCGCAGCGAACGCAAGATTGCCGACAACGTCGCCTTCAACATAGCCGTCCGAGAGAAACGGATTGGCGTCCCACGCCGCGTAGTTCCCGCTGACAATCGTCGGACCGTAGAAGGCGACAACAAACGTGAGAAACGACGCCTGCCCCGCCACCATTGCCGCGAACCAGAGTTTCGCGGCAACGCCAAGCGCGGTGTCGGCGGGATTCGCGCGACGCGGTCCGATCGAAGCGGCCTCCATTAGCTGAGCCAGCCGACAGCCGTGCCGAACACGCCGATGCTGGTCGTGCCGGCGGCGACCAGGACGAGGCCAGCGGCTGCCAACTTGGCGGCTGCGCCTGGGCTGCGTTGAGCCTGGAGATACAGTTCCAGAATCGCTAGCGGCAGCAGGTAGCTCGAAAAACTGATGACGAGGTCGAGAGGCCCGCTCATGTCGCTGGCGATGCCCGGCAGCATCTCGCCTTGCGTGACGACGCCGATGCAAGCGTAGATCACGCGCAGGAACCAGACGCCGCTCATCACCATGAACGTGCGCAGCGCCCAGCGGTGATGCACGTCGATCCGCCGGGCCATCGCATGGCGCAAAGTCATGGCTGCGCAGATCATGATCAGGACGGCGTTTATTGACACCGAGACTTCAAGCGAATCCGGCCCGAACGTGTCGCGCGTCCAGACCATGTAGAGCGCGGCGATAGCGGTAATGAACGCCATGACAATGTAGAGGCGGCCATTCCAACGGTGAAAGCTCGGAGCGCGGGCGCGCAGCTGCGGGATCAGTTGCAGCGTTCCGCCAATCGTCACCAGAAACGCGATGATCAGGTGCGCGACGAGCGCAAGGTTGCCGGCGAGATCGCCCTGAACAAGCCCGACGAAGAGCCGCTCGTTCCATGTTGCGATGTTTCCGCCGAGCGCGGTGACGAAGTACTCTTTCGCCACGTGATAGGCGAAGAGCCAATTGCCGATCAGCGCCGGAATGAACCATGCAATCGCCGACGCCCTCAGAATCGATTGCGGCGCGGTCCTCGCATCGGCGCTTGGCCGCTCAACAATGGCTTCACTCATGCTTTCGTCGCGCCTTCCAGGGACTATCGAGATGCGATACGATATCGTCGACTATCGATATCGGCCCATGATGCGGCGCGCCAAAAACATGATCCTGCGTAACACGTCTTCGAATGACTGAAGCGACAGTCTCCGCCGGTTATGCGAAGTCGCTTATCGATTTCGCCGTGTCGAAGGGCGCGGACGCAGGCCGCCTGTTCTCGCGTGCGCTCATTGCAGACGAAACCCTGGCGGATCAGGACAACCGCCTGCCCTTTGCCCGCTTCGTCGCACTCATGCGTGCGGCGAAGGACGAAACCAGCAATCCGGCGCTGGCGCTTGAATTCGGCGCCGCAAGCGATTTGCGCAAATACTCCGTCGTCGGCCTCATCAGTCACGCCTCCGCCAACATGCTTGAGGCCTTGATGCAGTTGAACCGGTATGGTCGCCTCGTGGTCGACGTCGCGGGTCTGGCCGACGGCGCGCGCTTTCAGCTCTCCAGCGTCAACGGGCAGCGCTGGATGGAGGATCGCCGGGCCAATCCGAACGAGTTTCCGGAACTGACCGAATCGACCTGGTCGCGGTTCATCGTCGGCGCCCGCACCGATTTTCCGCAGCACACCTATGCGCTCGAAGCGCACGTTACCCATGCGGCGCCGGCTTATCGCGCCAAGTACGAAGAGCTGTGGCAGGTGCCCGTCACATTCGGCAGCCACTGGAACGCTATCCGCTCCAACCCTTCTTGGGACCAGGTGCAGATCCAACCCGACAATCGCTACGTCTTCGGCGTGCTCACCGATCGCGGCGACGCGCTGCTGGCGGAGTTGGAAGCGGCGAAAACCATGCGGGGGCGGGTCGAAGCCTTGATCATGCCTATTCTGCATACCGGCGATGTCAGTGCAGAGACGATTGCATCGAAGCTCGGAACAAGCCGGCAGACCGTCTACCGCAATCTCAAGGCCGAAGGCGTCACCTTCGAACAAGTGCTCGACGCACTCCGCCATCGCATGGCTCTGCATTATCTGGCCGGAAAGAAGGTCTCGGTGAACGAAACCGCCTACCTCGTCGGCTTCTCCGAACCTTCGGCTTTCTCGCGCGCGTTCAAACGTTGGACTGGCAAAAGCCCGCGTGCGATGCGGGACCATGACTGAGATCGTTGGAGGCCGCGCGCGCAGGCTCGGCGTCGCGCAGGCAGCCTGGACGCTGACCGAAGCCGGCAACGAGCCGTTCTTCGCGCTGGTGCAGCGTTTCGTCTTTGCCTCCTATTTCGCCGCGCGGCTGTTCGCCGATGCGGACGCCGGCGCCGAAACTTGGGGCTTTGCCCTGGCTCTAGCGGGCGTCGCGCTCGGCGTGCTGGCGCCCGTCCTGGGCGCTTTCGCCGATGCCGCCGGACCTCGCAAGCCGTGGATCGCAGCACTGATGACGGCCAGCATCGTATCCTGCGCCGCGCTCTGGTTCGCCGCGCCGGGGATGCCGGTGTTGCCCGTGGTCATCGCCGTCATCGTTGCGACAGTCGCGGTCGAACTGCTGGTCGTGTTCACCAACGCGGCCTTGCCATCGCTGGCGCCGCCAGAACGGGCCGGTGCGCTGTCTGGACTCTGCTTCGGCTTCGGTCAGATCGCCGGGCTGATCGCGCTGGGTCTCATACTGTGGGCGGCTGATCAGACCGACCTCTTCGGCATGACCGACAGCGCTCATGCCGTCGATCGCCTCGCCGGGCCGATCGCAGCGGCGGCCGTGCTGATCTTTCTGACGCCATTCATGCTGATCGCGCCCGACGAACCGGTGCGACCGCTGGGCGATCGCATGCAAGCGGCGCGCGCCGGGCTTTCCACCCTTTGGCGCACGTTGCGGGAAGCCATCGCCAATCCCAACATGCGCGCCTTCATCATCGGCCGCGCCATCGGCGCCGATGGCATGTCGATCCTGTTCGCGTTCGGCGGCATTCTGGCGGCGACGCTCTACGGCTGGAGCGCCGACCGCCTCGCCGTGTTCGGCATCGTCGTCACCGTGTTCGCAGCGATCGGCGGCTTCCTGGGCGGCTGGATCGACGGACGTTTGGGCTCGCGCAACACCATTCTCGTCGGCTTCGTGCTCGTGGCGATCGGCGCCTTTGGCCTGATCGGCGCCGGCGACGCGCGCATCGCCTTCGCTCCGGTCGCGCCCACGCCCGGTCCGCTCGGCTACACGCTGCCCGAGTTCGGCTTTGTCGTCAGCGCCATGTTCGTTGCTATCGGCTCCGGCCCGGCGATCGCCTCGATGCGCGCGCTGATGGCCAAGATCGCGCCGCTCGATCGCATGACCTCGTATTTCGGCCTCTACTCGCTGGTCGGGAAGGCGACGTTCTTCCTCGGGCCCCTCTCCTATGCGGCCGCCTCGCGCGCGCTCGACGACAGCCAGCTTGCGCTCGGGGTGTGCTTCATCTTCCTGGCAATCGGCGTCGTCGCGTTTCTAAACGTGCGCGAAGAACGGATCAGCTAGAAGCCCGCCGCGCCGAACAGCCCGCGCCAGCCATCGAGAACCACGGAACGGCAGCCGTTGAGCACCCGCCGGCGCCAGCTCTCGTCCGTGGGCGAAGAGCATTCCCAGACTTCGCCCAGGATCGCCTTACCCTGCACGCTATCGCGATCGCCATGATGGAAGAGCCAATTCTCAGCGCGCTCGCCCAAGATCATCCGCGCGCCCTCGAAAGTGCCGAACTCAAGCGAAAACCAGCGCAACGCGCAATGCGGATTGGCCTTGGCGATGGCGGTTCCCATCTTGCCCGACACGGCCGGCCAACGCGTGTCGCCGCTCATCACCGCCTCTACCCGCGCCGGTGCAAAGTGCTGACACAGCCATTGATGCGCGGGGTCCTGGCGCTCGTGCGACGAAATTAGCAGATGATCGCCGTAGGCGCCCATGCCGGTGTGCACATCGATAACCAGCGCCTCGTCCGCGTGTCTGAGCGCCTCCGTGAAGATACTGCGCAGGACCGTATTGCTCTCCACCGGTCCGGCGCCGCCAAAGTAGAGTCCGCCGGGAAAATCGTACTGGCCTTCGGTGAGCCGCGCCTGCACCCACGGCTCGCCCTTTTCCGCCACCAACTTCATCGCCGCCTGCAGGAACGCCGCGTTGGAAGCCTCGCTGAATTCCTTGGGGTTCAGCAGATCGACGATTCCCGCGTACTCAGGCCGCCGCGGCGGTTGTTCATTGCCCCAGTCGAGAAAGTTGCGGTTGAGGTCGACATTGTCCTCATTCATCCGCCGCCGCCACGCATAACCGAACGGATTGTTGGCGTGGATGAGCAGCACGGCTGCGTCGTCTGGCAGGCGATACGCGGGCCAATCCTCGCGCAGGAATTGGACTTGCGCGGCCGTTCCGGCCGGGCCTTCGACGCCATGCGTGCCCGAGCTGATCACCAGCTGACGCTTCGGCGCGGCAGCGCCGAGCCAAGCCGTGTCGATGGTAAGCTCCTCTCCCCCCGGCCCGCGCGCCTTGATCGCGCGCGCTTCGCGTCTGGCGCCGGCGTTCGCCGCCGCGTCCAGGAACGCTGCGCGCGCCGCGAAATAATCGGGCGGAAAGAGGTTCATTCCCGTGCCTGCACGCCCAGTTCGTTGAAGTAGGCGCTCATCAGTGCGCCGGCGACTTCCGGCTTCAGCGCGTTCAAGAGCGTGTTGATCGGCGCGGTTTCAGCCGGCAGGCCGTTGGATGCGCCCGCGGCGCCCAGGATTTGCTGGAACACCGCCGGCGACAGATCCTCAAGCCGCAATGCCTTGAGCTGCTCGAGCAATGCCGCCGGCACATCCGGCGGCGGCACCTGCCGCGCTTGCAGCACGCACGCCTCCAAATCATCCAGGAAGCGGTCGACCTTCGCCAACTTGGCCTGATCGATCGAAAGATGAATATTCGGCTTAGAGCCCATGAAGCCCAGCTGCGGCTGCACGAACCAGCCGCGCGCCTTCATCAGATCGGGGATCGGAAAGACGTTGAACTCTTCAGACGAGAACGCGACCAACGAAAAATCAGGTTCGCCCATCACCTCGATGCTATGCAATGTCTTCAAGCGCGCGACGATTTTCTGCGTCGCCTCCAGCATGTTGCGGGCGAAGCCGAGATAACCCTCTTCGCCGAGATAGTGCAGGATCGCCCAACACGCCGCCAGCGGGCCGCCGCCGCGCGTCGACAGCACCGTCGGATTGATCACCGAATAACCGGTCCAATTGGCGCCGGTGAAGATCTGATGCTGGCGCAAGCCCTTGTCGCGATAGAGCACGATCGACGCGCCTTTGGCGGCGTAAGCGAATTTGTGGAAATCCATCGACATCTGCGTTACGCCGGGCACGCTGAAATCGAAAGCCGGCACAGACGCCCCGAGCTTCCTGAAGAACGGCAGCATCCAGCCGCCGACGCAGGCATCGACATGGAACAAGAGATTGCGCCGTTGCGCGATGGCGCCGATCTCGGCGATCGGATCGACGACGCCGTGCGCGTATTGCGGCGCGCTGGCGACAAGCATGATCGTGTTCGGCGTGATCGCCGTTTCCATGGCGGCCGGATCGACACGCCAACTCGGTCCGCTGACCGGCACGAGCACCGGCTTCAGGTCAAAGTACGCGCACGCCTTGTGGAAACAGGCGTGCGCCGTCACCGGGAGCACCAGTTCCGGATTGGCGATGCCGCGCTCCGCGCGCGCATAGTCGCGCGCTGTCTTCACCGATAAGAGCACGCTCTCGGTGCCGCCGCTGGTGAAATTGCCGACGACGTTCTCATCGCCGCCCAGATGCGACGCCGCAATCGCGAGCACCTCCGCTTCCATCCGCGCCAGCGACGGATAAACCGTCGGGTCGAGCGAGTTCTCCGACATGAAGCGCACCAGCGCCGCCTTCAGCACCTCCTCCGCCTCGCGGCCTGGATCGTAAACGTAGGCAAAGGTATTGCCCTCGCGCCACGGCAGGTCATTCGCCGAGAACGCATCGAGCTGCGCCAGCACGTCCGCTTTGCTCATGCCTTTACTTGGAAGTCTCACGCCGCGCCCCTCCGCCTGTTGTCTCGACTCAGATCGCCGTCATGCCGCCATCGACGACAAGCTCCGATCCGGTGACGAATGCTGCCGCATCGGAGGCCAGGAACGCCACCGCGTTGGCGACGTCAATATCGCGGCCCATGCGCCCGAGCGGATGACGAGAGGCGAGCTGCGTGCGGACTACGTTTGCGCCCTGCCCGGTCACCGCCTCCATCACCTTCGCCGCTTCCGCCATCATCGGCGTGTCGATGATGCCAGGATGCACCGAGTTCACGCGCACCTTCATCGGCGCATACTCGAGCGCAGCCGACTTAGTCATCAGCCGCACCGCGCCTTTGGCGGCGTTGTAGGCGACAAGATTGGGCGCGCCGACAATCCCGGCGACGGAAGAGATGTTTACCACCGCGCCGCCGCCGTCCCATTGCTGGGCGCGCTCGGCGATAGCGGGCATGGCGTGCTTCAGGCCGAGAAACACGCCCTCGACATTAATCTGCTGCATGCGCCGGAAGTCTTCCAGCGTCTCCATGACCAACGGCTTCACCCAGAAGATGCCGGCATTGTTCACCAGGATATCCAGCCCGCCGAATTTCTCCTTGGCGAACGCCACCGCCGCGATCCATTCGTCTTCGCTGGTGACGTCTTGCTTGATGTAAGCGCCGCCGACCGCCGCGGCGGTCTCTTCGCCATCGCGCACGTCGCTGACCACGACTTTGGCGCCCTTGCCCGCCAGCGCCTTCGCCGCCGCAGCGCCAAGTCCCCGCGCGCCACCCGTCACCAAGGCCACGCGGCCGGCAAGTTCACTCATGGTTTCCTCCTCAGAGCACCCTGGCACAGTGGCTGCCGCCGCGCCAACCGGCGCTCGCGCCGAAGAAACTTGCATTCCGCAGCGAAAGCCTTATCTGCACGCGCGTCAGTGCTGAGGTCCCGTGTGCGGCGGAGCGTCCGCGGGGTCGTTCCAACGAGACGCCGCCGTTAGGAGCACTCTCCAATGGCCGAAAAAATCGACTCCAACCGCAAAGCCGAACTGCTTTCGAGCCCCGTCGAGCACATCGACATCGCGTCGTTTGACGCGCGCCCAATCATCGACGCCTGGGGCAAGATGAGCTTCACCAGCCGCGACGCCGCGCGCGCCGCGCAAATCCTCAACATGGCGCTTGAGGACGAGAAGTGCTCGACCTGGTTGATCATGGCGGGCTCCACGGGCGCGGGCGGGTGCCTGCACGTCTGGCGCGACATGGTCGAGTACAACATGGCCGACGCCATCGTCGCCACCGGGGCTTCGATCATCGACATGGATTTCCTCGAAGCCCTGGGCTTCAAGCATTACCAGGCCAAGGAAATCCCCGACGACAACACGCTACGCTCGCTCTACATTGACCGCATCTACGACACCTACATCGATGAGGAAGAGCTGCAGCACGTCGATCACACGATCTACGATGTCTGCGAGCAGCTCGAGCCGCGTCCCTACACCTCGCGCGAGTTCATTTATGAGCTCGGCAAGTGGCTGGCCGCCGGCAACGCCAAGAAGAAGGATTCGCTGATCCAGCGCGCCTACGAAAAAGGCGTGCCGATTTTCGTGCCGGCGTTTAGCGATTGCTCGGCGGGATTCGGCTTGGTGAAACACCAGGTCGAGCGCCGCAAAGCGAAGAAGCCCTACGTCACCATCGACAGCGCCGGCGACTTCCGCGAACTCACCGAGATCAAACTCGCCGCCGGCACCACCGCGCTCTTCATGGTCGGCGGCGGCGTGCCGAAGAATTTCGCGCAAGACACCGTCGTCTGCGCGGAAATCTTGGGTCACGACGACGTCGAAGTGCACAAATACGCTGTGCAGATCACCGTCGCGGATGTGCGCGACGGCGCCTGCTCCTCCTCAACGCTGCAGGAAGCCGCAAGCTGGGGCAAAGTCTCGACCGTGCACGAGCAGATGGTGTTCGCGGAAGCGACCTCCGTCGCGCCGATCATCGTCAGCGACGCCTATCACCGCGGCGCCTGGCGCAAGCGCGAAGCGCGGAACTGGGCGAAGCTGTTCAGTTAGAGGCGGCCTCCCAGCGCGCGAAGAAGCCTGCGTTCAGCGCGCGCGCTTCCGCTTCGAACAGGCCAGACTCCACCGCGACGCCGACGGCGCGCAGGCGTTCTACGCCCGCCCCCGCCGCGAACGGATGCGGATCGCCTGCCGCGATCACCACGCGCGCGACGCCAGCCTGGATCAGAAGATCGGTGCACGAGCGCGCGCCGGTGCTTCGCTTCGCGCAAGGTTCGAGCGTCACATAGGCGGTGGCGCCATGCGCGTTTTCGCCGGCTTGAGCGAGCGCCAGTTCCTCCGCATGCGGACGGCCGCCTTCGGCGGTAGCGCCCTCGCCGACGACTTCGCCGTCTTTGACGATCAGGCAGCCGACGCTTGGATTGTCGCCGGTGCGGCCGGCGCCCAGCGAAGCGAGAGACAGGGCTCGCGCCATGCAATCGAGATCGTTCATCGCGCGCGCACTCCCCCTCTCCCTTGCGGAGAGGGGGCCAGGGGGTGAGGGGCGCTAGGCCGCCGCGACATCTCAGAATCAAGCGTGCGCTCACAAGCACCGCGTGCGTATCGTCGCCCCTCACCCCGCCGCTTCGCGGCGACTCTCTCCGCGAGGGAGAGGGTCGGCTGGAGCGCGCCGCTCACGCCGCCAAATCCGGAATCTTCTCGGCCCGCGTTGTGTCAAGATAGCGCGCCGTGATCGGCTTCAGATCGCGATCGAGCTCGATCAGCAGCGGATTGCCGGTGGGGATTTCGACATGGACGATCTGATCGTCCGGCACGTTGAAGAGATGCTTGACGATAGCGCGCAGCGAGTTGCCGTGCGCGGCGATGATGAGATTGTGGCCCGCCTTCAGGTCGGGCGCAATGGCCTCGCGCCAATAGGGCAGCACTCGCTCCAGGGTGAGTTTGAGCGATTCCGTCGCCGGCACCTCGACGCCGGCATAGCGGCGGTCGCGGGAGAGATCGAACGCGCCGCCGGGTTCGAGCGGCGGCGGCGGCGTATCGTAGCTGCGGCGCCAGATCTTGACCTGATCTTCGCCGTGCTTGGCGGCAGTCTCGGCTTTGTCCAGGCCGGTCAGCGCGCCGTAATGGCGCTCGTTCAGCCGCCAATGACGCTCTACCGGCAGCCATGCCAACCCCGCCGCTTCGAGCGCTAGCGAGCCGGTGCGGATGGCGCGCGTCTGCACCGAGGTGAAGAGCTTGTCGAACGCCACGCCGCTGGCGGCCAGCAGCTCGCCGGAGCGTCTTGCCTGCGCCTCGCCCTGCGCGGTCAAGTCCACGTCGACCCAGCCGGTGAAGCGGTTCTCCAGGTTCCACTGGCTCTGGCCGTGGCGAAGCAAAGCGAGAAAGGGCATGGACCGGTGCCTTAGACGCCATCCCCCGCCCGTCAAGAGCGGAAGCCGCTTGGCCGCTCCGGTCCGGGCGGTCTAAACCCCTCGGCGATGCGCCATTGGCTCTTCCACCCGCTGATCTTCTACCCCCTCGCCGTTCTGTTCGCGGCGTTTGTTGTCGCCGTGAGCCTGCGGCCGCAATCGTGGCCGCGCGAGCCCGCCCCGGTCAGCGCCGTACGCGATGGCGAATGGCTGGTTTTCCAAGGCGAGAGCTTCAGCACGCCGGCGCCGGACGTGGCGCAAGAAATGACGGTGATGCGCGATTTTCTCGGTCGCGCCGAACGTCTGCGCATCGCCCAGAAGCCTGAACTGCCCCCGCCCACCCCAGAGCAGGACGGCGCACGCATCCTGCTATCGGAGGCGGATTCGGCGCTGCTTTCGGGTCGGCCGGTGATCGTCGAGGTCAGCTACAATCCGTTGCCGGTGAACGCCGCCAGCGGGCTCGCCGTCAGCCTTCGCGGCGACGGGGTCTCGACCTGGGTGAGCCAGCCTGCGCCATCGCAGCCAGCGACCCTGCGCTTCCGGCTGCCGGCGCTCAACACCGTTAACGCCATCGGCCTGCGCGCGCTAACAAGCGAGAATGAACAGGCCTATGGCCTTGAGATCACGCGCATTCGCGTCAGCCCACACACTTAGCGCAATACGGCGGATTGAATTTCGACGCCAATTCGATCACACCGCCGCATCCATTCAGCCGTCCGGAAACACCCATGCTGCCTGCGCCGCGCGCAAGCCTCGAACCCAATTCCGCCGACTTCGAAAGCCTGCCGCTGGTCAAGCCGACGGGCTTTCGCGAGTACGACGCGCGTTGGTGGTTCGGCATTCCGGGCGCAGCCAAGGCGCCGGAACTCAACCTGCTTGGCGTCCAAGCTTTGGGGCTGGGGCTTGGCACGCTCATCCATGAGTTCGGCGTCGCCCCGCGCATCGTGGTCGGCCACGACTTCCGCTTCTATTCGCAGTCGATCAAACAGGCGCTGACACTGGGCCTGATGCAGGCGGGCATGGAGGTCAACGATATTGGCCTGGCGCTCTCGCCCACCGCCTATTTCGCTCAGTTCGCACTCGACATTCCCTGCGTGGCGATGGTCACCGCCTCGCACAATGAGAACGGCTGGACCGGCGTGAAAATGGGCGCCGACCGGCCGCTCACCTTTGGCCCGGACGAAATGGGCAAGTTGCGCGACATCGTACTCGGTGGAAAATTCGTCGAGCGCCAAGGCGGCGCCTATCGGCGTGTCGATGGCATCCGCGAGCGCTACATCGCCGACATCGCCTCCCGCGTGAAACTGACGCGCCCGCTCAAGGTCATCGCCGCCTGCGGCAACGGCACAGCCGGCGCGTTCGCGCCCGAGGCGCTGCGGCGCATGGGCGCCGAGGTGATCGATCTGCACACCGCGCTCGACTGGACCTTTCCGCATTACAACGCCAATCCCGAAGACAGCGAAATGCTGCACGACATGGCCGCCGCCGTGAAGAAGTACGGCGCCGATGTGGCGCTCGGCTTCGACGGCGACGGCGATCGCTGCGGCGTGGTCGACGACGAAGGCGAAGAGATTTTCGCCGACAAGGTCGGGCTCATGCTGGCGCGCGATCTTTCCGCCGAACACAAGAACGCGACCTTCGTGGCCGATGTGAAATCGACCGGATTGTATGCGATCGACCCGGTGCTCAAGGCCAACGGCGCCAAGGTCGATTATTGGAAGACCGGCCATTCCTATATCAAGCGCCGCACCACCGAATTGGGCGCGCTCGCCGGTTTCGAGAAGAGCGGCCACTTCTTCTTCCGCCCGCCGCTGGGCAACGGCTATGACGACGGCATCGTCGCCGCCGCCGCCGTGCTCGCCATGCTCGACCGCAATCCCGGCAAGAAGCTTTCTGATCTGCGCAAGGCGCTGCCGAAGAGCTACACGTCGCTGACCATGAGCCCGCATTGCGACGACGAGAAAAAATACGGTATCGTCGAGCGCGTGGTGGCGGATTATCAGAACCTCGCCGCGGAAGGCGGCAAAATCCTTGGCCGCGCCATTCGCGATGTGAACACCGTCAACGGCGCCCGTGTGACATTGGAAGACGGCGCCTGGGTGCTGGTGCGCGCGTCATCGAACAAGCCCGAACTCGTGGTGGTGGTTGAAAGCATGACCAGCGATGACGACATGAAGGCGCTGTTCCGCGAAGAAGTAAAACCACGCCTCGCCCGCTTCCCAGAAGTCGGCGCCTACAATCAGGAAATCTAGGCATGCGCGTAACCATGATCGGCACCGGCTATGTCGGCCTCGTCTCCGGCGCCTGCTTCGCCGACTTCGGCCACACCGTGACTTGCGTCGACAAGGACGCGGGCAAGATCGCGCGCCTGCAGAAGGGCGAAATCCCGATCTTCGAACCGGGCCTCGACGAATTGGTGAAGGACAATGTCGAGCAAGGCCGGCTCTTCTTCACCACCGATCCCACCGCCGCCATCCGCGACGCCGACGCGGTGTTCATCGCCGTCGGCACGCCGTCGCGCCGCGGCGACGGGCACGCCGATTTATCTTATGTCTACGCCGCCGCCGAAGAGATCGCCGGCCTGATGAACGGCTATACGGTGGTGGTCACCAAATCGACGGTGCCGGTCGGCACCGGCGACGAAGTCGAAGCCATCATCAAGAAGACGCGCCCCGATGCGCAATTCGCCGTCGTCTCCAACCCGGAATTCCT